>ERZ1034713.1281-NODE-1281-length-11589-cov-61.464019_pt1 | contig 11589 bp, 7 predicted proteins | sample MGYA00520692_ERZ1034713 | MGnify/ENA primary metagenome ERZ1034713 (study PRJEB33766, sample SAMN09781717) | gut metagenome | biome: gut microbiome | host: Homo sapiens | place: Madagascar | study: EMG produced TPA metagenomics assembly of the PRJNA485056 data... | reverse complement strand
GCAACGAGCACGGCAAGGCTCTGGTCTCCGCAGGCCCCCAGCTGTAAGCTCTGACTCTCGCATTTTTCTTCTGAACTCCATATAAATGAGGCCTCCGCCGCGTGTTCATTGACCGAGCACACGGCGGGGGTTTTGTTGTTTTTACATTAACGGTTCCGATGTCTTTCGGGACAGACCCCGCGCAAAACATTATTCCTGCAATCAAAACGCCTGCCGAAAACTCCGGCAGGCGCTTCTTTGTCTTTTCCTCTTTACTTCGCCGCCTCGAACTCGGCTTCGATCTCCGCCGAGGGAGCCGGGGTGACCAGGCTGACGACAACGCAGACGACGAGCGAGGTCAGGAAGGCGGGCAGCAGCTCGTAGATGCCGAATACACCGCCCAGCGGGCTGATGAGGTACTTCCAGACGAAGACCATCAGGCCTCCGGCCAGCATCCCGGCCAGTGCGCCCTGCCAGTTGCAGCGCTTCCAGAACAGCGCACAGAGCATCACCGCGCCGAATGCGCCGCCGAACCCGGCCCACGCAAAACTGACGATGCCAAAGACGCTGGAATCCGGGTCGCGGGCCAGCACCACGCCCACCACGCTGACGCAGACGATGGTCAGGCGGGCGGCGAACAGGCTCTGCTTCTCGCTGAGCTTGAGGTGCGCGAACTCCTGCAAAATGTTCTGGGAGACGCTGGACGCCGCTGCGAGCATCTGGCTGTCGGCGGTGGACATGGTCGCGGCCAGGATACCGGCCAGGATGAGGCCCGCCAGCACGGCGGCCAATGCGCCGTGGGCGCTGATGAGGCTGGCAATGCGGACGATGAGGGTCTCACTGGTCGAGCCGCTCAGGAACTCCAGCGCACCCGCCTTGGTCATGCCGAGGCCCACCATGCCGATGACGATGGAGGCCGTCATGGCGATGACCACCCACACCGAGGCGATGCGGCGGCTCAGGACCAGCTTTTTCTCGTCCTCAATGGCCATGAAGCGGAGCAGGATGTGGGGCATCCCGAAGTAGCCCAGACCCCACGCCATGGTGGACACGATGTCCAGCAGGCTGTACGAGGTGGCCGTGTTGGTGTCCGCATTGTGGCTGGCCAGCATGGTCAGGTAGCCGGGCAGGCTCTGCGCATTGGCGACCACAGCGTCCCAGCCGCCTGCCACGCCCACGCCGTAGACCAGAACGGCGATGAGCGCCAGCGACATGACGATGGACTGGATGAGGTCGGTGGTGGTCACGGCGCGGAAGCCGCCCAGGATGGTGTACCCCACGATGACGAGAGCCGAGACCAGCATCGCCGCCATGTAATCCACGCCGAACAGGCTGTGGAACAGCTTGCCGCAGGCCGCAAAGCCCGATGCCGTGTAGGGCACAAAGAAGACGATGATGATGACCGCGCCCAGTGCATTGAGCAGGTTGCGCTGATCATGAAACCGCAGCGATAAGAACTGCGGCACCGTGATGGCGTCCAGGTTGGCCGAGTACCGCCGCAGCCGCCGGGCCACGATGAGCCAGTTCAGCCAGGTGCCCAGCGCCAGGCCGATGGCCGTCCAGCCGGGGGACGCGATGCCGCTCAGGTACGCAAGGCCGGGCATTCCCATCAGCAGCCAGCTGGACATATCGCTGGCCTCGGCGCTCATGGCCGTGACCAGCGGGCCCATCTTGCGGCCGCCCAGGTAAAAATCGGTGCTGTCGTTGTTGGACTTGCTGTAGGCAAATCCAACGAGCAGCATCGCCGCCAGATAGACAACGATGGTAACAATGATACAGAGATTGCTCATATTCCTTTCCTCCTCTACTTTCCCATTTGGAAGGATGTTCCGATTTTACCACAGTAAAGCATCAAAGTGCAAGGTTTTTTGAAAACTTCGGCCCTATTGGCAAAAAGTCCGCGTCCGGCGCACAGAAAACCCGCAAAACGACCACAACGCGCCCGCCGTTCCCCGCTCCACTCGCGCTCCTCCTGCGGGGCAGAACGGCCCGGCACAACAAAACGCCCGGTTCCTGTGCGGCACCGGGCGTTTTGTCTTTATGGAGAAATGAAAATGATGAAGGTGGATGGCTGTTTTCAGTTCTTCTTGGCTTCGCCTTCGGGGAAGATGATCTTGTTGACGAAGAAGAAGATAATCATCGAGATGCCGCCGTTGAGCACGGTGGTGCCGATGTTGTAGATGAAGTCGGGCACCAGCAGACCGGCCACCGCGACCCAGATGCAGTTGATGGAGTTGACGATGCAGGTGATGACGCAGAAGGCCAGCACGTACCAGCCGATCTGCTTGGCCAGATTGCCCTTGCTGCGGAACACAAAGCTGCGCTGGATGGGGAAGTTGATGCACTCGCCCACGATCATGGCGACCATGTAGGCGCAGAAGTAGGGCAGGCCGCCGTGGGCGGCGTCATAGCCGAGGATGTTCCACTTGAAGGTCTCGCCGAAGAGGGTGATATCGATGCCCGGCCAGCCGAAGTCCACCACCGGCAGGCTTGCGAACGCCTTGGGCAGGAATTGCAGCAGCAGGTACTTGAACACCGTGATGAGGTTGGAGACGATGACGAACAGACCGCCCTCACGCACCCACTTGGCAGCGGCGGGGTGCTTGGCCGCAAAGTTGTTCCAGAAATTCATAGCAGTTCTTCCCTTTCAGCTGTTTTTCAGGCGTTTTTCCATCGCGCCGTTCTGGGCGATGTTCTTCACAGCCTCCACGATGACCCGCAGCAGACCGATGATCCAGAAGCCCTGCGCTTCCATCACGATGCCGTCCACCATGCCCATGCTGATGGCGCCGTTGGTCATCTTGGCCAGCGCGCGCAGCGGCATGTTGTACTGGAACAGGATGTTCAGGTCCGGCTTGCCGCGCTGGATGCTCCGCTTGAGCAGCAGGCCCAGCACCGCCGCCACGAGCCAGCCCAGCGGGCTGCGGCCGTGGCCCAGCTCGCCCAGCGTCATGTTGCGGTCGATCCGGATCTTGTCTTCCGGGATGGGACGGCCCAGCAGGGCGGCGAACTCGGCGTCCGGAACGCGGGTGATCTCGCCCGTCCTGTAATGGGGCAGATCCACGCTCTGATAGGGGTCCGGCGCACCGGAACCCAGCACCACGACCTCCGCCGTCAGGCGGATGTCGGCGCTGGAAGCGCCCACGCGGAGCTGATAGCTGCCGCCTTCGACCTCCCAGCTGTCGGTGGCCATGTTCCAGTAGCGGTAGGCCTTATCGTCCAGCGGGATGGAGACGGTCTTGCTCTCGCCCGCTTCCAGCCAGACCTTGGCAAAGCCCTTGAGCTCCTGTGCGGGGCGGAAAACTTTGGCGTCGGGCTTGGCGACGTAGAGCTGGACGACCTCGGCACCGGCGCACTTGCCGGTGTTGGTCACGGTCAGGGTCACGCCTTCCGGGGCGGCCTTGAGGTCTTTGTAAGCAAAGGTGGTGTAGCTCAGGCCGTAGCCGAAGGGGAAGGCCACGGGCCTGCCCGCCGTCTCAAAGTAGCGGTAGCCCACATACAGGCCCTCGCGGTACTGGACGGTGCGGCCCTCGCCTGCGAAGTGGTCTTTCACCGGGGAATCGCTGTAAGCATTGGCCCAGGTCTCGGCCAGCTTGCCGCCGGGGCAGACCGCGCCGGTCAGCACGTCCACCAGAGCGCCCGCACCGGCCTGACCGCCCAGGCAGCCGTAGACCAGCGCCTTGCAGTCTTTGAGCCACGGGGTCTCCAGCGAGGAGCCTGCGCTGAGCAGGACGACCACGTTGGGGTTGACAGCAGCGACCGCAGCCAGCAGATCCAGCTGGTTCTGCGCCAGCTTCATGTCCATCCGGTCGAGGCCCTCGCTCTCCTTGATCTCGTCCAGACCCATGCAGAGCAGGACGACGTTGGCGTTCTGCGCCAGCGCGACGGCTTCCTTCTTCAGATCCTCGTCGGCCTTGCCCTGGCGATCAAAGCCCTGGGCATAGCCGACATTGGCCAGGCCGCTCTCGGTCAGGCAGTCCAGGAAGGAATCCACCTGGATGGAATTGACAGCGCTGGAACCGGCGCCCTGATAGCGGGGCGTCCTGGCAAAGTCACCGAGGACAGCGATTTTCTCGCCTTTCTTCAGCGGCAGCAGCGCGCCCTCGTTCCGGAGCAGAACGATGCTCTGGGCAGCGGCGCGGCGGGCCAGCGCATGATGCGCGGCGGCGTCAAAGGTGCGGGGTGCCTTTTCGACGGCGGCCTTGGTGTCGAGCACCAGTTCCAGCAGCTCGTCCAGCCGGGCGTCCACGTCGTGTTCCGAGATCTTGCCGCTCTCCACAGCCTTCATCAGTTCGCGGACGGAATCGTCGCCGGGGAACGGCATCTCCAGCGTAGAGCCGTTCTTCACGCCCAGCGCGTGGTCGTTGGAGCCGCCCCAGTCGGTGACGACCGCGCCGTCGAAGCCCCAGTCCCGGCGCAGGATATCCTGTAACAGGTGGGCGTTCTCGTTGGCGTAGGTGCCGTTGACGAGGTTGTAGGAGGACATAATGGTCTTGGGCTTTGCCTCTTTGACCACGATCTCAAAGCCGGTCAGGTACAGCTCGCGCAGGGTGCGCTCATCCACGATGGAGTCGCTGGCCATGCGGCGCAGCTCCTGGCTGTTGACGGCAAAGTGCTTGGGGCAGGCCGCGATGCCGTTCTTCTGGATGCCGCGGACATAGCCTGCAGCCATCTTGCCCGCCAGATAGGGGTCCTCCGAGAAATACTCAAAGTTGCGGCCGCACAGCGGGCTGCGCTTGATGTTCAGGCCGGGGCCCAGCAGCACCGAGACCTCCTGTGCTGCGGCCTCTTCGCCCATGGCCTCGCCGACGGCCTCGCCCAGGGCGGGGTCCCAGCTGTTGGCCACGGTGGCCGAAGTCGGGAAGCAGGTGGCCGGCACACTGGGGTTCAGGCCCAGGTGGTCTGCCGCACCGGCCTGCTTGCGCACACCGTTGGGGCCGTCCGACAGGGTGATGGACGGGATGCCCTTGCCCGGCAGGGCGCGGGTGTCGAACACCGTGCCGCCGGACAGCAGCGCACATTTCTGCTCCAGATCCAGTGTTTGAATGATGTCTGCGTATTTCATCGCAATTTCCTCTTTGTTTCCTGAGCAGGGCAAAGGCCCGCTGTTTCTTTGCAGCGGGCCTTTGCCGTTTGGTTCAGTTCAGGTGCTGCGTCGGTTCAAAAGCGAGAGGCCGTTTCATCAGGCGTTCTCTTCTTCCTCTTCCTTGCGCTTCTTGTAGCTCTTGAAGGTCTTGATCTCCAGAGCAACGATCAGCAGAGCAACGAGCACGTCAGCGCCGATCATGATGATCTCCCACTTTGCCATACCGGGGTTCAGGTTCTCCGCAGCATAAGCGCGGCTGTTGACCACGGTATAGAGGATGTTCTTGGAAGCCTCGCGCAGGGCCTGCTTGCTGCTGTTGGTCAGCACGGTCACGGTGTTGAAGTCGTTGCCGGTGGTGCAGAGCATCAGGTCGCTGCCGTTGCGGACGCCCTGGTCAGCAGTCATGTAGCCGTAGACGCCGAAGTAGTCGGTCTCGACGAAGCCCACGAAGCCCCACTCGCCGCGCAGGACGTTCTTCAGCAGCTCCTTGCAGCCGCCAGCCCAGCGGGTGCCGATGTAGTTGAAGGAAGACATGACCGCGTGGCAGTCTGCATCCTTGACGGAGATCTCGAAGGGCTTGAGGTAGATCTCACGGATGGCCTGCTCGTTGGACCAGGTCGCCGCCATGGAAGTACGGTTGCCTTCCTGATCGTTCAGAGCGAAGTGCTTCATGTAAGCATACACACCGTGCTCCTGTGCGCCCAGGATCGCATTGGAAGCCATCCGGCCGGACAGGACGCCATCCTCCGAGTAGTACTCGAAGTTACGGCCTGCAAATACAGTGCGGTGGATGTTCATAGCCGGGCCGTACCAGCCGGAGGTGTCCATCTCATTGGCCATCTCGCCGATGCTGTCGCCGAAGGCGTAGGCCAGATCCTTGTCCCAGGTCATGCCGATGAGGGTCGCAGCCGGGAAGCCGACGGAACCGACACCGGTGAAGTTGTTGTTGATGGAAGCCGGGCCGTCGCAGTCATTGGTGCGGACCTTTTCGATGCTGGAGACCGCAGCGGTCTGGTAGCCGCCGAAGCCGATGGTCTGCTGCATCTCGTCGATGGTCATCTGGTCGAGCAGCTGATCCCACTTTGCGTCGTTGTAATCCACGCCGCGCAGGTCGACCAGCTTCAGGCCGTTCTTGGCACCGGTGGTGATGTCGGCGGCGTTGGCGTCGTCATCGTTCTGATAGCCAGCCTCGGTGTACGTATGGGCGTTGTCGAAGGCAGCCTTCTGCTCGTCGGTCATCTCATAGGTGGCGGGAGCAGCGGTCGCCTCGGCATAGTTTGCAAAGCCGTCGGCGCGGGACAGATAGGTGATCTCGCCTTCTGCGAAATCGAACTCGTTGGTCGCAGCCACAGCATCGCTGCCGCGCTTGTTGGACTCGTTGTAGACGATGTCGGATGCAACGGTGTAGGTCTGGGAATCGGCGACGTTGTGCGAGTCGTCGTTCGCGCTGATGACATAGTCGCCAGCTTCCAGCACATAGCAGCCGTTGGTCTGGTAATCATAGGAAGCCAGGTCCTCCACCGGGATGGAGAACTCAATGGTCTGAGACTCGCCGGGGGCCAGCTCATTGGTCTTGGCGAAGTCCAGCAGGTTTGCGGAAGACTTCTCGATGCCGCCGTTGGTGTACGGAGGATCGCTGTAGATCTCCACGACATCCTTGCCCGCAACGGAGCCGGTGTTGGTGACGGTCACGGTGAAGTTCAGGCTGGTGCCGTCGTTGGTGATGCCGCTCATCTCCTTGGTGAAGGAGGTGTAGCTCAGGCCGTAGCCGAAGGGGAAGACGACCTCGTCGTCGTAGTTGATGAGGCCCTCGTCCGCAGCCGTCTCATAGAACTTGTAGCCGACGTAGATGCCTTCCACATAGTTGACGAAGGACGGGGTGGTGCCTTCCGGATCAAAGAAGCTGGAATCGGAATTCAGCTCCTCAGTGTTGGTGTACTTGAAGTCGCCGAAGTTGTTCCACCAGGGCGCATTCTTCAGGTTGGAAACATAGGTATCCACGGTACGGCCGGAGGGGTTGACCTCGCCGGAAACGACCTTGCCGAAGCCCTCAAAGCCGGACTGGCCGGTGCCGGGGCAGAGCAGGACACCCTTGATCTGGGGGTAATCCTTCAGGAAGTCCATCTGGAAGGCGTTGGCGCCGTTGTAGACCAGAATGACGTTGTCGAAGTTTGCGGTGACCAGGTCGAGCAGGTCTTCCTCACGGTTGGACAGCTGCAGGAAGTGGTCGCCCTTGTCCCAGTCGTTGCCCTCGTTCAGAGAGTCGTCGTAGGTGCCGTTGTAGTAACCGGTGCCGCGCTCAGAGCCGTAAGCCTGTGCCACGCGGCGGATCCAGCTGCCGTCCACGACGGAAGTCATATCGGTGGGCAGGTCTGCGCCCTCGCCGCCGACACGGGTGATGACGACCATTGCGGTATCCGAGAATGCTTTTGCGTTCTCCATCATCTCATCGGTGTACAGGCTGACGTTGGGTTCGGGCAGGGTCCAGTCCTGCGCCGCCATGCCGACGCTGGGGCGGTCTGCCTTGTAGTCGGTGTAGAACTTGCTCAGTTCCTCGTTGGTCTCGATGCCGGCATCGTGCAGGCCGGTCAGCAGATCGGTGACGGGGTAAGCGGTGTTCAGCGCACCGGAACCGGTGCCGCCGTAGCAGGGGTTGGTGGAAGCCCAGCCGAAGACGTTCAGCTTGGAGCCGGAAGCCACCGGCAGGATGCCGTCTTCGTCCTTTGCCAGAACGACACCGTCTGCGGTGATCTCATTGACCAGCTCCGTGGCCTTTGCAGAGGTCTCCTCGGTGATGGTGCCGCTGCCGGAGACCAGGTCCAGCATGGTGGACATGGGGCCGGTGCAGATCAGGTTCACAACGATGGTCAGCGCCAGCAGAATGGCCAGGCCAGACTGTGCACGGATCATCTTCTTCTTTGCTTTGGGCAGCTTGCGCACAGCGATCATCACGACGATCGCCAGCAGCGCAACCACGCCAAACGCGATGAGGTAGCCGCGAACGTTCGTCAGCACCTGCATCACGTCATCCAGGTTAATGGACAGCATAATTTTCCTCCTTCTGATAGGGTCAATAACGAATGCGGAGCGCACAACTCCGCCGAACTGATTGATATGATACCAAATGCACACAGAAAATTCTTGTTTTCTTCACAAATTGTCGTTTTGGGTGCACAATTTGCAAAAAGTTTCAAATTGGTTTCAATTTTTATTGTGCTAATACACAAACAAGAGGCGGCGTTATTTGTGCAGGATGCCATACCCTCTCCGTCCGTGCTGCGCACTGCCACCTCTCCTGAAGGGCGAGGTTTTATGTGTGCTTTCAGGCACAACAAAAGCTCCCCCTTTCGGGGGAGCTGTCGAACGAAGTGAGACGGAGCGGGTCGTCATTTTTCTTTGGGCAGGGGCATCAGCACCCGCACCGTGAACCACCGGTTCTCCCAATGGACGGTCATGCTGCCGCCGTGCTGCTGCGCCACCGAACGCAGGCTCTTCAAATCGTAGCCGCCGTGGGCGCTCTGCGCGGGCAGACCGTCCGCCCCCAGCTCCACCGGCTGGGCGCAGTAGTTCTCGAAACGGAACATCACGAACCCGTTCTGGACATAGACCGCCGTCCGGATGAGCCGTTTTTCGGGGTCCGGCTCTGCGGCGCAGCTCTCGATGGCGTTGTCCAGCGCGGTGCCCACGATGGTGCAGATCTCCCGCGTGGTCAGAAACCCCAGCGCCCGGCCGTCGGCCACGCTGGTCATCCGGATGTTCTTCTCCTGACAGTCCATGCTTTTGGCCGTCAATAAGGTATCCAGCACCGGGTTGCCGGTCTTGTTCTCGGCCTCATACTGCAAAATGCCGGACTCCATCCGGGCCAGCGCTGCGTCCTGCTTGGCGCGGTCCCGCTCGGCGCGGATATCGGCGATCTGCACCTTCAGCTCATGATACCGCCGGTTGATGAGCTTGATGCCCTCTTTGCTCCGCTTGTACTGCTCGTACTGACGGTGGAGCACACTGTCCATAGCGGTCAGCTCTTTGTGGAGCGCCTCTTCCCGCAGCTGCTCGTGCTCAACGGTCAGGATCAGAACGCCGCAGAAATCCACCAGCGTCCGGATGTAGAAAACGCTCATGGTCACTTCCCCGCTCAGGAAGTTCAGGTTGCTCACGGCAAAGGCCGTCGCCGCCATGACAACGGCCACCAGCGCCGCCGTATTGCTGACGTCCAGATGCCCGGTCGGGTGGGGGCGCTTGCGCTCCAGCCCGTACATCACCCCGAACAGACCGCTGTAGACCAACAGCAGCAGGAACAGCGCCATCGGTTCTCCCCCGCCGTGCTGCGGAAAAATGGTGCAGTGCAGCTGCCACTCGACGCTGGCCGCAAATTCGGCCAGAATGAAGCTGCGGGCGCAGTCGTAGGCTGCTTCCAGCCAGTTTTCTTCCCGCGTGATCCAGAGGTAAAGGTACTGCATCCCCACTGCGATGCCCATGCAGGGGACCCACCACGCAATGGGCACTTCGCCGGTCGCTTCCAGAAAAACGCCCAGCATCACGGCCAGCAGCCCGCTGGCGGCCAGAGTGATCTTCCGCGCAAAGCGGGGCGGGCGGCTCTGGGCGTACAGAACGACGGCCAGCCACTCGGCCAGCGCCGTGTACAGGCGCGGGATATCCGGCAGTGCCGTCACAGACCGTCACCCCCGATGTAGTCGGTCAGGGCTGCCAGAAAGCTCTTTCGCTTGGGGCGGCTGACCTGCAATTCATAAGGCCCCACCTCCACCGTGTTCTGCTGCACAGCCTGCACCTGGGCCAGATTGACCAGATACCCGCTGTTGCAGCGGGCAAAGGGCCGGTCGGCCAGTTTTTCTTCCAGCGCCTTGAGCGCGCCGGGAGCCGCAAAATCGCCCTCCTCGGTGTAGAAATGCACCCGATGGCCTTCGCTTTCGATGTAATAAATGCGCGAGGTATCCAGCCGCCGCAGGCCGCCCTCCACCGGCACCGCCAGATAGTGCCGGGTGCGGCGGCGCAGCTGTGCCTCTACCTTTTGCAGCTGCTGCGAAAACGCAAAGTACGGCACCGGCTTGAGGACGTAATCCAGCGCCCCCACCGCATAGCCCTTGATGGCATACTGCGCCATGTTGGTGATGAACACGAGCATCACCTCCGGGTCCAGTTCCCGGATGCGCCGGGCCGTCTCCATGCCGTCCAGATGCTTCATCTCGATATCCAGAAGGATCAGGTCATAGGCCGGGCGGTAATCCTCCAGGATCTCCAATCCGTCCGCGAAGGTCTTCACCTCAAACGCGGTCCCGTATTGCCGGGTGTACCGCTGAACGTATCCCATCAGCTGCTCCTGGATCTCCGCTTCATCCTCCACGATGGCTACCCGTATCATTTGCCGCACCTCCCCGCTTCTGGTTCCCCGGCCGGGCCTCCAGCTCCGGCCCGGCATCTCATTTTATTATACAAAAGCGAAACCGTTTTTGCAACGTTTTTTGTTTTTCCGGGACTGATGCACACCGGTTTTAGTAGTGCACCACATTCCCCGCTTTGCGGATGCGTTCCAGAACGGGTGCTGCCTCCGGGCTGCGGAAATAGGCAAGGCCGGTCTGCGGCAGCAGGGTCTCCAAGATATCCCAATCGCCGGACTGCAGGCACTGGCGGACGGTAGACGCGCTGATGGCTTTGCCGTTGGATTCTTTACGGGGAACAACGATGCAGTCGATGCCCGCTTTGGGAAGCTGCTGGCACATGATCTGGTTCAGCAGACCTTCCCCCTGATGAGCGCTGCTGACGGCAAAGCACCGCAGAGTGTTGCCAAAGCAGCTTCCGGTGCCAATGACCTTGTAGTTCTCATCATGCAAAGGAAAGCAGGCAGTGCAAGCCATGCACAGAAACGCCCCTGATTCAGGCCAATGTGCAAACGGTGTGCAGCTGCTTTCTTATATAGAAAAAGAGCGTCGAATCTCACGATTCAACGCTCTTTTGTTGGTGCACCTCGCGCACTCATATCCGAACTTTTCTCCGCTTTCACAGCTTCCCCGAAAGCGACCGTTTCTGTACCTTCCTTATAGTTAAAGGTAATAAGTACCTTATCATCGTAGAGATAGATGGCATTGATGAAGGTATCCACCAGTGCCTGCCGCTGCTCCGGCTGGGTCATATCCAGCTTGCGGAAGCGAAGCAGCCAAAAGCGGACGAACTCCTCTTTCATCTTCGGCTTGGCCAGCCGTTCCTCTGCAATGCGGGCTTGCAGTTCTTTTCGCTGATCTTCCAGAGCTTCCAGCCGCTCCTTGGTGGAGCTGGTCAGAATGCCCATCTGGATGGCGTTCAGCATATTGGTGATGCCGACTTCCGTTTCCCGCAGCTGCTTTTCGTAGATAGGCAGGTCGGTGCTTTCCTGATTTTGCAGTTCCATCACCTTGGCGATGATGGCATTCATAGAAGCGTCATCTTCCACCAGCTTCATGGTTTCGTTGACCACCAGATCTTCCAGCCACTGTTTCCGCACTGCCTTTTTGTCGCAGGTCTTTTTCTTCTTG
>ERZ1034713.1278-NODE-1278-length-11622-cov-41.769863_pt1 | contig 11622 bp, 9 predicted proteins | sample MGYA00520692_ERZ1034713 | MGnify/ENA primary metagenome ERZ1034713 (study PRJEB33766, sample SAMN09781717) | gut metagenome | biome: gut microbiome | host: Homo sapiens | place: Madagascar | study: EMG produced TPA metagenomics assembly of the PRJNA485056 data... | reverse complement strand
TATTTTCTTTGATTTATTATGACTTTGTTTTACGCCATAATATCCTCTACTTCGTGGGCTTCTACGTGCTATTGCTCTTCGACATCGTGCTCTGCATACAGGTGGAGAACCTGACGGCTATCACCGCCAGTGAGCAGACGATGGCGGCATATTTGCAGAACTCGTTCTTCTCGGCAGGGTATCTGATGGCAGCAAGTATCGTTGCGTTGAAGTGTCTGAACTTGGTTCCAGACCTTGCGGCATGGATGATACCAGAGGGCGATACCGCATTCTCTACCAGAAACTTCGGTGAGGGTGTGGCACAGCAAGCCAAAATGTCGGCACAGGGGACACTTGCCCATGTGATGCACTGATAAAGGTAAAAAAGTAAAAGAGTGAAAAGGTAAAAAACATTATAGCAATGGTAATCAAGAATTTAGAGAATAAGGTGAAGTTGGTGACTATCATCTGTAGCCTGTTTCTGGTTGGGTGCGTGCTGATAAGTATCAGTAGCATCTGGACGGCGAAGAATATGGTGGTGGATGCACAGAACAAAATCTATGTGTTGGACGGCAACGTGCCAATTTTGGTGCAGCGTACGACGATGGATGAGACATTGGATGTGGAAGCAAAGAGCCATATCGAGATGTTCCATCATTATTTCTTCACATTGGCACCAGATGACAAGTACATCAAATACACGATGGAGAAAGCCATGTATCTGGTGGATGAGACAGGATTGGCGCAGTACAATACGCTGAAAGAAAAGGGTTTCTACTCCAACATCATGGGAACGAGTGCCGTGTTCAGCATCTTCTGTGACAGTATCAAGTTCAACAAGGAGAAGATGGAGTTTACCTACTACGGCAGACAGCGCATCGAGCGCAGAACCAATGTGCTGACCCGTGAACTGGTGACGGCAGGACAACTAAAACGAGTTCCGAGGACTGACAACAACCCACATGGATTGCTGATAGTGAACTGGAGAACCCTGCTCAACAAGGACATTGACCAGAAGACAAAGTCGAACTATTGAAAGTGAAGAACGAAGAGTGAAGAGTGAAGAAACAGAGTTCGGCGACCGAAGGGAAAGCCAATTCAATACCTTTATGGCGCAAGCCTAATTCAACACTTAACATTAAACATTTAACATTGAATTAGATGAACACAAAAGGATTTAAGCAGATGCTCATTGGGGAGAAGATGCCCGACAAGGACGACCCTAAATACAAGGAACGCTATGAGCGAGACGTGAGAGCCGGAAGGAAGTTTGCCAAAATGTGCAGAATCGACAAGGCGGCAGCCAAGGTGCAGAGGTTTGCCGACTTGCACAAGACACTGTTCTTGGTCATCGTGTTCGGTTTTGTAGGTGTGAGCTTCAGTTTCAACATCTATCGCATGGCAAGAGCTTATCACTATCAGGGAGAGCGACGCACCGCCACGGAGAGACAGGACTCGCTGATAAAGGCTCGCCATCAGAATATGGGGAATGCAAAGAACATAGTAAGGACCAATGAGGATGCACGCCATCCTCATAAAGACAAATAACGATGAAGCTGACAGAAAGAATCAATTTCAGACAACCCAAGTACATGCTACCTGCGATTGTCTATCTTCCACTGCTCGGTGCCTCCTACTTTATCTTCGACCTCTTTGATACCAAGGTGGCGGAGAAGAAGGATGCCAATATGCAGACCACGGAATATCTGAATCCGAACCTTCCACAAGCTCATATCAAGGGCGGTGACGGTATTGGAGGCAAGTATGAGAACATGTTGAACGCCTACGGCAAGATAGAAGACCATAGTGCCGTGGAAAATATAGACCGAGACAATGAGCAAGAAAAAGAAGAATACCAAAGCAAGTATTCGGATGCAGAACTGCAACAGTTGGATGCCGAAGCCAAGAGGCAAGCAGAAATGGAAAAACAGAGAGAAGCACAAGAAGCCCATGAGCGACAAAGAGGGAATGAAGCGTTGGCGGAACTGAACAAGGCGCTTGCCGAGGCAAGACTGAAGGGACAGCAAGCCACACAAGCGAACATCTCGACTTCTGCAGCCACCTCTCCTGCCGACTCGCAAGACTCAGCCAAGGGCGGTATCAACATCGAAGGCAAAATAAAGGTGAATGAGAATGCCAGAAAGGAAGCGGACGAGAATGACAAGCCAAGTGAAGTGGTAAAAAAGGTGAAGACATCATCGGACTACTTCAATACATTGGCAGTGAATGAGAAAGAGCCGACACTCATCAAGGCTATCATTGACGAGAACATCAAGGCTATGGATGGAAGCCGTGTACGTTTGAGACTGTTAGATGATGTGGAAATCGGTGAAATGGTGGTGAAGAAAGGCGCATACCTGTATGCCACCATGAGCGGTTTCAGTTCGCAACGAGTGAAAGGCACGGTGAAAAGTGTGTTGGTGGATGACGAGATAGTGAAAATCAACCTATTACTCTATGACACAGACGGCATGGAAGGCTTGTATGTGCCAAGCAGCCAGTTTAGAGAGACCAGCAAGGATGTGGCAAGCGGAGCCGTGACTGGCAATGTGGATATGAACACCACCAATACAGGCAGCAGTTTTTCACAATGGGGCATGCAGACCATGCAGAATGCCTATCAGAAAACAAGTAATGCCATAGGCAAGGCTATCAAGAAGAACAAGGTAAAGTTGAAATACGGAACCTTTGTGTACTTGACAAACAACAAAGACACCAAGAGCAAGTAAACATTAAACACTACAAAGTAAACATTACACCCATATGAATATCAAGAAGACCATTGGCGCACTCATGATGTGTGCAATAAGTGTCACTCCCCTGATGGCACAACAGACCAGTGCAGAGAGCTATCAGCCCAGCACCTACCAGGAGATGGAGCAGCTGACTGTGAACGAGCAAGTGACTACAGTCATTACGGCAAGCGAACCCATCCGCTTTGTGGATATATCCACCGACAAGATAGCAGGAGACCAACCCATCAACAATACTGTGCGATTGAAGCCCAAGGAAGGAATGCATGAAGATGGTGAAGTGCTTGCTATCGTAACTATTGTGACGGAACGCTATCGCACCCAGTATGCGCTACTCTATACCACCAGACTGCAAGAGGCAGTGACGGATAAGGAGATACAACAGATAGAAAAGAATGCCTATAACAATCCTGCGGTCACATTGTCCTCTACGGATATGGCTCGTTATGCTCGTCAGATTTGGAGTTCGGAAGCCCATGTGAACAATGTGAAGACCAAAGCCCATAAAATGGTGATGAAACTGAATAATATCTATTCGTCAGGTGACTATTTCTTCTTGGACTTCTCGGTAGAGAACAAGACGCATATACCATTTGATATAGACCAAATACGATTGAAGCTGACGGATAAGAAGACCGCCAAGGCAACCAACTCACAGATGGTAGAGTTGCATCCAGTCTTCATGTTGGAGCAGACCAAGCGTTTCCGCTATGGCTACCGCAATGTGATAGTCATTCGGAAAATGACATTCCCGAATGACAAGCAATTAACCATCGAAATGACGGAGAACCAAATCAGCGGTCGTACCATATCATTGAAGATAAACTATAGCGATGTGTTGTCGGCAGACTCATTCAATCCCATATTTCTGAAATAGCAATAATATCCAATGGAAGAAAGCAAGGAGTTACAAGGATTTTACAAGATATTCAGGGCGGTCATCTACATATCCGTGTTGGTGGAGTTCTTTGAGTATGCCATAGACCCAAGGGCAATAGACGGCTTTGGCGGTGTGGTGTGTGACCTGCACGACCGTATCAAGCAGTGGTTTATCTACCATGACGGGAACCTGGTGTATAGCAAGGTGGTGACATTCCTCTTAGTGTGCATCACCTGTGTTGGCACGAGAAACAAGAAACACTTGGAATTTGATGCCCGAAAGCAGGTGCTCTACCCCTTGGTAAGTGGCGTGCTGCTGTTGATATTGTCCGTATGGCTCTTCGGCTATGCAATAGACACTCGTCTCTATGCCCTAAGATTGAACACCATCCTATATATGGTGGCAACCATCATCGGAACGGTGCTGGTGCATGTAGCCTTGGACAACATTTCGAAGTTCCTGAAAGAAGGACTGATGAAAGACCGTTTCAATTTTGAGAACGAGTCTTTTGAGCAATGCCAGAAGGAGGAATACAACAAATACAGCGTGAATATCCCCATGCGCTACTACTATAAAGGTAAGTTCCGCAAGGGATGGGTGAATATTGTGAACCCTTTCCGAGGCACCTGGGTAGTGGGTACGCCTGGTAGCGGTAAGACATTCTCCATCATCGAGCCATTCATCCGTCAGCACAGTGCAAAAGGTTTTGCTATGGTCGTTTACGACTACAAGTTCCCTACCTTGGCTACCAAACTGTACTACCACTACAAGAAGAACCAACAGTTGGGGAAACTGCCAGAAGGCTGCAAGTTCAATATCATCAACTTCGTGGATGTGGAATACTCCAAGCGAGTGAACCCAATACAGCAGAAGTACATCAACAACTTGGCTGCAGCAAGCGAGACCGCAGAGACACTGCTAGAATCACTGCAAAAAGGCAAGAAAGAAGGCGGTGGCGGCAGCGACCAGTTCTTCCAGACCTCAGCCGTCAACTTCCTCGCCGCCTGTATCTACTTTTTCATCAACTATGGTAAGGAGCCATACGACAAAGACGGCAAGATGCTGATAGCAGAGAAAGTACTTGACCCGAAGACCATGCAGATGAAACCGACCGGAAAGGTGTTTAACCATTCAGGAGAAGAAGTGGAGCCAGCCTATTGGTTGGGCAAGTATAGCGATATGCCTCATATTCTTAGTTTTTTGAACGAAAGTTACCAGACAATCTTCAATGTGCTGGAGACCGACAATGAGGTAGCACCCTTATTGGGACCGTTCCAGACCGCCTTGAAGAACAAGGCAATGGAGCAGTTGGAGGGTATGATAGGTACACTGCGTGTCTATACTTCACGTCTTGCCACCAAGGAAAGCTATTGGATATTCCACAAGGACGGTGATGACTTTGATCTGAAGGTCAGTGACCCGAAGAACCCAAGCTATCTGCTGATAGCCAACAACCCAGAAATGGAGAGCATCATCGGAGCATTAAACGCCCTCATCCTCAACCGTCTGGTGACACGAGTGAACACTGGGCAAGGCAAGAACATCCCTGTGAGCATCATTGTGGACGAGTTGCCTACACTCTACTTCCATAAGATTGACCGACTGATAGGTACTGCCCGAAGCAACAAGGTGAGCGTAGCCTTGGGATTCCAGGAACTGCCCCAGTTGGAAGCCGATTACGGCAAAGTGGGTATGCAGAAGATCATCACCACTGTAGGCAATGTGGTGAGCGGTTCGGCACGAAGCAAGGAAACACTCGAATGGTTGTCCTCCGACATCTTCGGCAAGGTGGTGCAACTGAAGAAAGGCGTGACTATCGACAGAGACAAGACGAGCATCAATCTGAATGAGAACATGGATAGCCTTGTTCCTGCCTCCAAGATTTCGGATATGCCGACAGGATGGATCTGCGGACAGACTGCAAGAGACTTTGTTGCAACCAAGACAGGCATGAACGGCAGTATGAACATACAGGAGAGTGACGAGTTCAAGACCAGTAAGTTCTATTGCAAGACCGACTTCAATATGGCAGATATCAAGAAGGAGGAAAGCGAGTATATGCCACTACCCAAGTTCTACACCTTCAAGAGTCGTGATGAGCGTGAGCGCATCCTCTATAAGAACTTCGTGCAAGTTGGTGAGGACGTGAAAGCCATGATAGCGGAGATATTCAACAAGAAGAATGCCAAGTGACGATATATCAAAGTAAAACAAAACGAGATTCATGACAGGAAAGATACGGACATACATCATTACAGTACTCGTGCTGCTGTGCCAGGATATCATGGCACAGAACAAGACACCGACAACAGATAGCCCAAGCCAAACCGACTTGGGCATCTTCGCTTTGCCACCCTTTGAACGAGCCGTGCGGTGCATCAAGTATTATGAAGGGTGGCACGACATCAAACGTAACTATCCCTATATCGGGTGGGGACATAGGATATTGCCACATGAGAAGTTCAGGAAGAACCTCACCTTTCAACAGGCAGACTCGCTATTGCGCTCAGACCTCACCAGGTTATGTGCCATGTTCCGCAAGTATGGTAAGGACTCATTACTCCTTGCCGTACTTGCCTACAATGTCGGTCCCTACAAGATATTAGGGAACAAAAGATTTCCGAAGAGCCGTCTTCTGCAAAAGATTGAACGAGGATTACGTGACATAGAAAAAGATTACCTTGACTTTTGCAGATGGAGAGGCAAGTACATACCATCTATCAGAAGACGACGCTTGATGGAATTCTTCCTGCTATATAGATTAGATGACAAAGTATCTTAGGATAGTTGCACAAGTAGCTTTACATACTTGGCAATGTATCTTAAGATACTTTTATGTGTCTTTTGTGAGTGCTGCACCTCATGTGGCTATGAAGTGGTCATCATTAAACAACGAAGAAGGCTTCATTGGCATTTGAAATTAGTTTCATTGAACTATGAAGCCTATTGCAGTTTGGATCAGAAATCATACTATTTGGTTGCTATCTGAAGATCGAAGTTCTTCTGGGAGAAAACGGTCGATTTCCTCATTAGACCAAGTGAATGATTCTCCATTTCCGTGTAAGCCTAATTTTTGTTGTGCTTTACAATAGTCATCAACTGTTGTGTCAAACGAATGCCTTCCTATAAGTGAGTATTCATCAAGCAGTCTTTGTAATTGGGGCTCGGTACAATCTTTTGGCTTCCCATCCATTATTTGCCTAATCAAGTCAACGAATCGTTCTCTCAAAGATTTATATTCTTCAGCAGTTTGTTTATGGCTGCAAATGAATTCCGTCAAATCGGAGCGAGTAAACATTTCAAATATCATAGATACAGCAGTTGATATTGCACTGATAATAGAGATAACTCTCAACGCCGTCGCCCAATTTTGCTCCCAGGCCAAACATGTAAAGACCAAAATAACTACAGATACCGATGAAATACCAATTGCCCAATTTTGTCTGCTTGCTCGCTGTTTCTCTATTCTTTCAACAGCTGAATAATGGCAGCTCGTATTAAAAACGCATTGTGCAAAATAGAATCTTGTTTCTGATAACATTGAAATGGAATAGTCTGGTGTCACGCGGTAAAGGGCGTTCTTCCTGATTTCATCAAGACCGCAACGGTCAAGGCACAAATCCTGATGTGCTTTATAATATAACTCTGAAGAAAGACATCCGTCCATCGTCAGTACGGCGAGAATCTGAACTTTACCCATAATCGTTACCTTTCATTAGGCAAGGGCAAAAAAGTAGCGTGCAATTCACACTACCTTCAAGCGATGGCTCTGGTAAAGCCTTTACGGAGAGTACGTGAATGCACGCTATGCGTAAGCATAGCATAAGCATCACGCAATCGTCTCCGTAGTTCCAATTTACCAGATTTTCGCTTGAAACGCCTTGCGGTCTTATCCTATATGTTGGCGGCGAAAAGCTCCTGCCAATCGCCGTTTTTCTCAAATGTTATGCAAAGATAGCCAAATTCAGTGAATTACAGGCTATGATTGCTTGAATTTATATTTAAGTCCATACTCTTCAAGTTTGCTGTATAGTGTTGTCCTGCCTATTCCGAGCAGTTCGGCGGCGACACTCCGGTTGCCGTTTGCCTGTTTCAACGCACGCAATATCCGCTCCTTATCCTCCGCGTCATTGCGCAGGGCGAAGTTGACAGTAGAGGTCGGTTTCGTCACGGCAAGTTCCAGATGCTCTTTCATGACAACACCTTCCTGCGCCTGCAATACAGCACCCATAACTTTCTGCCGAAGTTCCCGCACGTTGCCCGGCCATGCGTGTGTCAGCAACGCTTTACGTGCTTCGGAACTGAACCCGCTCACGCTACACTCCAGCTCTCTGTTTGCCATATCACGGAAGAACTCTGCCAGCGGCATGATGTCTTCCTGACAGTCACGCAACGGAGGAACGGTTATCCCGAAGTCGTGCAGGCGGTACAGAAGATCCTGCCGAAAACGCTTTTCACTCACTGCCGCTTCCAGATCCTCGTTGGTGGCGGCGATGATGCGGACATTGAAACTCCTGTCTGCCTTGTCTCCGACCGGGCGATACCGCCTCTCCTGTATGGCGCGGAGCAACATCTGTTGGGTTTCCAACGCGAGGTTTCCTACCTCGTCCAGAAACAGCGTGCCGCCTTCCGCCTCATGGAAATATCCTTTCTTGGCACAATCTGCTCCTGTAAACGCTCCCTTGACGTGTCCGAAGAAGGCCGAGGGCGCAAGCTCTTTGGTGAGTGAACCGCAGTCCACCGCCACGAATGGCTTGACTGCCCGCTTGCTCTTGTCGTGCAGGTGGTGGGCAATATGTTCCTTACCCGTGCCGTTCTCTCCGAATATCATCACGCTCATATCGGTAGCGGCTACCAGCCTTATACGGTGCATGATTTTCTGAAATGCGGAACCGTCACGGGCGAACACAGGCATACGGCGTTGTCCTGCCTGACGTTCTTTCAGTATGGAACGGATCAGGGGGACAAGTTTATCCTCCACAAGCTGTTTGGGAATATAGTCTATCGAGCCGAGTTTCATGCTTTCCACGGCGGTATTAACTTCGGCGTAGTCGGTCATAATGATGAAGGGCTGCATCTTTCCCTCCTTTCGCATCCAGCGCAAAAGGTCAATGCCGTTACCGTCAGGCAGGCGCAGGTCGGCAACCACGATGTCATTATCTGTCGCCTGTTGTAGATGTTTCTTCGCGGTTGAGAGGTGGTAAGCCTTCACGGTGCGGTAGCCCTCCCGCGCCAGCATGTTGCAGACAAACTCGCAGTACACGATATTGTCTTCTACCACAATTATTGTTGTCTTATCCATCTTCGTATTTTCTCCTTTCCTCTTCTGCCAACCGGATTATTTCCGCTCCCTTATCCAGCACGGCAGTCACGGCATGGCTTAACGCTTCACCATCCGGGAGTACATCGCCATGAAGCAATCTGTAAAGTACATTTAGCGGTTGGTCGGCACGTAGCACCTCCCACGAGCTGCGCAGGTGGTGTGTCAGGGAATCCAGCTTTTGCAGGTCTTTTTCTGTTGCCGCTTCCCGTATTGTCTGCATCTCTTTTTCAGTTTCCGTCATCAACTTTTCCAGCATAACGGCTTCATTGCCGTAAGACAGCAAAGCTGAAAAATCCGGTTTCCCGTCCGGTGTTTCTTTTATGGCACACCTGTCGGAAACCTCCATCAACTCCGATATGGAGAACAGCTTGAACAGGCATCCGGCAAAGCCTTTTGCCAATAGTTCCCCTTTGTTACAACTGCCCGAAGCGGTTGCCACAACCACCGGGATTGTTGGTGAATTGCCCACGTTGGACGAACGCAACAGTTCCAGTAATTCGAAACCGTTTATACCGGGCATATTCAAGTCTGTCAGCAACAGGCTGTATTCTTTCTGGCGTATCATTTCCATCAGTTCCGCAGCATCGGTGCAAGTGTCGCAGTGTATTCCTTCTTGGGAGTACATCTCTTTCAGCATCAGAAGTAATACCTCATCATTGTCAATGGCGACAACATCATGGAATTTATTGTTATGATAAACAGGTGTATTGCTTGTATATCCAAGCTGTTCTTCAGCTTCCTGCATAGAAATTTCAACTGTGAAACGACTGCCTTTCCCTTTCTTGCTGTCCAAACGGATTGTTCCGCCAAGCATCGACACAATATTACGCATTATGGCAAGCCCAAGCCCGAAACCCTCCTTTGCGGCGGCATTTGATAGACGTTCAAACGCACCGAACGCTTGTTTCTGTTCCTCTTCTGTCATGCCTGTACCTGTATCTTCAACGACCAGTGTCAGAACTCCATTATCATATTCAGTAATCAAAGAAACACCGCCTTCTTCTGTGAACTTGACTGCGTTTGACAGCAGGTTATTCCCGATTTGTATTATTCGCTCTTTGTCGGTCAATACAATGGCATCGTGTCCAGTCTTCACGGACAAGGACAACCCTTTGTTCACTGCAACAGGAATGAACTCCGTTTCAAGTGTGTGCGTGATTGCAGAAATCCGGCAGGGTGACAGACGGGGCTGTTCCTTGCCGTTGTCCAGGCGGAAGAAGTCAAGCAAAGTGTTGAGCATATCCCGCATACGGTCGGAGGATTGCAGTATATTTCGGATATATTGCCCATTATTACCGCTATTGCATTCTTTCCGCAAAAGTTCGGTATAGCCAGTTATTGCCGTCAGTGGTGTACGCAACTCATGGGTAATAGTATGTACCGCTTTCTTTCGGGAGGTTATGAGTACCTCATTTTGTTGCACGGACTGTTCCAATTGCTCGATCAAATCCGTTGTCTTGCGTTTGTATCGTTTAATGTTCTTTGCATCACGGTGTATGATGATATAGGAAATGACCAACAGCAAAAGAACAAATCCCATCAAGCCGCCTATCTGCATAAATGATTTTTTACGCATCGCTGTTATCTCGCTTTCTCTATTTTGTAAATCAGATTGTACCTTCTTTTCGATTTGGCAAATCAATCCTTGCAGTTGTCTGTTAAGTTCTGCATTACGGGCAGCAAGACTATCGGCTTGTTCTGACAATCGACGGCTCTGCGCTTTCTGTTCGTTGACCATGTTTCTATTGGATGAACGGAGCGTAGTCGTTGTTGTCGTTGGCTTCGTTCCCTCTTTTTTGCCAAAGATGCCCAAGAAACCTTTTCGTTTTGGCTTTTTGGACTGTTCCTGCACACTTTTCTGCACAATAACCGGAATTTGATTGGCTATCTTCTTGTTAATAGATTGTTGTTCATCCATTAACCGGACTATCTGGAACATCTGTCGTTCCTTATCCTCTAAAAGACTGCGCACACTATCGATGCGCTCTGCTGGATAGGTGGCCTTGAAACGGCAGAGCATACTGTCCATTGCCATACGCCGTGCATGGTAATGCTCGATATCTTTATCGTTCCATTCCAGTATTGTTTCACCCAATAGAGAAAATTTTATCATTTGAATATTGATATTGTTTATTTCTTTTCGGAGCTCGTCTATTTTTTTATTGCCAAGTTCTAATGCTTCTATCTCCTGCCATTCATAGAGGCTATTATATGCCATACATCCGATAAGAATGGAGATAAGTATATATCCCAACCGTATTGCCTTATAGAAATTTCCTGACCGCTCCATTATTTTGATGACATTGATTTTTGGAACATGAATAAAAGTTTATCTTTTTCGTTCATGCGGATATTATCAGAATAATCGCCTTTTGTTATTTGATACCCGCATGGCTTGACCATAAAAACGCCTAAGCCCTTAGTGTATGAACTTACTTCTGAGGCGTAGTCTTTACTTGTATTTAATGGAACTTTCCCTTTAATATGACACCACTCATTATTGCAACTGATGTCTTCAATCTCAGACATCATTTTTTGCAAATCTGTAATAGCTTTGGAACTTGCCGCTTGGGGTATCTGCAACTCAAAATAGAGCATCGGTTCGAGAATGTCCACACCTGACTGTTGCAAGGCCAGCCTGAAGACATAAGGGGTCAGCTGTCTGAAATCAGCAGGTGTACTTACCG
>ERZ1034713.1277-NODE-1277-length-11638-cov-6.072088_pt1 | contig 11638 bp, 12 predicted proteins | sample MGYA00520692_ERZ1034713 | MGnify/ENA primary metagenome ERZ1034713 (study PRJEB33766, sample SAMN09781717) | gut metagenome | biome: gut microbiome | host: Homo sapiens | place: Madagascar | study: EMG produced TPA metagenomics assembly of the PRJNA485056 data... | reverse complement strand
AAAAATACACTTTCGGGGCTTGGTTTAAATTTACTTATTATTCTGTAATTCTTTTTATTGTTCTTATGTAAATTTTACTTTGCTCATGATATCTTCTCTAATTAATAGAGTACCATGATTTGAGAGAATGTCCAATAATAAGGAAATAGCATTTTCGATGTGTTTATAAATGAGGAAACGAAAAATATATCATATCCACGGATATGGATACCTTATAGATTATAATAAATAGGCAAACTTATAGAAATATAAGGACGCAAAGCTAGAAGTCTAAGGTTAATAAGCATAGATGGTTCGGTTGCAATGAAAAATAATTTTTTATTGCAGCCTTTTTTGCGTTTTTGCCAAAGACGTATAATTATAGAAATTAAAGAAAATCAAGAATTTTTAGAATATAAGAACAAAATGGTAGGAAATCCCATTACGGTGACTTGTGCCATTGATGTTGAACTGCTCATGCCAATCGATAAGTGTATTGACTCAACACATAAAGCTAATAGCAGACTATTTTATATAAAAAATGAACCCTAGTAAATTTACGGAATCAAAAGGAGAGGTCTATGAAAGAAAAGAAAGTAATTGATTACACCAGAACTTATAGAAGAATTAAGGCAGATAAAAAGAAATGTATTCTGTATATTGTCATACTGCTCCTGCTTGGTTTTTGGCTTATGTGGACTCAAATCGATGATCTGACCAGGATGATCTGTAAGATATCTGGCGGTGTTTTAAAGAAATATGAACCGCATATGTACGTTGGAATCCGTTCAGAAACGTATCCGCTGTTTGGAAAGATCAGCTATCTCAGTGCAGGAACCGCATATCCGGGAATACAGATAAGCCTTATAAATACAGGAATTTCTCTTGCAGCAATCATTCTGTTGGCGGGACTTCCATGGAAGGGGCGGCCTCTTGCCATTTATCTGATTTTGTGCAGTGCGATCCATCTGATAAACAGTCTGTGGTTTGTATTTGGGGAGAAATATTTCCCATATACTTTAACTGTTTATTCAAACCTATATATGCTTCAGGAAATTGGCATATGGGTGATGTTTTTTGTCATGACAGTTATGGTCACCGGAATTATAGGAGACAGGGGAGTAATCTATAAGCTTTTGACGCTTCTTGCAGTAATGTTGTATTCCATTGTGTTTGGAACTGTCCGTTATGTGATCTTTATCTGGGTTATGTACAAATTTTCTGTGATCTATATGGCGTTTTTCTACTTTATGATAGGTCCTATGTTTGACTTTTTGTACCTGGTTATGATTTATGCAGTATTTGTAAATCGCATGATCGGTGTTTACGATTCAAGGAAGGGAAGGGAGGTATGGAAATGGTCGTAGCTATTATGAAAGGTTATACTATTTTTGTTATTATCCTGATGCTTCTGTATACAGCTAGACATTTTTATTTTACAATCGTAAGACTTCTAGGCAGGCAGCGACTCTATTATAATGATATTCTTACAGATAGGATGAAAAGCATTTCCGTACTGATCCCTATGCATAATGAGGAACAGGTACTTTCCAACGTTCTGGATTCTTTGCTGAAATGTGAGTATGACAGGGATAGACTTGAAATTATTCCGATTAATGATAATTCTACAGACCGTACAAGGGAAATGCTGGATGAGTATCACAGAAAGTACGAGTTTATACGCCCCCTTCACAGAAATTGTCCGGATAGGGGAAAGCCGGTAGGTCTAAATGATGCAATGAAGTTGGCAACAGGGGAGATCATCATTGTATTTGATGCGGATTACAGACCAGCCAGAAACATGCTGAAACAGATTGCGGTGGGATTTGAGGATCCGCAGGTAGGTGCAGTTATGGGGCGGGTGATACCGTACAATACCAACACAAATATGCTGACTAGACTTATTAATCTGGAACGCTCTGGAGGATATCAGGTAGATCAGCAGGCACGATATAATTTGAAAACAATTCCGCAGTATGGCGGGACAGTAGGGGGATTTCGCAAAGATTTTCTGTTAGAAACAGGTGGCTTTAATCCAAAGGTTCTGGCAGAAGATACGGAACTTACATATCGGCTTTTTACAAATGGGTGGAAGGTTGTATACGCTAATTCAGCCGAATGTTATGAAGAGTCTCCGGAAAGTTGGAATGTGAGAGGCAGACAGATCAGACGCTGGTCAAGAGGTCATAATGAAGTATTGTTCCGCTATCTGATCCCTACGATTACAAATCCCTATATGGGACTTTTTCAGAAAATAGATGGCTTGTTTCTGCTTTTTATCTATTCGGTACCAGCATTTTTGCTGTCGGGCTGGGTAGTTTCCCTAGGATTATTTTTCCTGGGTGAAATGCAGATATTCAGTGGATGGTGGGTTATATTGTTTTTGGGAATTTATAATTCCCTTGGGAATTTTGCACCATTTTTTGAGATAGGTACCTCGCTGATCGTAGACGGACTTCCCGGAGAGGCATTGCTTCTACCTCTTATGATGTTTAACTTTTTCTTCTATATGTGGAATATCTCTCTGGGATTTTGGGATGCAGTGGTAGATACTGTTACCGGAAGAGGCGTGAAATGGGATAAAACAGTGCGGTTTACTGTGCAGAAAACGGAAAAGGAGTATGAAAAATGAAAGTATGGATTTTGATCTTTGTCTGTATGTTCTCTATGCCTTTGTTGGTTGCAGTACTGCATTTCAGGATGAGAAAAGGGCAGATTTTGAAAATAAGGCAGGATTATGTGAAAAATGCCAGATATTTTGGGAAAAGCTTTTCTGCTCTGGTGGAAAAAGCTCTTCCAGAAATGAGGAATGGTATGATCACGCTTTCAAAACAGGAAAAGGTGTTGGAAATAGATGGAAACCAGGAGTTTCAGCCTGTCATTGAAGAGCTGGTCATTGCCAGAAATACCATCTTCTGTCCGCAACAGGAGGATTTACATTTCCAAAAAGAAATCTTCTGTGAAAAGGATGCGTTGTTTGAAAAAGAGAACATACGACTCCGAGCTGTATACAGCAAAAAAAGACTCCTTTTCGGAAATAATATCCGGCTTCTCAGATGGGCGGATGCAGAAGGTGCGGTTGTGGTTTATGATAAATGTAATTTGGGTCAAAGGGTGTCAAGTGGAGAACAGATTGTGATAGGCTTTGAGAATGTGCTTCATAGTCTGTATGCACCTGTGATCCGTTTGGGACAACGTCCGGAGGAACCGGATCGGTTTATGGAGAAACGTGATTCTAGGATATTTCGTATGCCGGTAATGAGGAGTCGTGAATATAACAGGCATTACATAGATGATGATATGATTACAGAAAGTGGGACAGTACCTTATACGATTATTTCCCGTGGGGATATAAAGGTGATAGAGGACATTATCCTGCAAGGAGATATCCACAGTGATGGGGCTGTGAGAATCATGGAAAATGCATCGGTGCTTGGAAATATTTTTGCAGAGAATGATATACTTTTGGAAAAAAATGTAACAGTGCTTGGAAACATTTTTACGCAAGGCAACATTATATTTGAAGAAGGTGCCAGTGCAGGTCAGCCGGATAAGATTATTTCAGTTGTTGCCCGCGAAACAATAACATTCTATGGTAATAATTATGTTTATGGATATGTGGTTTCAGAGGGTGGTGGAAAAATCCTGAAATCGGACAGAGAGCTATTGGGAGAATATTGTTTTCCAAGAGAACCTGTACATGAAGAAAAGATTGTTTTCCAGAATCTGTCAGAATATGAAAATGTTGATTTTCAGGGATTTCGAGGAGATATATATGTAAAAGAAGCGGTTATTCCTGAAGGTGCATCTGTTATTCCAAAGAGTCAGTTTTTTGGATGTAGAAGTCTTGAAAAAATGCATCTGCCGGAAAGTGTTTCTATTATTGAAGACTATGCATTTGCTGACTGTCATATGCTGAAAGTATGGGAAAGCATAGAAAACCTTTCGCTGAAATCGGTAGGAATATCAGCTTTTGAAAATTGTTATGCACTGGAATTTATAAGCCTTCCGGATTCCCTGACTATGATTGAAGGAGCTGCATTTGCTGATTGTGTGTCTGTTAATAAACTGATATTTTCAGGTACTTCGCTGTTAAAGAAAATAGGTGATCATGCTTTTCGCGGGTGCAGGAATCTGAAAGAGGTATACCTTCCGGACAGTGTGGAATATGTGGGAATCAGTGCATTCAGAGATTGTGTTTCTCTTGAACAAATTTCCGTATCAGAGAAAATAAAAAATCAGCCAGGTATTGCAGAACTGGAGAAAAACTGTCCAAATGCAAGGATTAGGTTCAGGGAGGTGAATTCAGTTGAAAAAGAATAAAACTGTAGAATTGTTTCTGGTTTTGCTCATTTTGATTGTAATGTCTGCAGGAATTTTGATTCTTCAAAATGGAATGAAAAAATTGCAGAGTGGTAAGCAGCAAAGCGTATACCTTCCGGAAATAAGAGATTTGTATAATAACTATGGCCTAAAAAATGACCAATCGCTTTCAAAAACCAAAATCCTAGAAACGCAGGATCAGGTGATCTATACAGACCGTATCTTTAATATAAATCAGATATCAGAGGATCATGTTTCATATGCGGCAGATATTATGAAGAAATTACAGAAAAAAATTGGAAAAGATGCTTATATTATGCCGATACCGGAAAGAGCAGTATTTGAAAGTGGATATGAAAATGAAAAGGAGAAATACAGTGATTTTACAGAGAAACTGGAAGCCTCTTTTACAGATCCTTCGGTAGTTTTAAATCCGCTATCTGAACTGGAGAAACATCAGCAAGAATATATTTATTTCAGAACCGAAAATAATTGGACAATGCGTGGGGCATTTTATGGGGCTCAGGTGATTTTGGGAGAACTTGGATATGATAAGGAAAACCTGGATGCTTACCGTGAATATGTTTTTGGAACTTTTTCGGGAAACCTTCTTTTGGAAACGTTAGAAAAGGATACGACAGACGAAATAAAGAAAGGTATAGAAAATATGGAAAAGGAACCATTCTATACTTATCTGAATGGTTCAAATCCTAATCGCGAAGAATTAACCTTTGAAAACAAAGAAGGGCAGCTAAAGACACTAAAAAGACAAATGATACAGTTTAATAGCAGCGGAAGTAATGCAGTCATTGGTTCAAATTATAAGCATAGTGTAGTGGAGGGAAGAGGAAAAGGACAGAGAAAAGGAAATCTTCTTCTTATTGCAGATACAAGAGGGAAGATGATGATCCCTTATCTTTCAGAGATTTTTGAAAAGGTTTATGTGTCTAATATTTATGAGGATGCAGATCTGATACAGAATATGGATGAAATAATGGAAAAATATAATATAGAATATGTTATATGGGCACAGGATGTTAATGAAATAGGAAACAGATCCTATATGAAAGCATTGAATCCACTTTTAGAGGGAGGAGGAATATCTGATGTTGGAATTGATCCTTAAAGGAACTGACCTGTTTATGAAAAAAACAGGAAGCGTTGACAATTTTCACATAAGTGAAAATACAGAAATAATGCTATTTCTGATCATTGGGATTTTACTTGTTTTTGCAGGAGCTAAGGTGTACCGTCTGATTGTTTCCTTCATAATGTTTTGGGGAGTGACGATTGTCCTATGTACTGTTATGAATGGAAAAACCGGATGGGGGACAATTGTAACAGCGTTTACGATACTTGGGTGTCTGATGGGATATATGGCATTTAAGTGGAAAACAGTAGATTCCATGATCTTGTCTGCTATGACTGTTGCGGCAGTTGTATGGATGTGTTATCCATTCTGGTGGGTTGCAGGTATTTTCGTTGCAGGAGCTGCAGTTGTAGCGGCTTTTTTTCCTCTAGAGGGAGCGATCCTTTCTTCTGTTGCAGTTGGAATGTGTCTTCTTTATGAAACGGGAGTTAGATATGCGGCTTTGCTGGCAGTATGCGGATTCCTGTTCCAGATAGTTCTGTTTGAACGAAAATCAGAGAGGGGGAGTAAGATTTGGAAACGGTTTTTCGTAAAGAAATCAAATATCTGATTAGCCACAAAGAGGCCATGATTCTCCAACAGAAGCTGGATGGTATTATGGAAAGAGATATTCATGGAGAAAATGGCAGATATTTTATTAGATCTCAGTACTATGATTCCATAGATGATCAAGATTTATGGGATAATCTGGAAGGAATGTATGAAAAAAGGAAGATTCGTTTAAGAATTTATTCCCTTGGCGATTTATTTGCAAAGCTGGAGTTTAAATGCAAAAACGGATCTGACGGAGTGAAATATTCTATACCTGTCAGCCGTGAACAGGCGCTTCGGATGGAACAGGGAGATGCGTCATTTCTTCTGGAATATGATACAGAGCTAGCTATGAGACTGTATTTGCGGATCACACAGGGCTGTTATCGCCCAAAGACAATCATAGATTATCAGCGATTGGCATTTGCTTATCCTGCAGGTGATGTAAGGATTACTTTTGATACGGATATCAGAAGTACTTTATATCCATATGGTCTGTTCGAGGAGATTGGAACAGATGCACTGGGCAGCACAGAACAGGTACTGATGGAAGTAAAATATACAGGATTCCTGCCAAATATGATTGCAGAGATTTTGAAAAAAACAGATGAACTGTCCAGCAGCCACAGTAAATATTCCAGAGCCAGAATGAGATGATTGTAAGATTTGTATACGGCATACTGGAAAATGTTGGTAAAACGGATGCCGGGATTGGAGAAAAAGATGAGAGAATTTATTGTAGAAAATTTGACAAATACAGAAGCGTTGAGCGTGACTGTGATTTTAATGAATAACATAATCGCACTGATTGTTTCCTTTTTTATTATGTTTACTTATAAAATTTCTTATGCGGGATCTACATACAGCAGGAAATTTAACATTTCAATCGGAACGATTACAATTATTACAGCTATGATCATGAGTATCATTAGTAATAATATCGCATTATCCCTTGGTATGGTTGGTGCTCTTTCTATCATAAGATTTCGTACTGCTGTAAAAGATGTAAGAGATGCTACCTATATTTTTTGGGCAATCGCAGCAGGTATTGGCTGTGGGGTATCTCAATATGTACTTATTGTTATTGGTTCTGCTTTTTTACTTCTTTTTCTTATTATTACAAGGAAAGGGTTCACATCTTATAATAAGCTGATGGTTGTTCAAGGAAAACCTGAATGCTTACATAAAACAGAGGCAGCAGTGGATACATTTTTTGCTGGAAAGGTACATGTTTCTATGAGAAATGTTACAGAAAACAGCTTTGAACTGGTCTATTCTATTGGAGAAGGAATCCTGTATAAAGCTACAAAAGAAAATCAGATGGATATTTCAGAGAAACTGATCAAGATTGATGGTGTGAAAAGGGTAAATATAGTTGACCAGAAGGATGAACTTTCGCAGTAAAAAGACTGCTTGATTGAGAGGTGTTGCTATGAAAAGGATAGGACATATCTTTTTATGTATTCTGATGATAACAGTTCTTTGTGGAATATCCATTGTAGGAAATTCTGTTGTGAAGTCAGAAAACAAGTCAAAGGAAAAAAAGAGAATTGTTATCACAAAAGAAGAAATGAAGAAGTGGGAAGCACCGGACGAGAAGAACCTTGAATACTATAATCTGGGAAAGTTTTCTACTACACTTCCGGTAATCTATATGAATACAAAGGGTCAACAAATCCTGAAGGATAATGTAATCTGGGGAAATATTGCTCTGTTAGATGGAAACGAGGAAGCACAATCAGTTTTCACAGTTCCAAATTCTACACATCGTAGTACGATTAAATACAGAGGTGCATCTTCTTATAGTAAATTTGATAAAAAACAATATCGCATTAAGTTTTACAAAAATAGTAAAGACAGTACAAAAAAAGTGTCACTTGCAGGAATGGGAGCAAACAGTGAATGGGTGCTAAATGGCCCTTATCTTGATAAGACACTGATCAGGAATAAATTGGTATATGATCTGGCAAGAGAATTAAATGGATGGGCTCCGGACTCTCGGTTTGTGGAATTGTTTGTCGATGGAGAGTATCAGGGAGTTTATCTGGCAATAGAACCTGTAACAAACGGAGAAAGCAGATTGCGTCTCGCTGAATTTGGTTTGTTGTCTGGAGAAACTTCATATGTGGTAAACAGAGATAGGATTGATACGGGAACGAAAGAAATAGAAACATGGGGCAAGACGGAAGGTTATACATATAACGCTCTGTATATAAGATATCCATCAAATGATAAAATAACGGAAAAACAAAAAGAATATATAAAAAATGATATCTCTGAATTTGAACAGGTTCTATATGGAAAAAATTTCAGTGACAAAAGGATCGGCTATCAGGCATATATAGACATGGATAACTGGGTGGATTATTTTATTATCAATGAATTTGCTATGAATTATGATGCTGGTAATCTTTCTACTTATGTATATAAAGAACTGGGAGGAAAGTTACAGCTTGCTGCATGGGATTTTAACAATGGATTTGATAATTATCAGTGGTTTCGTACAGAAACAGATCGTCTTTATACAGTGAAAAATTCATGGTTTGATAGGCTGTGGCAGGACAAAAATTTTAGAGAACATGTCTGTGAAAGATATGAACAGCTACGAAAAACCACACTATCTGATGAACATATCGCTGAGAAAATAGCATCTTATCAAGAAGAATTGGGAGATGCTGTGGACAGAAACTTTAAAGTGTGGGGATATTCTTTTGAGGATAATTTGCTGGTGGGAAAAAGCAAAGCCGGCACATCGAGGGATATCAGAAGTTATGAGGAAGCTATGAAACAGCTGACAGATACTATCCACGAAAGACTGGTGTATCTAGATAAAGAACTAGGAGAAAATTGAGGATGAAAAAAGTATTGGTGATTTTCGGAACAAGACCGGAAGCAATTAAAATGTGCCCTCTTGTCCTGGAGCTGAAAAAAAGTGAAAAACTGGAAACACTGGTGTGTGTCACAGGACAGCACAGGGAAATGTTGAAGCAGGTTCTCGATATTTTTAAAGTGGTTCCGGATTATGATATGGCGATTATGAAAAAAGGACAGGATCTTACGGATGTGACAATGGCTATTCTTGCAGGAATGAGAAAAATCCTGAAAAAGGAAAAACCGGATATTGTGCTGGTCCATGGAGATACGTCGACAGCATTTGCCGCATCGCTAGCTGCATTTTATCAGCTGATTCCGGTAGGACATGTGGAAGCGGGACTTCGAACTTATAATATGAAATCTCCTTATCCGGAAGAATTTAACAGGCAGACCATCGGACTTACTGCCAGTCTACACTTTGCACCGACTCAAAAAGCAGCGGATGCACTGCTGAAAGAGGGGAAGGATTCGGATCGTGTTTTTGTCACAGGAAATACAGGAATTGATGCTCTGCACTATACGGTACGAAATGATTTTTATCACCCGGAGATAGAATGGGCAAAAGGCAGTAGGCTGATTGCTGTGACGGCACACAGAAGAGAGAATCTGGGAGAGCCTATGCGTGATATGTTCCAGGCTATACATAGAATCGTGGAGGAATTCACAGATGTGAAGGTTATTTATCCTGTACATTTAAATCCGCAGGTCAGAAAAATCGCAGACGAGGAATTCGGTGGATGCAAGAGAATACACCTGATCGAACCATTGGATGTGGTAGAATTCCATAACCTGATGAAAGCCAGTTATCTGATTATGACAGACAGTGGAGGAATTCAAGAAGAAGCGCCTGGATTGGGAAAACCAGTACTGGTCATGCGAGATACAACAGAACGTCCGGAAGGGGTAGAAGCAGGAACCTTAAAGCTTGTAGGCACGAAGATGGATGGTATTTACAGAGAATGCAGGCAGCTGCTTACAGAACCAGAAATTTACAAAAAGATGAGTGAGGCCAGAAATCCTTATGGTGATGGGACGGCAAGTATCAAGATCAGAAAAATTCTGGAGGATATAGATGCATAAGCATAAATAAAACCAATGCAAAAGAAAAGTGAAACTTTTTACTATATTACGAATGATTTTATAATATTAAAAACAAAGGAGAAAAAAATATGAAAAGAAAACTTATTTTAACAATTTTCACAGCCATGGTGATTACTACCATGACTGGATGTGGACAAAAAACATCTGATTCTCATAATAAATCTCAGGTAAAACAAACACAAGCATCTAGTGTATCAGAGGATAAAAAATCAAATGAGAAGACAAAAAAAACAAATAAAACAAGCAAAGATACTACAGGTGTATATTCAGATGCAACAGGTATTACAGAAATAAATATGGGAATCAAGGAAGATATCTGTACTTTTAAAGTACCATTAAATTATAATCTTCTCGGATCAACTTATGATAAATCTAATCAGGGCGACGATATCAAGGGATTGAATGATGAGAAAACAACTATTGAAGAAGCAATAGCAGAAGGCGGTTTTTCTACAGGAAATCATCTGGCAAGTTTTATGATGGCTTCTTATCCAAAAAGAAACGTTCATGTTACTGTTGATATGTATTCATCAGAATTGATGACTTGGGATGAGTTTAAAGCATATTATTCAAAAGCAAAGACAATAGGAAACGAAAATATTCCAGCGCTCTTGTATCATGTAGAAGAAGGTATTAGTAGTGGTCAGCATGTTGCTGTAGCTCTCAAATTATCAGACGATATTACAATGCAAATAGTATATGAAGGATCTCTAGAAAAAGAAATTGGAATGGACGAGTTAGGACAGAGATTGTATAATTTGGTAACAGTAAAATAATATAACTTAAACTTCGCACATAAATTTTAGCTATGCACCTTGCTACGAGTTTTATTTTCGTGGCAAGGTGCATAGGCGTTTATTTAAGTGCAAAGTTTGAGATAGATATAAATAACGATGGTGGAAAAGTTAGCATAGTTGATGGAGGAAAGATATTGTTTGATAGTGCCTGTGATGCAGTAGGGGATTTTATAGATAACATTTTTTACGGAGATTGGCTATGAAAAAAATTAAAATGTTTGAATGGAAAGGCATGTATCTAATAAAAAAATGTTGCTTGTAGTGATATGGCTATTTGGAAGCTTTATTTGTGTGGCAGGCACAGCTGTAGCCTTACGAGACAATGATATGGAAAGTTTATTGATTGGAATACTTTTTGGAATAGGAGCTGTAATATTATTTTGTCCGATTAAAAATTATGTGCTTACAACATATCATTGTGTTCCATGCCTAAATTCCAGATTACCCAAAGCGGAACTTGAAGAGTTACTTGAAGAAGAAGTGTTTGAAAAGATATCGAAGAAAGACTGTAATATTACGAATTGTGATATTAAATTAAGTGAACATTGGATTTATGTAAAAGGGAAACTGATTGCTAAAAATCTTCTAATCATTGCATATCCAAGAGTAACGTCTAGTTTAATAGGAAGAGCAACGACCCCGATGGTATTTGTCTATATGACGGGGGACATTATTAAGGTAGATTTATCTGTAGAAAAAATATGTTTGTTAAAGAGATATTTCTGGCACAATTTGAGCATTGTATCAGATGAGATTGTAGGAAAACAGGAAGAAGTAACAGATATTTTAAAAAAACAAAATTATGTAAATAGATAGTAAAAAAAGAACCTCTATATTTTATAAAACATAGAAATTCTCTTAAAAAGTCTTAACTTAATGACAT
>ERZ1034713.1268-NODE-1268-length-11683-cov-4.021414_pt1 | contig 11683 bp, 12 predicted proteins | sample MGYA00520692_ERZ1034713 | MGnify/ENA primary metagenome ERZ1034713 (study PRJEB33766, sample SAMN09781717) | gut metagenome | biome: gut microbiome | host: Homo sapiens | place: Madagascar | study: EMG produced TPA metagenomics assembly of the PRJNA485056 data... | reverse complement strand
AAATAAATAAAAGGAGGAATATTATGAAGAGAAACATGTTAAAAGTGGTTGCTGCATCTTTGGCCGGAGCAATGCTCCTTACCGCATGCGGCGGTGGATCCAGCAGCTCAAGCCAGACAACCGCGGCTGCAGGTAATTCTGCGGAAACCAGCGCGGCAGCAGAGGCAGGAAGCACAGGCGGCGAGAAGGTCATTACCATGGCACAGACCGGTGACTGGGATACGTTCATGCCGATGAACACCACCAATGCAGGCGCGGATAACGTAATCGAGCTGATGTTTGACCATCTGATGGTCATCAACACCGATGGTACCTTTGGGCCGCGTCTTGCAGACAGCTGGGAGACCAACGAGGCTCAGGATAAGATCACGTACCATCTGAATGAGAATGCAAAATGGCAGGATGGAGAACCGGTAACCGCAGAGGATGTTGTTTACTCCGCACAGGTTGCATCTTCTTCCGAGTACAACTATCTGCGCAGAATCCGTATGAAGTACTTTGCAGGAACCGATGAGACCGGCTGTGAGACCAGCACCGACAGCATCGAGGTAGCAGCACTGGATGATCATACCGTAGAGTTTACCTTAAAGGACCCGATGGATCCAGCTATCATTTACGCACTGGTTAACCGTGACTTCTTTATTATGCCGAAGCATCTGCTGGATAGCATTTCTGACGCAGATCTGGTAAACGACGCATTCTGGCAGAAACCGATTGGCTCCGGCCCATGTATCTTCGACAGCATGGAGTCTGGCGTATCCATTGAGTTCAAGGCAAACAAAGACTACTATCTTGGCGCTCCGGATTTTGACCGTCTGGTATTCAAGAAGGTACAGTCCTCTAACCTGTTATCCGGCTTAATGAGCGGCGACATCGACGTTCTGTCCGCCAACAGCCAGATCCCGTTAGCAGACTGGGAAACAGCTAAGAATACACAGGGTATCGTTACGAAATCTGTACCGACCTTTGCATATCAGTACATGGCAATGAACACCGCCAGAGATTATCTGACCGAGGATGTCCGTCACGCAATCAGCCTTGCAATCAACCGTCAGGTTATCGTTGACCAGCTGCTGCAGGGTGAGGCACGTATCGCAATCGGACCTCTGGCTGAGGATCATCCGTACTTTGATGAGAAGCTGCTGCCAATCGAGTATGATCCGGAGAAAGCAAAATCCATGCTGGAGGCTGCTGGCTGGGACAGCAACCGTGAGCTGCAGGTACTGGTATCTACCGGTAACGAAGTTCGTGAGAAATCTGCGATCCTGATTCAGCAGGATTTACAGAAGATCGGCATCAAGACCAAGATCCAGACCTTAGACTTCCCGACCCTGCTTACCAACGCAAGAAACGGTGACTATGATCTGTGCTTCATCGGTTCTGCAGGTTCCGTTGATCCGTCTGAGTCTGTACCGAACGTAACTGCAGGTTACATGAACAACTTTGCACAGTTATCTGATCCGACCCTGGGCCAGATCGGTGAGTCCGGTGCAAAGGAAATCACCTTCGAGGCACGTAAGAAGATCTACGATCAGTATCAGGAAGAGTTATTTAAACAGATGCCGATGGCATTTCTGTATCACACCAACGATCTGTTTGCATATAACGAGAAGCTTGAGAATGTACGCGAAGGCGCAATCGATTACAACATCAACAAGAATGTATGGGAATGGAAAGTAAATAAATAAGCATCTGTTAAATACCATACGAAAAGCGAGGTATTGGAATGTCAGAGAATTTAATTGAAGTAAAAAAACTCGTTACTCAGTTTTCAGGTAAGAATGGAACCGTGACAGCGGTAGACGGAGTATCCTTTCATGTAAAGAGAGGAGAAACACTTGGAATCGTGGGTGAATCCGGGTGTGGAAAATCCGTTACAAGTATGTCGATCCTGCGGCTGATTCCAAAGCAGACAGGAAAAATCGCATCTGGAGAGATTCTGTTCGAAGGCCGCGATCTGGCAAAGCTGTCAGAAAAGGAGATGCGTCAGATCCGTGGAAATGAGATAGCGATGATCTTCCAGGATTCCATGACAGGCTTAAACCCGGTTATGACGATCGGTAAGCAGCTGGTAGAAACCATTACCGCGCACAGTAAGATGGATAAAAAAGAGGCTTGGGCGAGAGCTGAGGAGATGCTGACGAAAGTCGGCATCCCTTCCCCGGCTCAGCGCCTGAAAGAGTTTCCGCACCAGTTATCCGGCGGTATGCGTCAGCGTGTCATGATTGCCATGGCACTGTCCTGCAATGCATCACTGTTCATTGCAGATGAGCCGACGACAGCCCTTGACGTGACGATCCAGGCCCAGATCCTTGAATTGATGAGGGAGCTGAAGGAAAAGGAGAATAAGTCTCTGATGCTGATCACCCATGATATGGGAGTTGTGGCAGAGATGGCAGATGACGTCATGGTCATGTATGCAGGAAAAGAGATGGAATACGGAGACGTAAGAAGTATTTTCAAAGATCCGCTCCATCCGTATACCCGCGGTCTGTTAAAGTCCATTCCACGTCTGGACCAGAGTTCCGATGATCCGCTGTTCAACATTCCGGGATCAGTTCCGGATTTGTCCGAGATGCCGAAGGGATGCCGTTTCTGCACCAGATGTCCGGAAGCAGACAAACGATGCAGGGAGCAGGAGCCGGGGCTTTACGATGTAAATGGAAGACAGGTACGCTGCTGGAAGTACGCACCGGAAGGAGGTCAGGATGATGTCAGAGGATAAGAAGGTATTACTGGAAGTTCAAAAAGTAAAAAAAGAATTCGTAACATCAAAGAGCCTGACTGGAAAGCCGTTAAAGATTGTCCATGCAGTGGATTCTGTGGATCTGACCATCTATGAAGGCGAGACCATCGGCGTTGTAGGTGAGTCCGGGTGCGGCAAGTCCACACTGGGCCGCTGTATCCTCCAGCTGATCAGACCGACGGCTGGAAATGTGTTGTACCGTGGTGAGGATATCACCAAACTGAACAAGGAGCAGATGCGCCAGATGCGGCGCAAGATGCAGCTGATCTTCCAGGATCCGTACGCATCCCTGAATCCGCGTATGACCGTTCTCGAGCTGATCATGGCCCCGCTTGAGGCCTTCGGGATCGGAACCATGGAAGAGAGAGTTCAGAGAGTCAAAGAGATCATGGAACTGGTAGGCATGCCGGAAAATATGATGAACCGCTACCCGCACGAGTTCTCCGGCGGACAGAGACAGAGAATCGTCATCGCGCGTGCTCTGGTCTTAAATCCGGAATTCGTTGTCTGTGATGAGCCGGTATCTGCACTGGATGTATCAGTCCGTGCGCAGGTACTGAATCTGATTCAGGAATTAAAGAAGAAAAAGCATTTAACCTATATGTTTATTTCCCACGATCTGAGCGTTGTAAAGTACATTTCCGACCGAATTGCCGTGATGTACCTGGGCCGGATTGTAGAGATCGCAGAGAAAAATGAGCTTTATAACAATCCACAGCATCCGTACACGAAAGCGCTGCTTTCCGCAATCCCGATTCCGGATGTGGATAATAAAATGAAACGGGAAATTCTGACAGGGGATGTTCCGAGTCCTCTGAATCCGCCGTCTGGCTGCTATTTCCACACCAGATGTAAGTACGCTACAGAACGCTGCAAGACCGAGTGTCCTGCATTACATGATGTAGGTAACGGACATATGGTAGCATGTCATCTAACTTAAAGGAGGAGCGCAGAATGTACAAACCAGACGAAGCTTTAAAGCAGAGCATCGATCAGTGGATTGAGGCGAATCAGAATGATTTTGTAAGGGACCTGGCGAAACTGGTTGCGATACCGAGTATATCGGTAGAGAACGACGGGCCATGGCCATTTGGAGAAGAATGTAAGAACGTACTGGATAAAGCAACAGAGATTGCCGGAGGATATGGCTTTACGGTAGTAAATCATGAATATCACTGCGGCAGCTGTGTGGTACCGGGTACCGGTGAGCATCCGAAGCGAATCGGAATGTTTGCTCACCTGGATGTTGTTCCGCTTGGAGACGGATGGCAGTATCCGCCGCTGGGCTGCACCTTAAAGGACGGTTTTCTGATCGGACGCGGTGTAGGGGATAACAAGGGTCCGGCCATCTGTGCGCTTTATGCACTGCGCTATTTAAAAGAACATAAAATAGAATTAAAAAATGATGTCATGATTTATTTTGGATTGTCGGAAGAAACAGGTATGAAGGATATCGAGTATTTCTGCAAGACGCAGCAGATTCCGGATTTATGCCTGGTTACCGATACCAATTTCCCGATCTGCTATGGAGAAAAAGGTCTGCTGCGCGCAGAACTGAACCTCCGGACAGACGGAAATCTGATCGATTTTCATGCCGGAAGCGTTGTGAACGTAATTCCCTCCAAGGCAGAAGTGCTGCTTTCCGATGTATCCCTGGAAGAGGTAAAACGTCAGCTTGGAGATCAGGAAGCACTTACGACAGAGGCAGATGGTCCGCATGTGCGGATCACGGCAACCGGAATTTCCAGACATGCAGCATTCCCGGAGGGAGCTGTGAATGCGGTTCAGGTTCTGGCAGCAGCATTATCCGGCACCACCCTGCTTCAGGGAAGCTGCGCCGATGCAGTGAAAGGCCTGGCAGAGCTGACTTCTGACTTTTACGGAGCAGGAGCAGATATCTCCTTTGAGGATGAAGCGTCCGGAAAGCTTACCGCTGTCGGAAGCGTAGTACGCATGGAAGCCGGAAATATGAAGATTCTTTTTGATGTCCGCTACCCGGTTACGGCAGATGGCGAGGAGGTCAGCCGCCGCTTTGGGGCATGCAGCGAGAAGAAAGGCTTCTCGTTCAGGGTAACGGAGCTTTCCAGACCGGCTTACCAGCCGGTCGACCGGCCGTACATTCCGCTGTTATGCGATATCTGTGATGATGTCCTTGGAAAGCATTACGAGCCTTATACCATGGGAGGAGGAACATATTCCCGCAAGCTTCCGGTAGCAGTCGGTTTTGGACCGGGCGTACCGGACGCAGTCAATCCGTTTGAGAGCGGTCATGGACAGGGACACCAGCCGGATGAATGTGTTCCGCTGAAGATGTTGCTAAATGGCCTGAAAACATATATAATTGCGTTATTGGAGCTTGATAAAATGATGTAGGGAAGGGTAAGAAAACGGTATGAGTGGAAAACCATCTTTGAAGGCCGAGATTTATGAAGCTGTTTTGAGTGATATCATTCAGGGAATTTACAAACAGAAGGAAATTATTACGGAGAAGCAGCTGATTGCCAAGTACGGAGTGAGCAAATCTCCGATTCGGGATGCCCTGATCGAACTTTGTAAAGAGGGAGTTCTGATCAGCCATCCGCGCTACGGCTACGAGGTGGTACGGATCAATGAGAAGGAGATCCTCGATGTCGTGGATTTCCGAATTCTGATCGAAACCGGTTGCTTCCGGGTTTATGCTCCGACGTTTACCCCGGAAGATATTGCGGAACTGAAGGAGTTCACCATGAAGGAATGCTGGTGGAATGGGACAGATGAGCTTCCGGCATTGAAGCACTGGGAAAACAATATGAAGTTCCACCTGAAGCTCATTTCCTACAGCGGCAACGATTACTGTTACCATATGGTGGAGAGCAGTACCGGATTTCTGACTCGTGCATATGCACAGCGTTTCTGGGACCAGCGGGATAACCGGTCCTGGAATGTGGATGTCGAAGGCCATCTTTGCATTATCCGGTGCATGGAGGAAGGCAGATTTGACCAGGCAGAGCAGGCTTTAAAAAAGGATATTGCATCCTTTCTGGATATCATCTGTCCAAATTACGCGAGAACTTTTAATCTGTAGTAAATGGTAACTGTTCAGTAGGTCTGCGCATTCACTGCGCTGACCGTACGAAAACATGGGCTTGCAGGCAAAAATCCTATTGCCGAAGGCAATTTTCAATGGATTTTTGCTCGTAACTGTGAGGGTACTGAACAGTTACAGTAAATGGAGAAAAGAGAGAGGCTGTCATGAAATGGAAACGTACCAGATTCCATTTTGCGGCAGCCTCTTTTGTCAGTCATCTTTTCTCTTTTTCTTTTGGAAAAGAAGGCGTATAATGAAAGGCAGTATTTGAAAGAATGGAGGAGACAGAGAATGGGGAACGGATTGTCTGACAGAAAGGCAAAGACACAGGAACTGATGCAGATTCGGCAGGAGGCTTATGAGGCAGCCTCACAGCTTCTTGCGGCAGCGCATCCGAAGAAAGGAAGCATTCTGGTGGTGGGATGTTCTACCAGCGAAGTTGCCGGTGAGCGGATCGGAAGCTTCTCCAGTCCGGAACTGGGTCAGGCACTTTTTGACGGTGTATACCAGGCAGCTAAGGAAGCGGAGGTATTTCTGGCTGCCCAGTGCTGTGAGCATCTGAACCGGGCACTGATCCTGGAAGAGGAAGCAGCAGAACGTTATGGCTATGAGCAGGTCAATGTGGTTCCGCAGCCGAAGGCCGGAGGTTCTTTTGCGACAGCTGCGTATCACAGCTTTACGCATCCGGCAGCAGTGGAGCATATCCGGGCAGCAGCCGGAATGGATATCGGCGACACCCTGATTGGCATGCATTTACAAGAAGTGGCGGTTCCGGTACGGATTGAGCGGCGTCAGATCGGAGCAGCCCGGGTGATCTGTGCCAGAACAAGACTGAAGTTCACCGGTGGTGCAAGAGCCGTATACGACGAAAATCTGTTATAAGAAGAATTGCATCTATTGCAGATCAATGTGGATAACAGATGGATTTTTTCTTGACGCTGTGTATAATTTCGCTTAAAATGAAACAACGACAATGTATACAGAGATACACAGGAAAGGAAGCATTTGTTTATGGGTATCATAAAAGCTTCAAAATTAATATATGATTATATCCGCCGGGATGAAGATGACCATGTGGAAGAAGTAAAGCGTGCGATCGATGATCTGACTCTGGACATTAACCAGGGAGATTTTGTGGCTATTCTGGGGCACAACGGCTCCGGAAAGTCTACCTTTGCCAAACAGGTGAACGGCATTCTGCTTCCGACAGACGGCACTGTCTGGATTTCCGGCATGAATACAGCGGACGATGCTCATATCTGGGATATCCGAAAGACTGCAGGCATGGTATTCCAGAACCCGGATAACCAGATCATTGGCAACATTGTGGAAGAGGATGTGGGATTTGGACCGGAGAATCTGGGAGTGCCGACCGACGAGATCTGGCGCAGGGTAGACCAGAGCCTGGAGGCAGTCGGCATGACTGCGTACCGTTTAAAATCACCAAACAAACTGTCCGGCGGTCAGAAGCAGCGTGTGGCTATTGCCGGTGTCATGGCTATGCGTCCGCAGTGCATCATCCTGGATGAGCCGACTGCCATGCTGGATCCGAATGGTCGCAGGGAAGTCATCGCGACCCTTCATGAGCTGAACCGTCAGGAGAAGATCACGGTTCTTCTGATTACACATTATATGGAAGAAGTCATTGATGCGGACCGTGTTATTGTTATGGATGACGGAAAGCTAGTGATGGACGGAACACCGCGGGAAATCTTTTCCAGGGTAAAGGAACTGAAGGAATATCGTCTGGATGTTCCGCAGGTGACGGAGCTTGCCTATGAGCTGAAGCAGGCAGGCGTAAACCTTCCGGATGGAATCCTGACGATGGATGAGCTGATGGAGAAGCTTCTTCCCATTCTCCACAAAAAATTTCCAGAGGTAAAATAAAAGGAGGCATATATGTCAATCAGGGCAGAACATTTGAATCATATATATGGTGAAGGAACAGCTTTTGAGCAGTATGCCTTAAAGGATGTCAGCTTTGAGCTCGAAGATGGACAGTTTATCGGGCTGATCGGTCATACCGGATCCGGAAAGTCCACGCTGATCCAGCATCTGAACGGGCTTTTGCGTGCCAGCAGCGGCGCAATCTATTATAATGGAGAAAATATCTACCAGGATGGCTATGACATGAAGGCCCTGCGCAGTAAGGTAGGGCTGGTATTCCAGTATCCGGAGCATCAGCTGTTTGAGGTGGATGTCTTTTCGGACGTATGCTTTGGTCCGAAGAATCAGGGCCTCTCAAAAGAAGAAGTAGAGGCCCGGGCCAGGGAAGCATTGATCCAGGTTGGACTTGATGAAAAACTCTGGCAGCAGTCACCGTTTGAATTATCCGGCGGACAGAAGCGGAGAGTTGCCATTGCCGGGGTGCTGGCCATGCATCCGGAGGTACTGATCCTGGATGAGCCGACTGCAGGTCTGGACCCGAAGGGCCGTGATGAGATCCTGGATGAAATTTCCGCATTGCACCGGGACCATCATATGACCATTGTGCTGGTATCTCACAGCATGGAGGATATTGCCCGCTATGCGGACCGGATTATGGTGATGAACCATGGTGAAAAGATATTTGACGCGCCGCCGAAGGAAGTGTTCCGCCATTACAGGGAGCTGGAGGCCATGGGACTGGCCGCCCCTCAGATCACCTACATTGTACATGGCTTAAAGGAGCATGGCGTGCCGATCGCAGACGATATTACCACAGTGACAGAGGCAAGGGATGCGATCCTGCATCTGCTCGGGAAGGATGAAAGACCATGATTCGCGATATTACATTAGGACAATACTATCCGGTGGATTCTGTGCTGCATCGCATGGATCCGAGGGCGAAACTGTTTGGAACGCTGGTGTTCATTGTTTCTTTGTTTTTTGCAAACAGCATTGCCTGCTATGTGGCGGCCACTCTGTTTCTGGTCATGGCCATCCGCATGTCAAAGGTACCGTTTTCTTTCATGGTGCGAGGCTTAAAGGCAATTTTATTTTTACTTCTGATCAGTGTGAGCTTTAACCTGTTTCTGACGCCGGGAATACCGGTCGTTCAGTTTGGTATCTTTAAGATTACCCAGGAAGGTATCCGTACCGCAGGCTTTATGGCCCTGCGACTGATCTATCTGGTGATCGGTTCCTCAGTTATGACGCTGACAACCACACCGAATGAGCTGACGGATGGCCTGGAAAAGAGCCTGGGTTTCTTAAATAAGGCAGGTGTGCCGGTACATGAGGTATCCATGATGATGTCCATTGCACTGCGGTTCATCCCGATTCTGGTAGAAGAGACCGACAAGATCATGAAGGCGCAGATGGCAAGAGGCGCTGATTTTGAGAGCGGAAACCTGATCCAGAAGGCAAAGAGCATGGTGCCGCTTCTGGTGCCGCTGTTTATCTCTGCGTTCCGCCGTGCAACGGATCTTGCCATGGCTATGGAGGCACGCTGTTATCATGGCGGCGAGGGCCGTACCAAGATGAAACCGCTCAAATACGCTAAGCGTGATCATGTGGGATATCTGGTGTATGTGATCTACCTGATGATCGTGATCCTGCTTCGTGCGTAGGATGATAAAATAAAATGTAACTGTAAATTGCTTCCTGTCATGATGGCCGGGAAGCAATTTTTGACTTGCGCATCCGGCAGGAAAATTTGCCAAGGCAGATTCTCGCATATCATGAAATCTTAGGCCGGGATGCTTTGGGAGGATAACATTGAAGAAACGAGTGAGAATGGTGGTAGCCTATGACGGGACTGCCTACCGCGGCTGGCAGCTTCAGCCAAACGGCATCACCATAGAAGAAGTGCTGAACCGGGAACTGACTGCTCTTTTAAAAGAACCCATTTCTGTTATTGGCGCAAGCCGTACGGATTCCGGCGTACATGCCCGTGGAAATGTGGCGGTTTTTGATACGGAAAACCGCATGCCGGCCGATAAGATCTGTTTTGCTTTAAACCAGCGTTTGCCGGAGGATATTCGGGTGCAGCGTTCGGAAGAGGTCCCGGCGGACTGGCATCCCAGAAAGGCTAACTGTATCAAAACCTACGAATATAAGGTACTGAATCGGAAGATTTCCATGCCGTTGGAGCGTCTGTATGCCCATTTCTGCTATTTTAACCTGGATCTTGACAAAATGAGAGAGGCAGCAGCACATCTGGTGGGAGAGCATGATTTTAAGAGCTTCTGCACTGTACGGACCCAGGCGGAGGAGACCGTGCGGACTATCTACAGTCTTGATATTACAAAGCAGGATGACATGATCACTATTCGCATCAGCGGAAGCGGTTTTCTCTATAATATGGTGCGTATTATTGCAGGTACGCTGCTGGAGGTTGGAATGGGAGCTTATCCTCCGGAACATGTGGAAGAAATTCTGGATGCCAGGGACCGCCAGGCAGCGGGACGCACGGCACCGGCCAGAGGCCTTACCCTGGTCAGCATGGAGTATCAGCAGGAATTGCCTGACTGGCATCACCGGGAGAACAAATACTGGGAATATGACATTCTGCAGTCTCATATCAAACAGGACAAGGCAGCGTATTTTGTGATCTCGCGCTGCGCGGATGAGGAACTGGATGGAATCCTGCGGCGAAATATCCACCATGCATTCCAGAACGGAGCAGACCGGGTATATGTGACAGATCTGGAAAGAGGCAATGATCGCTTGGTTCCGGGGCAGATACACGGGCGTTATGTCCTGGGGGAGATGCCGGAAACATCAGAGATGTGCCTGACCGATGAGGAACGGAAAAAACTGCTTCGAACAGACTGTCGGTGGGTAACCGCTCTCCCACTTGTGGATAACGTTCCGCAAAAATAGAAAAACTGTGGAAAACCCTTCAAAATCACGCAAAATCAAGGAAAAAGCGCTTGACATGAAACAGTGGTTATAATATAATATACAACTGTGACGTTAGGTGGAAATGCTTAGGCCAAAGCCCCGGAATAGGCATTTTACTATACATTTCAAAACAATTGCGGTGATGAACCGTTAGAATCAGATAGTTTAACAGGAGGTTAACCAATGAAGAGTTTTATGGCTAGTCCAGCGACGATTGAGAGAAAATGGTATGTAGTAGATGCTGCCGGATGTACTTTAGGACGTTTGGCTTCAGAAGTAGCAAAAGTATTAAGAGGTAAAAACAAACCGATCTACACCCCGCACATCGACTGCGGTGATTATGTAGTTGTTATTAATGCAGATCAGATCAAAGTAACCGGTAAGAAGTTAGATCAGAAGATCTACTACCATCATTCCGATTACGTAGGTGGCATGAAAGAGACCACTCTGCGTGAGATGATGGCTAAGAAGCCGGAGCGCGTAATCGAACTGGCTGTTAAGGGTATGCTCCCGAAGGGACCTTTAGGAAGAAGCATGATGACCAAGCTTCATGTATATGCAGGACCGGATCATGAGCAGGCAGCTCAGAAGCCGGAAGTTCTGGAAATCAAATTCTAAGGAAAGGTACTGAAAGGAGGAAGTTATATCATGGCAAACAAATATTACGGAACAGGTAGAAGAAAAAAATCTATCGCAAGAGTATATCTGGTACCGGGTACCGGTAAAATCACCATCAACAAGAGAGACATCGACGAGTATCTTGGTCTTGAGACCTTAAAGGTAGTTGTTCGTCAGCCGTTAGTAGCAACTGAGACCGTTGACAAGTTCGACGTTCTGGTTAACGTTCGCGGCGGCGGCTTCACCGGCCAGGCTGGTGCAATCCGTCACGGTATCTCCAGAGCACTGCTTCAGGCAGACGCTGAGTTCAGACCGGTTCTGAAAAAAGCAGGCTTCCTGACCAGAGACCCGCGTATGAAAGAGAGAAAGAAGTACGGCCTCAAAGCCGCTCGTCGCGCACCGCAGTTCAGCAAGCGATAATCGAC
>ERZ1034713.1266-NODE-1266-length-11716-cov-4.609210_pt1 | contig 11716 bp, 12 predicted proteins | sample MGYA00520692_ERZ1034713 | MGnify/ENA primary metagenome ERZ1034713 (study PRJEB33766, sample SAMN09781717) | gut metagenome | biome: gut microbiome | host: Homo sapiens | place: Madagascar | study: EMG produced TPA metagenomics assembly of the PRJNA485056 data... | reverse complement strand
AGGAAACGCAGCGTGTCAGGAGATTGTTTTCGAATCATCATGGCGTTATATTTTACGTATAAGTTTTCTTAATACCCATCTTCTTGCCCTTCGGACAAGAAGCATCCCTCGCTCTAAAGAGCTCGGTCAATTTTTATTTTCTCGAAAGAACGTAATCTGCTCTTGCGTATAACCGCACTCTTTTCGCTTTGATCTTATGACCTCTTTCATCTGCATAGTCTTTTCTCCGTTTCAGATTCGAAAGCTTTCGTTACTTGTATTGTAACAGACAGATTCTGCCATTTTCATTGAATTGTTGTTAAGCTGCAGGATTGTTTTTAACTTCTGTTTAATCCAAGAATGCCTCTGGTATATGGCACATGCGAGCCATATACATTTCCAAAGCTCAGGTTGATCGCAACAGGCTTCCCAAGTTCCATCGCTTTTCTGATCACGTAATCCAGTGCCAGCATCAGTTCTACGGTTCCGGCAAACTCTGAACCGGCTGTTCCGATTTTCACGACCAGAATATCGCTCTTCGATGCCACACCACGATACTGTCCGCCGGATGCCTGACCATTTCCGGCTGCGATACCGAGTACTTCCGTTCCGTGTCCGCTCAGATCTCTGGATGGAACGATGCGATATCCTGCTTCTCTGCTTCCGGCAGCAAGTGCCTCATTGATCTGCTCTTTTGTATATTCCACACCCCGGATTTCTTCGCCGGTTCCTTCTTTGATTTTTCCTGTGTCTTCTGTCCCTTCTTCCGATCTATTTTCTCCTTTGCTTGTTATATCTGTCTCCATTGCATCATTTCTTTTTGGTCTTTGGATTGTCTGATCCCAAAGTGACATGATTCTGGTTGTACCATCCTCATTTCGGAAATCCGGATGAAAATAGTCTACGCCGGAATCGATCACCGCCACCAAAACGCCCTGGCCTCTCAGATCAAATGCCCCGGTCTGAAGTGGATTGATACAGGAGGCACTTCTGCCCTGTGCTGCTGAAAAAAACAGTCTTTTCGGCTTTTCGATATATTCGACTTCCGGCTGCGAGGAAATCCAGTCAATCTCGCTCTCTTCTGCCGTAATGATCGCATAGCCGCCGGATAACAGGATAATCTCTTTTGTCCGCTCCCCAACCCCGGAAAGATCACCGTGATATCGCACGATCAGCTCCCAAATCCGATTCTGCCTGTCATACCCGAAATTCATGTTTAAAGATTTTTCCCGTTCTGCATCTGTAGCATCCAGTGCAAGATTTAGAAGATTTTCAAGCTTCTGATCATTCATAAAATGCTGCTTTCTGTATTTTGTTTCTATACTATGTTGCAAAGTAAAAATTTGTATCCTTTTTTCTATACAGTCGCTGGAATCTTATTGCTTATGTTGACTTTAATTATCTTTTTAAAACACATTGAAATAATGAGAGCTATGTGGTAATATATTTTCAAAGCATATTTCTTAACGTTCTTGGCATCCTGCCATCTATATTTTCTAATTCACACTTCAGAAATTCATGCTTTTCAATCAAACAAATCAATTTAAAAAGCAGGAGTTTCAAACTGTGAAAAAAGTATAAACCGTATGGCTGTCGCATTTTGGTACACTCCTGCATAAGGAGGTACTGCCTATGACTCAAAAAGAACCAGCAACTGCAAATCGTAATTACAAGGATACGGTATTTCGTATGCTGTTTTCTGACCGTCAAAATTTATTGTCGCTTTATAATGCAGTTAGCGGTTCACATTACGATGACCCTGAAATGCTTGAGATTGTCACATTGGAGAATGCTATTTATATGGGAATAAAAAATGATCTGGCTTTCATTATTGGTACTGACTTGTTTCTATATGAACATCAGTCTACTTATAACCCAAATATGCCGCTGCGGGATTTATTCTATATTTCCAGCGAATATCAGAAGTTAGTCGATCATAAATCGCTTTACTCTTCCACACTGCTGAAAATCCCGGCACCACAGTTTATTGTATTTTATAATGGAACCGAAAAAAAGAAAGACCATTGGTTAAACCATTTGTCAGAATCTTTCGAAAATCTGTCCGGCGAACCGAAACTGGAGCTGGAAGTGCTGACAATAAACATCAATGAAGGGCTTAACAAAGAGCTGATGGAACAATGCAAAACTTTAAGAGAATATGCACAGTATGTAAATTGTGTCCGTAAATATGCGAAGGAATTGGATTTGAACGAAGCAGTTAAGCTGGCGGTTGATGAATGTATCCGTAACGACATTCTTTCCGAATTTCTTCGTGCAAATAAATCGGAGGTGATCTCGATGAGTATATTCGAATACGACAAGGAAGAGGAAGAACGCAAACTCAGAAAAGCTGAGTATGAAGCTGGTGTAGCTGCTGGATTTAATAATGGATTTAATAACGGCATCGATACTGCAAAAAAGGATGCTGCTATTGCTTTTGCAGAACTTCACGTTCCGGTTGAGCAAATTGCTTCGGCACTGCAAGTAAATGTCGAAATCGCAAAACAATGGATTGGCAATAAATAGCAAAATAAAAATTGACCGAGCTCTTTAGAGCGAGGGATGCTTCTTATCCGAAGGGCAAAAAGATGGGCATTAAGAAAACTTATATGTAAAATATGACGCCATGATGATTCGAAAACAATCTCCTGACACGCTGCGTTTCCTGTTCGGATTCATCATGGCTGTATTATTTTACACACTATTTTTTACGATACCCCGACAAACCCAATTGAAAGTGTGAACTCCAGTTTTCGGAAGGTTACCAAAAAGGGGGGCTTCCCGAGTGAAAAGCTGATTATCACAAGAATTTCCGTCGTATCAGCACCACTGCCACATCGTTTACATTTGTCCCGGTTGCTCCGGTGATGATCAGCCCTCCCGTCTTTTTCAGTGCATGATAGGCATCATTTTTTTTCAGCACTTCATAGACATCAAGTCCTGCCTGTTGCATTTTTTCTTTTGTATTTTCATCGCAATAGCCACCGGCTGCATCGGTCGGTCCGTCGGTTCCGTCGCTTCCGACGCTGAAAATGGCAGTATTTCTGCACGCAGCCAGTCCTTCTGCCGCCGCAAGTGCCAGCTCCTGGTTGCGTCCGCCGAGTCCTTTTCCTGTCACGTGGACGATCGTCTCGCCTCCCGCGATAAAAGCAAGGCTTTTGTCTGTATTTTGATGTGTTTTTGCGATCGCTGCTAAAAATGCTCCTGCTTCTTTTGCCTCACACTGCAGGGCATCTGTGAGGATCATGCTTTCGTAGCCAAGTTTTTCGCAGGCTTCTTTTGCTGCCAGGCACAGATTTCTGACGCTTCCGGTGATCCTGGTTTCCACATTTGTTACTGCTTTTGGTGTTTTCATCTCCAGTAATGTTCTTGCCTTCTCGCTGAGTTTTAAGTGATATTTTTCTGCGATTGCGATTGCATCGGATGCGGTCGAAGAGTCTGCATATGCCGGTCCGGATGCAATCATATCAAGCGGATCTCCGACGATGTCGCTCAGTACAATCGCAAATATGGCTGCCGGTTCACAGAGTTTGGCAAATTTTCCGCCTTTGACTGCGGACAGTCTTTTCCGTATGGTGTTCATTTCTACAATATCTGCCCCGCATGCAAGCAGCTGCTTTGTTATATCCGATAATTCTTCTGTACTTATCAATGGTTTTTCAAAAAGGGCGGAGCCGCCTCCGGAAAGCAGAAATAATACCTGATCGTCTGCCTGTAATTCTTCTGTCAGATTGATCACTTTCTGTGTGGCCGCAAAGGTATTTGCATCCGGAACCGGATGTCCTGCTTCGAAACATTCGATCCCCGGAATGCCTCCCTGAATATGTCCGTATTTCGTAATCACAATCCCTTTCTCAATCTGTCCATTCAGGATGTTTGCGGCTGCATTTGCCATCTGCCAGGCTGCTTTTCCAACCGCCACAAGGTAAAGTTTTCCTTTTACCGTTTTTCTGTTTTTCAGTGCCTGTTTCACTGCCTCATCCGGCAGTACTTTTGTGATCGCTTCTTTTATGATTTTATCTGCTTCTTCTCGTAGTGTCATATTATCCTCTCCCCATAAATTTGACTCAAACACACCTATTTGTTGCCTGCTTCTTTTTAAGTCGAACGCATATGAGATCTGGCATGCAATTCTGGTCAACTCTGCTGACATTTACCCAACAGAATCGCTATAAAAAGTTTTCTTCAGCTAAGAGACAAAAACGACAGAGAAAGTTTCCTCTCCCTGCCGCATTCTTGCTTTATTTATGCAAGTATCTCACATCTGCTCCTGATACTTGCTGCATTGCTGGACGCTTATTCAAAAATATCTTCGCCAAATCTTACTTTTGCGTATACCTTGATTGCTTCTACGCATTTGTCAAATCCAAGCTTGCTGCTGTCCAGACACAGATCGTAATTTCTCGCATCGTTCCAGGTGCGTCCGGTATAATAATGATAGAAATCACCTCGATACTTGTCTGTCTTTGCTATAAATCTTTCCATCTCTTTTTCCGTCATGGAGTTGCGTTCCATACCACGTGCCAGGCAGTAATCCTGTGGTGCATGGATAAAGACGCTCATCACATCCGGGCGGTCTTTGAGAACAAAGTCTGCACAGCGTCCGATAAATACACAGGACTCTTTCTCTGCCAGTTCTTTGATCACTTTTGCCTGATAATTAAAGAGATTGTCTGCGGAGACAAATCCGCCATGATCCGGCTGGATCAGCCCGCCTTTGTAGATTCTTGTGGAATTTCCAAAGAGCGGATTATTGCGAAGTTTTTCATCTGCCTGATTGAACAGCTCTTCTTTGATTCCGCTGTCATCGGATGCCATACGCAGAATTTCTCTGTTATAACAGTTTACACCCAGATTTTCTGCCAGCATCTGACCGATGGTTTTTCCACCGCTTCCATACTGTCTTGCGATCGTAACGATCAGTTTTCCCATAGCACAAACCCCCTTTTATTCTCCAAGGTATGCTTTCTTGACAGACTCATCATTTAACAGCTTGTCTGCATCACCCTGTAAGATAATTTTGCCTGTTTCCAGGACATATGCTCTGTCTGCGATGGAGAGTGCTTTCTTTGCATTCTGCTCTACCAGAAGTACGGTCGTGCCGGCTGCACTGACTTTCTTGATAATTTCGAAAATCTCATTTACAAAAATCGGTGAAAGTCCCATAGACGGTTCATCCATAAGGATGATCTTCGGATGAGACATCAGTGCACGTCCCATTGCAAGCATCTGCTGTTCACCACCGGAAAGCGTACCTGCCATCTGGTTCTTACGTTCTTCCAGACGCGGGAAATGCTCATATACCATATCAAGTGTCTGCCTGATTTCGTCTTTGTCTTTTCGTGTATAAGCACCCATTTTCAGGTTCTGATAAACACTGAGTTGTGCAAATACGCGTCGTCCTTCCGGAACGTGTGCCATTCCCATAGAAACGATCTTGTGAGCCGGCACTTTTGTAATATCTTTTCCTTCGAAGAAAATATGACCTGATTTCACCGGTGTCAGCCCTGTGACTGCATGAAGTGTTGTAGTCTTTCCGGCTCCGTTGGCACCGATCAGTGCGATGACTTCTCCCTGATTTACTTCAAAGGAAATCCCCTTGATTGCCTGAATCATACCGTAGTATACATTCAGATCTTTTACCTCAAGCATTGCCATAAGTCCATTTCCTCCTATTCTCCCAGATATGCTGTGATAACCTGCGGATCATTCAGTACTTCCGCAGTCGGTCCCTGTGCCAGTACTTTTCCGAAATTCAGTACGGTCAGCTCTTCACAGATACCGGAAACCAGTTTCATGTCGTGTTCGATCAGAAGGATTGTCATATTAAAATGGTCACGCACAAAGCTGATCGTTTCCATCAGTTCTTTTGTCTCGTTCGGATTCATGCCGGCTGCCGGCTCATCCAGAAGCAGAAGCTTCGGATCAGTTGCAAGTGCTCTGGCGATCTCCAGTTTTCTCTGCTGCCCATATGGCAGGTTAGAAGCCAGATACTCGGCATCCTTCTCAAGGTCGAACACTTTCAAAAGCTCCATCGCACGTTCATTCATCTCTTTTTCCACCTTACGGTAATGCGGCAGACGCAGAATCCCTTCGAGCGTATTGTAGTGATGATGATTGTGCAGTCCTACTTTTACATTGTCCAGTACGGACATCTGTGAGAACAGGCGGATATTCTGGAAAGTACGGGCGATACCTGCTTTGTTGATATCAATGGTCTTCTTTCCGGTAATGTCCTGTCCATCTAATTTTACAATACCTTCATCCGGTTTGTAAACACCTGTCAACAAGTTAAATATGGTTGTTTTTCCGGCACCGTTCGGTCCGATCAGGCCATAGAGCTGACCTTTCCCGATATTCATATCAAATTCGGATACGGCACGCAATCCTCCGAATGAAATGCTCAGATTCTTTACCTCTAACATGTTCTCCATATTATTTCGCCTCCTTTGCTTCTTTTCTCTTTGCAAGCAGACGCTTCGGTGAATAACGTTCTCTCATTTCCAGTGCTTTCGGGCTCCAGTTCAGAAGCATCATCACGATCAGGACGATTGCATAGATCAGCATACGGTAGTCATTCAGTCCGCGCAGAAGCTCTGGAAGCAGTGTCAGTACAACGGCTGCGATCATAGAACCTCTTGTGCTTCCGATACCGCCAAGTACAACAAATACCAGGATCATGATCGACTGGTTATAACCAAAGTTTTTTGGCAGTGCAGTCAGGGTAGCCAGGTTATGTGCATACAGAACACCGGCAACTCCGGCAAGGGCTGCTGAAATAATAAATGCCATCAGTTTGTATTTTGTAATATTGATACCGACAGACTCAGCTGCGATACGGTTGTCACGGATAGACATGATCGCACGTCCGTCTCTGGAATTGATCAGATGCAGTACGATAACCAGTGTGATCAGTACCAGGATCACGCCGATGGTAAACGTAGAATCATTTGGCGTTCCGGTGATTCCCTGTGGTCCGTTAATGATAACATCTCCTCCGTCCATGTTCAGCGACATGGCATCCTTCATAGAAAAATGGAAACCATTTGCATCTTTTCCGATAAAGAATACGTTGATCAGGTTCTTGATGATCTCACCAAATGCCAGGGTAACGATCGCCAGGTAGTCACCTTTCAGTCGCAGTACCGGGATTCCGATGATCAGTCCGAACAGAGCCGCAACAGCAGCTCCGATCAGCAGTGCCAGAAAGAAACGAAGTCCATCCGGCATCATTCCTGCGGTGCATTTTGAGAAGAATGCACTGGAGAATGCACCCACACACATAAATCCTGCATGTCCAAGACTCAGCTCACCTAAAATACCTACCACAAGATTCAAAGATACAGCCAGAATCACATAAACACAGAGCGGAACTAAAAGTCCCTTCATCAGACTGGAGATCTGACCTCCTGCCAGCATTGCTTCTACGATGATATAAGCGAGGATGACGATTCCGTATGTGATCAGATTGTTTTTTGTCGTTTTGTTTAATTTTAATTTTTTCATCGCTGCCACCTACACTTTCTCCTGAATCTGCTTTCCAAGCAATCCGCTTGGTTTTACCAGAAGTACAACGATCAGAACTCCGAATACGATCGCATCTGCCATCTGAGAGGAAATATATGCTTTGCCGAGAATTTCAATAATACCAAGCAAAATACCTCCGATCAGTGCTCCCGGAATCGATCCGATACCGCCAAATACAGCGGCTACGAATGCTTTGATACCAGGCATGGCTCCGGTGTACGGTGTCAGAGAAGGATAAGCAGAACACAGCAGAACCGCTGCGATTGCTGCCAGTGCGGAACCGATTGCAAAGGTAAGGGCAATTGTTCCATTTACATTGATGCCCATCAGCTGTGCAGCACCTCGGTCTTCCGAAACTGCCAGCATTGCCTGACCTGCTTTTGTCTTGTTGATGAACAGTGTCAGACCGATCATGATGATCATACATGCAAGAACAGTAACGATCGTCTCACCGGAGATCGTCAGTTTTCCGCCTGCCAGTACAACTGCCGGAACTGTTACAACAGATGTAAAAGATTTTGTATCTGCACCGAACATCAGAAGTGCAAGGTTCTGAAGCAGATAGCTGACACCGATTGCTGTGATCAGAACAGCCAGCGGTGAAGATGCATTTCGAAGCGGACGGTAAGCAACACGCTCAATAACCAGTCCGAGAATCGTACAGATGACAACTGATAATATAACTGCCAGAATTGGATTCACGCCTAAAGAATTCATGGAGATAAAAGCTGCATAACCGCCTACCATGATGATATCACCATGTGCAAAATTCAGCATCTTTGCGATACCGTATACCATTGTATAGCCAAGTGCTATGATTGCATAGACACTTCCAAGGCTGATACCGTTGATCAGATAAGAAATAAAACTCATACGCACACCCCTTGTCGTATTTTTAATATAACCATCGTTTTCTTAAAAATAAGAATACCACACAGATATCAAAAACAGACTTTACAAGTCTACCTTTGATATCTGTGTATGGTTGTTTTCTGTGTTTGCCTACTTATTCAATAGGATTCGCTTATAACAGGAAAAAGGGCTGCCCATGGCAGCCCTCCTCTGGGCTTCCTTACCGAACTGTAAGTGCCTCTTCATTTTTATTACGATGATGTTGGGGGCAAAAATCCCCACCTGACATGCCTGTGGATGTTCCGTGCTTCGCACTCCCACAATCGACACCGGCATCATTACATTGCTACGTAAGCACCATCTTTGATCACGACAGCTTTTGGTGCCTTGTCCGGCTCACCGTCTGCTGTCCAGGTCATACCTTCACCGGTCAGACCATCGTAGCTGATCTCTGTCATGGCAGTTTTCATTGCATCACAGATGTCGCTTACGCTCATATCAGCTGTCACACCTGCTTTTTCTGCTGCTGCTTTCATGATATAGATTGCATCGTAAGTATCCGCTGCGAACTGGTTCGGTGTATCGCCGTAAGCTTCTTTGTAAGCAGAAACAAATGCCTGTGTCTTTTCATCATCTGCATCAGCTGCAAACGGTGTCAGAAGCATAACGCCATCAGCCAGTTTTGTATCGAAGTTCTTAACTGCCAGCAGACCATCCAGACCGTCACATCCGAAGAATGTCGGAGCATAACCCATGGAGTTTGCCTGTGTCAGGATCAGAGAAGCTTCTGTATAGTAGATCGGCAGGAATACCATGTCAGCACCTGCATCCTTTGCTTTCTGCAGCTGTACTGAGAAGTCTGTCTTGCTGTCTTCGGTAAATGCTTCAGCAGAAACAACTTCGAAGTCCTGATTTTTTGCCTCTTCTGCAAATTTCTGATAAATACCGGAAGAATATACATCAGAGCTGTTGTAGATAACGGCTACTTTTGATGCCAGCTTATTCTCACCGATGTATTTTGCAGATGCAGTACCCTGACCCGGGTCAGAAAAGCATACACGGAACGCATTGTCATATTTAATAGATTCAACAGCGGAACCTGACGGTGTCAGCTGGAACATATTGTCTTCATGTGTTTTTTCAACAACTGCTGTACAAGGTGTGGATGTAACAGTACCCATCAGCATCTGCATACCCCAGTCTTTCAGGGAGTTGTAAGCGTTTACAGATTTTTCTGCATCATGCTCATCATCTTCAAATTTAAATTCAACCTGCATGCCGTTGATACCGCCTGCTTCGTTGATCTCTTTTACTGCCAGCTCTGCTGCATTTTTAACAGCCAGTCCATATACGGCTGCTCCTCCGGTGATCGGTCCGATTCCGCCAATCTTCAGTGTATCACCTGCTGTTGCTGAATCAGCAGTTGTATCTGTGCTTGCTGTGTTGTCAGATTTACTTCCACATCCTGCCAAAGAAGCAGCTACCATAGATACTGCTGCAACGGTAGCAAAAAATCTTGTGAATTTTTTCATAATATTTTTCCTCCTTCTAAAACTTCACTTTACAGATTTTTTATCTTTATTATATTTTAATAAAAAATCTTGTGTTCTATAATACCGCCGGGTTTTGTGCTTGTCAATTATTTTTTATGTTTTTACCTCGTTTGTACGAGATTCCGTAAATTTTTCGGTCGGTTTCTTTGACTTTTCCTGAATATTTCCAAAAATATTCTGAAAAAGTAATGGATGAAACAGAGAGAATTATTTTTAGAATTTCCCGCGATTCATAATAGTTTTTTTTCAGGAAATGTAGTAAAATAGAAAGGAATGCCAAAAAGAAGCTGAAAGGAGCTTAACTTGTGAAAAATTTAATTGTAGGACAGTCCGGCGGACCGACCGCCGTTATCAACAGCAGTCTTTACGGTGTGATCCGTGAAGGTTTTAACCGCAGCGAAGAGATTGAACATGTCTACGGCATGATCAACGGCATCCAGGGATTTTTAGACGGACGCTTTATGGATATGAAAGAACTGGATAACGATACACTGGAAGCTCTGCGTACAACTCCAGGGGCTTACCTTGGTTCCTGCCGTTTCAAACTTCCGGATGATTTAAATGATGCGATCTATCCTCTGCTGTTTCAGAAATTTGAAGAGATGAACATCGGTTACTTCTTTTATATAGGAGGAAACGATTCTATGGATACGGTCAGCAAGCTTTCCCGCTATGCTGCTGCCCACAACATTGATGTACGTATCATGGGTATTCCGAAAACGATCGACAACGACCTGATCCTCACCGACCACACACCGGGATTCGGCAGTGCCGCAAAATATGTGGCTGCTTCCGTCTGTGAAATCGGACTGGACGCTTCTGTTTATAATACAAAATCTGTTACCATCATTGAGATCATGGGCCGCCATGCCGGCTGGCTGACCGCAGCATCCGTACTTGCCCGCAAATTCGAGCAGGACAACCCGGTGCTGATTTATCTGCCGGAGGCGGATTTTGACCAGGAATCTTTCCTTGCTTCTCTGGAAGAATGTTTTAAGACAAAAAACAACCTGATCGTCTGTGTATCCGAAGGCATTCATGACAAGGATGGCACCTTTATCTGTGAATATGCAGCCTCTGCAGGTGTCGATGCATTTGGACACAAAATGCTGACCGGCTGCGGCAAATATCTGGAAAATCTGGTGCGTGACCGCCTCGGTGTAAAAGTTCGCTCGGTCGAGCTGAATGTCAATCAGAGATGTTCTGCCTTCCTGCAGTCTGAAACGGATGCACTGGAAGCTGCACAGGCCGGAGCTTTCGGCGTGACTTCTGCCATCAGCGGTGAAACCGGCAAGATGGTCAGCTTTGTCCGTAAATCTGACAAACCATACGTGATGGAATGTGGCCTTGAGGATGTCAACCTGATCTGCAATCAGGAAAAGACGGTTCCTGTTGAATGGATCACAAAAGACGGAACTGATATTGCTCAGGCATTTATTGATTATGCACTTCCGCTGATCCAGGGATCTCCGAAACTTCCCATGAAAGACGGACTGGCTGTGTACGCATACCGCAAGCCTGAGAAATAACTCTCACCTCCCCAAAACAGTCCGTCCAAGTCGATTTCACATGAGACTTGGCACACGTTTACAAACACTTCCGGCAATGACAGAGACGTAAGTCATCTCACATCTGAATCGAGTAGGAGGGAGTGATTAGCTCCCGTCCTCTCACACCACCGTGCGTACCGTTCGGTACACGGCGGTTTCAATAGTTGACGTGCACAGACTGATAGGCTGTGGCTAAATCATAAAAGCCACTGTTTATCAGTCTTTCTTTATTCAGCGCCCAAATCACAGCTTTGT
>ERZ1034713.1264-NODE-1264-length-11749-cov-3.401744_pt1 | contig 11749 bp, 12 predicted proteins | sample MGYA00520692_ERZ1034713 | MGnify/ENA primary metagenome ERZ1034713 (study PRJEB33766, sample SAMN09781717) | gut metagenome | biome: gut microbiome | host: Homo sapiens | place: Madagascar | study: EMG produced TPA metagenomics assembly of the PRJNA485056 data... | reverse complement strand
GTTCCGACGACAGTACACCTACCACTTTGATTCCGGATGATTCCAGAACCGGAAGAGATCCGCAGACACCACATCCCCCATCTTCCAGCTCTGCGGCCAGTTCCGGATAGTCTTCCAGGGTCTTTCCCTCCGGCAGTACTGCATAGCCATACTGCACGAGCCTGGTTGTTTCCGCTCCTGTATCCGGGTCCGCTTCGGTGTGCTCCACGGCCCGTTTTACCACGCAGCGGTCTGGATAGCACTCCTGCAGAACGCGCTTTGCCTCTGGAAGAAATTCCCTACTGACACGATACTCAAAATCCAGCATGTTTGCTGTTCCATTTCGTCTCCACGCCAGTTCCTCGTGAAGACGGAATCCGTCTGCCGCAATCTTTGTGCCGCAGACCGGGCAGGAAATCTCCGGAAGATCAGGCCCGTATACCGACGAATCGTCCGACATTTCCAGATAGCCGCACTGCCTGCAGTAATAGTGTGCCGGAAGCGGGTTCGGCCCTGTGCCGTTTAACAGATAGACCAGAAACAGATTTGCCGCTGTTCCGCGCACAATCATGTACTGGGAGGTCTGCTCTGCCGCCTCACTCAGGCGGCAAAAGATCTCAAAATTCTCAATCGAGTCGAATAACTCCAGCCAGTTGAGTTCCCGCTCATACCGTTCCTGTACAAATTCCGGAACCCCCGCCGGATATAATTGATCCAGATTTTTTCCACAGGCCTTCTTTATATGGTCCAGCGCAGGCCGGATTTTTGTGATCTCCATAACGTTCTCCTTTACTCGTGAGTTAATAAATATTCCCTGGAAACATTCTTAAAACTTTTCTGACCGTCCTGGGAGCGGTATACGAACCCTTCTCTCGGAACATCCGGATTGATCCGGCTGCGTCCGTCTGCCTCGAGTTTCATTTCCTCCATGGTTTTTGGCAGCACATAATTGGTGTCGATGACCGGCACCGGAGTCAGGCCGTGCTCCTTACAGAACTGCGCCATCTCCTGTGTGTTCTTTCTCACACCGTCAACGATCAGATTGAACACATACAGGCGGTTTTCTTTCAGTTTGTACGGGTTGCCCTGAACAAATCCCACGCCCTCTCCCTGCAGAACCACATACTGGCATTTATGCCGGATCGCGAATTCCGTCAGAACAGATTCCATCTGGTACTTGTCCGCAAGCTCCCAGTAAATGTTGGCATCATGGTAGCATTCCTGCTTCCGGCTGGCCTGACGCACATTCCGGCTGCACACAATAAACTCAAACTGATCTTTGTTTTTCTTATAGCGCTCCACCGCGAACGTACAGGAAGTACCATCGCACTTTTCTGTTTTCACCCATGTTTCCTGGCTCTGCAGATAAAACGGCGCGTTCTCAATCCGGGTTTCATCGGTTTTTACGATCCACTTCGGAAATTCCAGCGGATTGTCCTGTTTCTTCCCGAAAATCGCAAATAACAGCCTGCGCCCCCATTCCCGGCGCATCAGCCACTGGAACCATCGTTTCTTCGCAAAGCGCTTTCTTCTGGCCGCCATCGCGTTGTAGCGTGCCATCGGGTCCACGCCTTCCATTTTTCGCCGGATATCTTCCTCCAGGGCATATGTGATCTTCAGTTCTTTCGTCACATCGGTACCGATCTTTACGTTTTTTAACTCGCCAAACTGCTCCAGTAGAAGCGCGAGTCCCTGGCTGATGACCTGAAACCGGTTCAGCTTCATGGTCCGGACACGGAATTTCCGGCTGGCAAGAAACGCAAACCGTTCATCGTCCGCCGGACATTTGCTGTCTATCTCGATATAGACCGCCAGATCTCCCGGCTGAAATTCTCCTTTTTTCGCCACACAGACCCAGCCCAGAACTCCGATCAGTTCAATGTTATCGGCTCCCTCAATGGGTTTTACCCACTCTATTTTCTCTACATGTGCCAATGCTCTCTCTGCCATGTGCAATCACCTCTTTTTTTCTTTCAGCTTACCATATCCGGTGATCGCATTAATTTCAATTCTGGCATTTTTCGTTTTTTATCTTTAATTCAGCTGTTCCAGCATCTTCTTCAGCTTCGACCGTACATCATCAACCAGCTTTTGGGGCTGGCGCACCGTGATGTATTCCGCATGCTGCAGCGCAAAAGAAAGCGCATTGTCGTACTGTACTTTTTCCACAGTAACCAGATAAAGTTCGCGTTCTTCCCCGTTATAATTGATCCGGGTCTTCGGCTCCCTTCCTTTCCGGTATACTGTCAGGTCACTGCCAAACGCATCGACCATCATCTGGAGTTCCCAGTCAGTCAGCTCAAACACACAGTCAATTAGCCTTTCTTCTGTATAGATTCGCATACCCGGATGTTCCTGTACATATTTTTTCGGCAGAAATACGTCATGTTTGAAGTAGCGGTTTTCTAATACGAGCGGCCTGCTGCAGCGTGGGACTGGTTTTTTGTCATCTTCTTCTCCGGCTGTAGCGATCGCTACCTCAATAAAGCGGTCTACCCGGTAATGACGCGGAAAATCCGCCCGCTCCTGCGTCGTCGCGATCAGATAATAATGCCCCTGATCCCAGAGCAGCGCAAACGGGTTTAAAATCGTTTTCTCTTCTCTTTTTGCCCGGAACAGGACTTTATTGTTCTCTGCCCTGTCATAAATACCATACACGATTTCAATCTGATACCCGTTTGCAACTGCGGTATATAACGTCTGAACATGCTGCAGAAATTTCACACTTTCCGATGGAAGCTGGACTTCCTCTTTCTTCGGTTCTTTATTTTTCTCATCGTCCAAATATTGGGAAAGGGGAAACCGATAGCACGGATTCATGACCGCCATGCACCGCAGCAATTCTTTTTTCTCCTTCTGCGCGATCAGCGGATTGCACATCACCATGCCTGTAAGGAAATCCATTTTGCTGTTGTCTGCATCCGGAATAAAATAATAGGAACGCTGCGGATTCTTAGTCTTTGTTCCTGTTTCACTTTTTGTAGTATACGCAACCTTTCCTCCCAGAAGATGATAGAATATATTCTGCAAATTCCGAATGCAGCAGACCAGATCCTGATATTCCTCCTCTGAAAAATCAGCCTTCGTATAATTTTTCGAATCCATCTGTTCCCATTCTTCTTCCGTATAATCGCCCTTCTTCTTTTTAAGCATATTCAGGACAGGCTCCACATCCCCGTTCACTTTGCCATTCTCATCCTCACACTCATCCACAACGGCATCCTGAATGGCCATAAAGCGTTTGAAAGACTCACGAAACTGGCTCGATTTATCCAGCGCATAGAAATATTCCCACTCACTTTCTCTTTCGGACTTCTCTTTTTCGATTCCAGCACCTGGAATCTCCATATCTTCATATATCGCATCGCCATACACCTTTTCGTACAGATGCTTTACATTGATCTTGTTGTCGATCCCGGTATGTTGTGTCTTCAGCACCTGCAGTGCCAGCAAAAAATCAAATGAAGTAATAAACTGTACTACCCGGACAAAATCCTTATGCTGCTCCATATACTGCTTCTGCTGTGTGGTCTGTGTCATAACCATCATCTCCTTAAAATTTTATTTTTAGAATTTTTACATAATTCCATTTTTGGAATTTTCTCGTGATTTCATTATACTATACTAAAGTCAAGAAAGTAAACAAAAACTACCTGGGAGGAACGAAAACATGCTTATTAATCCAACTGTATGCAACAAAGACGGACGGGTGGGAGACATTCTCTCCCTGAACCTGGAAAACCGCATCGTCATGCTGACCGGAACAATCACAGACGAGCAGGCAGCTCTCATCACATCGCAGCTGCTCTATCTGGATTCCGTCAGCCAGGAACCGGTCTTCCTCTATATTAACAGCCCCGGAGGCAGCGTGAGCGCCGGGCTTGCCATCTACGATACCATGAAATCCATCGTTTCCCCGGTTCACACGGTGTGCCAGGGAGTTGCCGCCAGCATGGCTGCCATTATTCTGTCCGGAGGCGAACACGGGAAGCGCTACATCCTTCCGCACAGCGAGGTCATGATCCATCAGCCGTCCACCGGCATGGAAGGCAAGGCTTCTGATCTTATGATCTCCATGAACCGCCTGGAGCGGATCCGCCAGACCTTTATCCATATGCTTGCAGAAAACTGCGGACAATCCGAAGCGACGATCCAGCAGTCCATCCAGGCAGACTACTGGATGACCGCAGAGGAAGCCATTTCCTATGGCATCGTGGATTCCATCATAAACGGAGAACAGAAGCAATGAACCTGACAAAGAAGCTGAAACTGCTGATCCAGACACCATTCCAAAGGAGAACACACATGAAAAAGAAAAAAACACTGAAACTGCTTACCCCGGTCACCAAAACCGTTTTTCTTGGCTACCACGCCAGCCAGAAAGCTTCCTATCTGCAGCTGCCGAAAAACTACCGCGAAGATCTTTTGGAGGAAGATATCAAAAACGGCGCATCCATCTACAAGCCCTGCGCTGCTGAGTCCGGAAATTTTTCCAATTACACCATCATCTCCGCTCCAACACAGGAAGACGGATACCGCGCTGTTTTATATCTCGCTTCCCAGGCGGCTGCTGCAAACTGCGAAGAGGAAGAGGGAGATGACGAAATCGAAGACTATACCCCCACAAAAGATCCTTCTGACGAATACATTCATTATGAGGAAGATTTTTCCCGCATCCCGCTCATTCCTTCCTGCGATCTGACCGACTATGACGCACCGTCATCAGACAACACGTTCGGCATGGCATTGCAGATGGAAATGCAGAAAAATAACATGCGGCGCACCCCCTGGTGGATGGACTGCAGCATCAACGCTGTCTGCATTGTAGAACATTCTGCTGATGATCCTTTTTTCCGCCTGGCAGCCGTTTGCGACTCCACCATCGAGAACCTGAAACGTTTTGAGCACAATGAACATGTCTATGTCCTGATCATCGGCTCCGATATCAGTACAGATGACTTCAGCATCAACAAAACGATGCTGGAATACACTGCTCCTTATTATAATCTGCAGTGCGAGGAAAGCGAACTGAAAGCATACCACCACAAACTGTTTGAGGATCTGACGCTCCAGTATAAACTGTCCTTTTCCAAAAACACAGACACCAGGCTGCTCTCCGAAAAGCTTGCCTCCATTGATCCGGACAGGCCCTGTGCGACTTATGAAAAAACGCTGAAATACATTCTGCACACCAATGCCAAACTTCCTGTCACTCCGGATATTTTCAAAAAAATGGGGCTGAGCCAGATGGTCAACCTGGCGGAAGAACATCCGGAAATCAAACAGATGCAGAACTCCCTGTTTGGCATGGAGGCCGTGAAAAAGGAACTGGACGGTATTATGAATGTGCTCCGCTACAATAAGATCCGGGAAGAACACAAGCTCAAGCCGCTGAATTACCACAAGACCTTCTTATTCATCGGCGCTCCGGGAACCGCTAAAACAACCATGGCACAGATTCTGGCAGACCAGATGGCAACCGAAGGATTCCTGCGCGGAAACCGGTTTGTGAGTGTCAACGGTGCCCAGTTAAAAGCGCCTTTCCTGGGACAGACCGCCTCTCTGGTCCATTCCCTGTTTGAGGAAAACGATGCCATCCTCATCGATGAAGCCTACTCCTTAACCTCCTCACAGGGCGGGGAGATGGACAGCTACGGCCAGGAGGCGCTCGCCCAGCTCATGATCGAACTGGAAAAGCACGCGAAAGACAAGCTCATTATCTTTGCCGGCTACGGAGGAAAAAAAGTTTCCCGCGAGCACAACAAGATGCTCCAGTTTATCGAGGCAAACCCGGGACTCAAAAGCCGCATCAACACCACCATCTACTTCGATTCCTATGAACCGGATGTTATGGTGCAGATCACACACCACCTGGCATCTGCCTCCGGCCTGGCCATAGCAGCCGACTGCGATCCGCTCATCCAAAACTACTTTGCGCAGCGCATGCGCAAAAACGACTTCGGCAACGGACGTGAGGCAAGAAGCCTGCTCGAACAGTGCCAGGTCGCACTCGCGGGACGTCTGTTAAAAGAGGAAGCGAAAGAAGAATCGGATTACTCACTCATCACCAAAGACGATGTTGCGGATACCATCCGGGCATTCTCTGAGATGAACTGCCAGCAGCAGGGTGTTTCTGCGAAATTCGGATACCTATAATATACAGGGCTGTCGCAAATGCGACAGCCCTTCTGGCTTAAATGCGAAGAATTTTTTCATACACCACCGTATCCTTCTCCGTAATCCAGCGGTCCATATGGTGGTGTCCGAAAAACCACTGACTGTACTCCGTACCCTGCTTTACGCGCTCCAGATACTCCATGAGCGGATCTGTTCCGGCCCCGTCTTCCAGCAGTGCCACCGAAGAGGAAGGGCCCTCATGCGACAGGATCACATCTACTTTTCCTCCATGCTTTCTCAGCGTCTCCATTCCATGCCGCATCTCGGATTCCGATGGCATTTCCGCGCGCCACCATGTCTTCTCTTCGACTCTGGTAACACCGCCTTTTCGTTCCAGGCGTTTCTTTTTCTCTGAAAACAGCGGATCGTCCTGTTTTAACACACCTGCCGTATAGTCCCGCTGCAGTGCCGCATCGTCTGCCAGCCCCCGAATATCGTGCGATCTCGCTCCTCCAAATGTAAACATGCTGGTTCCGCCGATGCAGTAATACTCACCGCGCATAAGATGTATGACATGCTCGCGGATCTTATGTACCGTTCCGCTATTCCATGTTTCCACCGGAAGCGACTGGAGTCTGGTAAAATTCTCGTGGTTGCCGTCGATAAAACAGGTTGTGTACGGCTTTTCTTCCAGCCAGTCCAGCCACCAGCGTTCCCGTTTGCTCTCCTCCGGATCCCAGACAAGGCCAAAATCACCGCAGATGATGAGATAGTCCTCTCTGGTGAGCCGTTCCTGATCCGGAAATGTCTGTTTGTTGAATCTGCGCGGCTCTCCGTGAATGTCCCCTGTAATATAAATCATAGGCACTCCTCCTCTTTATTCTGCGCTCTCGCAGCATACCCTTTTTCTGTCTCCCGGCTTCAGGCAGATGGTCCCATAGGAAGTTCTGGCCTTTAATACCGTGCTTCCCTGGTTCTCCAGATACCACGGGCACCCATCTGTTTCTTCCATATAAAATTCGACAGTCTGATCTCCCGGAAAATAGCGAAGATCGATCCGCCCATCTTCCAGGCCGCCCTGTCCGCTCATGACCAGATAACTGTCCTGACGGATTCCAGTATGGGCATACCCGAAATACTCCAACGGCTTTCCATCTTCAGAATCTTTTGGAACATAAAAAGAGAATCGAAATAATATGCGCAGGCATCGGAAAGCACCAGAAGAACATTTCCCGGTTCGATCGGCCCTGCCTGCGTTTCTGTATCTTTCCACGTTGTATCCAATTGTATTACCTCCTGTCTTTGTTCTTTTATTTCCATATTTAACATATCATAATTCAAAAACAGGAAAATTCTATTTTTCAAATTTTTATGCAAAAAATCCACCGGGCACATCGTTTCCGATATGCTCCGGTGGATCTTTCTTATTTCTGTGTCTCTTTTCTCTTCTGTGCTTTTACCCGGATCTTGTCCTCGTACATCTTCATGTCCGCCTCGTTGAGCAGGTCAGTGAGCGATGCCTTTGGGAAATCCTGGGAAAACGCATAGCCGCAGGCATAACTGATCTGAAATTCTGCGCACGCTCCGTTAAATTTCATGATCATATCCCTGACTTCCTGCATCAGCGTTTCCGCTTCTTCCCTGCCGGAAATGCCGTCCGCAACGACAATAAACTCGTCTCCGCCAAACCGTCCCACAAAATATTTCAGCGGAATCACCTTGCGCAGCACCTTGGCGAAATTTAAGATCATAATGTCGCTCAGCTCATTGTTATCGCGGGAGAGCCGCATTGCTCTCCGCCCTGTTCCTCCGTCGCGTAGCTGATATCCTGCGCACGCTCCTCGGTGTAAGAAAGATCGCCCATAATGTCGATCTCGCCCTCCTGATAACCCGGATAGATCAGGTAGCCTACGCGGACGGTCTTTAACGGCTGGCTGTCCGCGCCTGCGCGCTTAGGCTGGGCGCTGCCAAAAGCAGCACTGCCAGAATCAGCATCATCCAGGTTCTTCCCAGATTGTTTCGTTTGTCTTTCATCTCTTGTCTCTAAATGCACGCTCAACGTTGTTCCATAAATCTTAACACTATTTTAGCGCGTCCACAGAAACTCTTCACTCAAAACAAAAATCAAACCTTAAAAGACCTCTAAATCCAGCCCGTTCACTACCGGCCCATCATACCCGGCATCTTTGATCTCCTGCAGGATGGCTTCGTTTCTGCGCGCCATCTCAGCTTCCACGTCCACCGTGTTGTCCTGGATCTCCATGTGATAGATGCGGTGGTAGGTGACCAAAAGCTTCGGCTGCGCTTTCTGTGCGATCTTCGCCAGGTCTACACTCAGGGTGTGGACTTCCCGATGGTATTTCTGCCACTTCGGTTCCCTCGCGGAAAGTCCGGCAGTGTACTCCACCTCATGCAGAAGGATGTCGCAGTCCTTTGCTTTTTCTGCCACGATCTCAAGCGGCGCGGTATCGCCGCTGATGACAATCACCTTGTCCGGCGTGGTAAATTTAAAACCATAGCTCTCGAGCGTGCCGTGGCTGACCGGGAACGCCTCCACCGTCACACGGTCATCCCGGTAAATGATGCCGGTCTGAATTGCCTTCGCCTCTACCTTATAGCCTTCCTCGTTGGCTTTCTCAAAGCCGTGAATGCGGAAATCAATATCCACGGCATAAGCCTTCTGAATATAGTCTGTCATCTCACAGATGCCCTTCGGCCCAAACACCTTAAGCGGCTCCTTGCGCTCTAACACCCACGGGGTAAAGATAAGGTCGGAATAACCAGCCGTGTGGTCGGTGTGCAGATGAGTGCAGAACGCCACCGTCAGGCGGTCCGGACGCAGGGCATCAATGCCTTTCTGGTAAGCTTTTGCAGCCTGACGCACCACACCAGGTCCGAAATCTACAAGATACGCACGGTCTCCCACTACCACTGCGGAAGAAGGTCCGCTAGCATTTGGACACGCGTTCGGCGTGCCGGTGCCAAGAAGTACAAGTTTTGTTTCCATAATATAATACACTCCAAATATTCTAATTTATCTCTGCCCGTCCGCATGTTTCATCGAGATTCCGGTAAAGCCATAAAAGATGCTGAACAGCGGAGTCAGATATAACAGGAACAGGTACGGGAAGAATACCGACCACGCCACGCCCAGCGTGCCTGCCATGTATACACAGTAGCCGTGCCACGGAATCATCGGACCAGAAAGGGTTCCGGAATCTTCCAGCGTCCGTGAGAGAATCTCCGGGGCGATCTTTCTTGCCTGGAACAGCGGCTTCATCATGTTTCCGGTCAGCACATGGGACATTGGCTGGGAACAGCTGATGAGGCTCGTCACATAACCAACCAGAAGGCTTGCCACGATCAGGCTTCCATCGCTGTTGATGCGTCCGGTGATGGCATTTAAGATGTTGCCCAGGACACCAAGACGGTCTAACATGCCGCCCATGCCGACTGCAAAACAGATGATCGCCACATACTGCAGCATGCTGCTCATGCCGCCGCGGTTTAAGATGGTCTTTAAGATAGCCTCCTCAATCTGGGTGCTGTAACCGTTGTATGCCACACGGATGATGCTCTGCAGCGTCGCGCCCTGATAGAACCAGGATACCGCGCCCGCGCAGACTGCGGAAAGTCCCAGGGAAACAATGGCATTGACCTTGCAGAGCAGCAGTACGATGATGACTGCAGCCGGAAGCAGGGTTACAAGTCCCAGCTTAAACTCTCCCTGAAGGGCATCGATGTAGACCAGCAGGTTTCCTTCCTCATAAGCGCCGGAAGTCTGGCTGATGCCAAGAACCGTAAAGATTACAAGGCTGATGACAAAGGTTGGAAGCGTGGTCCACAGCATGGAACGCACATGGTCATTTAACTTTGCTCCCGCCACTGCTGGCGCAAGGTTTGTAGTATCGGACAGCGGGCTTAACTTGTCGCCAAACATGGCTCCGCAGATCACGGCTCCCGCTACCATGCCAGGATGGATGCCCATGGCATTTCCGATCGCCATCATGGCAACACCGGCACTTCCCACAGAACCGTAGGAGGTTCCGGTCACCAGGCTTAACACCGCGCAGAACACCAGGGTCAGCGGTAAAAGCCAGGTGGGATTGATCATCTTTAAGCCGCCTACAATAATAGAAGCAATGGTTCCGCTCTGCAGCCAGGTTCCAATCATCACGCCGATGGACATTAACAGACAGAGTGTCGGCACAACGACACGGATGGCATCGTACGCGCCGCTCACCACATGCTCGTAATTGATCTTTAACACTTTGCAGAACAGGTAGATGATGATCCAGCTTAAGAATAAGCCAATCATTGGGCCGCCTGTTTTCAGCCGGATACAGACTGCAACGGATCCGATGATCAGAAGCAGCAGCAAAAGCGACTGCGGCATATTGAGTTTCTTTTCTTCGTTCATAGTAAATCGTTCCCCTCTCCCACGGTCCTGCGCGCTGCCATTTTTGAATAACTCTTACGACAAATCACAAGTTTTTCAATGATTTAACGCGTTAAACCGCAAAACATTGTTTCATTATACCGAAGTTTCTAAAAAAATGCAAGACTTCCTGATCCGTTTTGCCAGAAATTCTGCTGGAAATCTTTTGAATTCTATGGTATCCTGTCTTTAATGAGAATCATTTAGCTTCCCGACACTAAGGGCACGGCATGTTACTGTTCACGCGTTGCGCAAACAGCATTTTCTTGTCCTGCGTGAAAGGTCCGCCTGGTTCACTGCCCTTCCACAGCCGCAGTCTGTTCAGCCGCACCTTTCGGGGTGCGGCTTTTCTTTTTTACAATGATCTCAAAAATCATTACAGGAGGATTTATGGAAACACGCGTTGCTGTTATGAGTATCATCGTGGAAAACCCGGATTCCGTGGAAAAATTAAATGCCATGCTGCATGAGTATGGCCAGTACATCATCGGAAGAATGGGGATCCCCTACCGTCCAAAGCACATCAACATCGTATCCATCGCCATGGACGCACCGCAGGATACGATCTCCGCTCTGGCCGGTAAACTTGGAAACCTGGAGGGAGTCAGCGTCAAGACCGCTTACTCCAATGTGATCGGATGACGGATCTCATCTCCCTCATTGACCTTCTGGCGGAGCGTCACGCCCTGTCGCACGAGGAATACCGTGCGCTTGTGGAAGGTCAGACCCCGGAACTGGCGGCCTATGCCGCAAAAAAAGCCGATGCCATGCGCCGCGAAATCTACGGCACGGATGTCTACGTCCGAGGACTCATTGAAATCGGAAACTACTGCCGGAATGACTGCATCTACTGCGGCATCCGCAAGTCTAACGCCAACTGCGACCGCTACCAGCTCACCCGGGAACAGATCCTGGAATGCTGTGAGGATGGCTGGAACCTCGGTTTTCGCACCTTTGTGCTGCAGGGTGGGGAAGGTATTGTACCGATCAGCGAAGTCTGTGAGCTGGTCCGCGAGATCAAGTCGCGCTACTCGGACTGCGCGGTTACCCTGTCGTTAGGGGAATATTCCCGCGCGGATTACCAGGCTATGTTCGATGACGGGGCCGACCGCTATCTGCTCCGCCACGAAACAGCAGACAAGGCCCATTACGAGAAGCTGCATCCTGCTTCCATGTCGTTCGACAACCGGATGCGCTGTCTGCGGGACTTAAAAG
>ERZ1034713.1261-NODE-1261-length-11768-cov-36.207035_pt1 | contig 11768 bp, 8 predicted proteins | sample MGYA00520692_ERZ1034713 | MGnify/ENA primary metagenome ERZ1034713 (study PRJEB33766, sample SAMN09781717) | gut metagenome | biome: gut microbiome | host: Homo sapiens | place: Madagascar | study: EMG produced TPA metagenomics assembly of the PRJNA485056 data... | reverse complement strand
TTGTGCTGGGCACCGAGGGCGCAGCCGCCCGCAATGTGATCCTGCTGTGGGGCGCACCGGGCACAGGACGGCACTTTGCGCTGGCGGAGACCGCCCGCATCATGGCGGCGCGGGGGCTTTTGCAGAGCGACCGGATGGCGGTGATGGACCTTGCACTCTACCCCGACCCCGGCGCGGAAAAGCTGTTTTTGCAGGACCTTTACGCCGCCCTGCACGCTCCGGGCGAGATCGTAGTGTTCGAGCACTACGAGAGCTGCCACCCCGGCTTTCTGCGCATCCTCTCCGACCTCGCGGTCAAGGGCAGTGCGCCCTTGTCCAGCCGGTATCTCGTGAACAAGGAGGGCATTCTGGTGGAAGCCGGTACGGCGCTTGCCCCCGGCGCAGTGAGCCGCATCGACCCCTGCGGCAAGTACCTGATCTTCTTCTCCCGCAAGGGACGGGAGGCGCTGGCAGATAAGTTCGGCGCGCCCTTTGTGGCGGCGGTAGGGGATGTGTGCCAGACCATCCCCTTTACCCCGGAGGCACTGACGGCGCTGGCGGCGCAGCAGCTGAACGCGCTGGCGCAGCGGGTGAACAGCCGTCTGGGGCTGACCCTCGCCGCCGGAGCAGATGTGCGGGACTATGTGGCGGCGCAGTGCTCCAAAGAAAAGGGCGCAGAGGGGCTGGCAGACTGCTGTGACCGCATCTTCCGCGCCCTGAGCGAGTACTGTTTGCAGACTGATGCAAAGCTGTCCGGCACGGTGGCGCTGACCGCCGCGCCCGAGGGGCTGCAATTTGCGCTGAACGGTGCCGCCCCGGCAGACCTGTTCAGCCTGCTTCCGGCAGCCTACACCGGCGCAGTGGAGCAGATCCGCGCCGAGCTGGATGCGCTGGTGGGGCTTGCCCCGGTCAAGGAGTATGTGTTCGGTCTGGCAGACAATTTACAGGTGCAGCAGCGCCGCGCGGCGGCGGGCTTCAAGACCGCAAGCCTGTCCATGCACATGATCTTTACCGGCAACCCCGGCACCGGCAAGACCACCATTGCCCGGCTGGTGGCAAAGTACCTCAAGGCCATCGGTGCGCTCAAGGGCGGGCAGCTGGTAGAGGTGACCCGCGCCGACCTTGTGGGACGCTACACCGGCCACACCGCCCCGCTGACCAACAGCGTCATCGAGAGCGCACTGGGGGGCGTTTTGTTCATTGACGAGGCGTACAGCCTGTACCGCGGCCAGCAGGACAGCTTCGGGCTGGAAGCCATCGACACCCTTGTAAAGGGCATGGAGGATCACCGGGACGAGCTGGTGGTCATCCTTGCGGGCTACACCAAGGAGATGGAGGTATTCCTCACCGCCAACAGCGGCCTTGCCAGCCGCTTCCCCAACAAGATTGAGTTCCCGGACTACACCGCGGACGAGCTGCTGGACATCACCGCCGTGCTGGCCAAGGGCAAGGGCTACCGCCTTGCTGAGGGCTGCACCTTCCCGCTGCTGGGCTACTACAAGCGCCGTCAGGCGCTGGACAGCCGCACCGCCGGTAATGGCCGTCTGGCGCGCAACACGCTGGAAAAGGCCATCTTCAACCAGAGCCGCCGCCTTGTGGCGGAGCCTGCCGCACCCCTTGACCTCATCCAGCCCAGCGATCTGGAATTTGAGGAGTAAGCGCCCTTGCACCGGGACGATTTAGAATGCGCTCCGCTGCGCTCTGCGCATGATCAGCGGAAGAATTATTTATAATTTCGGAACCCCGGAGCGTCTGCGGACGCTCCGGGGTTCCATTTTCACAGGTGGGGTCGTGGAGGAAAACGGCAGCTGCCGCGCTGGTTTCCTACGGAAACATTCGCGTGGCGGAGAACCCCTCCCGTGAAAAAGCCAATCGGGAAAATCCGCAGATTTTCCCGATTGGCAAATATAAAAATATAATTCCTTGAATGATGCGCAGAGCAACGCGGAGCGCATTCAAATTGTTTTACCTATGCTGCTCCGCCAGCCCCTGCACCATCTCGTGCAGCTGGGTGCGGACTTTTTCGGGGGCGGTGACCTCTACCTTGCCGCCAAAGCCGCACACCCAGCCGAAAAACTGCTGGCTGACGCAGATGGGCACGTCAAAGTGGAAGTGCTCCGCGTCCTCCGGGCAGAACACCGGCTCGCGGCCAAAGCGCTCCCGCATGACCGGCTCAAGGTCGGCAGCGCACCGCAGGGTGACCCGGTACTCGGTGCCGCCGAACATATTGAAGTGCTTGCGCAGGTAGGCGGGCAGGTCGAAGGTGCGGAAGAACTCCTTGCCCCGGCGCGGCTCGTCCAGCACCAGCACCCCGGCCATCCGGTCCACCCGGTAGTGGCGCACCGGGGGCGCTTTTTCGTCCTGATAGGCGATCAGGTAATAACAGCCGTTTTCCCACGCAAGCTGCCACGGGCTTACGGTGCGCACGGCGCTGCTGCCCTTGTAGCGGAACTGCACCAGACACCCCCGGTTGATGGCGGTGTGCAGCGCGTCGATGCTGTACAAAAGGGTCTGGCTGTCGGTCTTGGGGCGTCCGTCCACATACACCTGACGCTGCAATTGGGTGCCCTCGTAGTCGGAGCAGAGGGCTTCCAGCTTGTGGATGATGCGCTTGCTGGTGCGCGCCGAGATGACACTGCTGGACTGTACCGCATCCACCAGCAGCTTCAGCTCCGAAAGCTCGAATGCACGGCTGGCCATCCAGTACCCGCCGCCGCGTCCCCGTTGCAGCTGGATGTCGTAGCCCAGACTGCGCAGGGTGTCAATGTCGCTGTAAATGCTCTTGCGCTCGGCCAGAATGCCCTGATTTTCCAGCAGCTGCACCAGCTGGGGCACGTTCAGGCGGTGGTTCTCGTCGGTGCGCTGCTCAAGGATGCGCAGCAGCGTTACCAGCTTGGATTTCTGTCCTTCCTGCTTGGGCATGGGGCAATACCTCCGTCACGGTTTATTCCGGCAGCTTTTTGTCAAAGGCGGCGCGGCGCTGGGTGGAAAGGCGGAACATCTGTTCCAGCTTGTCCCGGTCATCCGCCACAAGGGCGGCGCGCATCTCCTGCAGGGCAGAATCGAACTGGTCGATCTCGCTGATCAGGTTCTGCTTGTTCCACAAAAACAGCTCTGCCCACATTTTGTCGTTGATGCGTGCAATGCGGGTCAGGTCGCGGAAGGAGTCGCCGGTGTACTCGCACAGCGAGGTGTTGTCGTTGGCGCACATCAGGCTTACGGCAATGGCGTGGCACAGCTGGCTGACATAGCCGATCATCCGGTCGTGCTCCTGCACGGTCAGGGTGCAGATGTGCTTGAAGCCCAGCACCTCGGCCAGCTCCTTTGCCCACTGGATGCCCGCCGGGGTGTTCTTCTCGGTGGGGGTGATGATGAAGTTGGCCGGGGCAAAATTCACCTCGGCGGCGTGCTCTACGCTGGAGGTCTCGCGGCCTGCCATGGGGTGGCTGGCGATGAACTCCACCCCCGCCGGGCACAGCGCCTGCACCGGCTCCACAAGGCCGGTCTTGACGCCGGAAACATCCGTAAAGATGCACCCGGGCTTGAGCAGAGGGCCGTAGGTTCGGAACCAGTCCAGCAGCGCGGTGGGGTACAGGCCAAAGATGATATGGTCGGCCTGCCGGACAAGATCCTCAAAATCGTGGGTCTTACCGCCGGCGATATAGCCGTGCTCCAGCGCGTACTGCAAGTGTCCCTCGCTGCGGTTGATGCCGTCCACATGGAAGCCGGCGCGGGTCAGCTCCAGCGCGTACTTGCCGCCCAGCAGACCCAGACCCACTACGAGATAACGTTTTGTTTTATCAAGCATCTTCTACCTCCACGCATGGAAATCGTGATTTTGTTTAAAGCTGCTGCGCAGGGCTTTGTGCGGCGGCTTTTTGGGTGGACGATTTTGAATGGCCTCCGCGATGCTCTGGCCATATTCAGCGGAAAATGATTTATATTATTTCGCTTTTGTCGCGGCCTGTGGGCCGCGACAAAAGCATTTTCACAAGAGGGGCCGCAGCGGGAAGCGGCAGCTGTAATAGTGGCTTTAATCGGAAGTTTCTTCCTGAACCTCCACGCCAAGCGGCGCTGCATCTGCAAAAAAGCCGGGCCAGCTCTTCTGGATGGCTTCGGCATCGTCCACGGTCAGGGGCAGTGCGGCGGCAGCAGCCAGCACCGCAAGGCTCATGACCACCCGGTGGTCGTTGTGGCCGTGCAGGGGGGCGGCGGGGGCGTGCAGACGCCCGGCACAGCCGTGCACCGTGATGGTGCCGCCGTCGCTTTCCAGCACGCCGCCGCAGGCGCGCAGCTCGGCCTCCATAGCCGCGATACGGTCGCTCTCCTTCAGGCGCAGCCGCTCCGCATTGCGGATGACGGTGGTGCCCTCGCACAGCAAGCCCAGCACCATCAGCACGGGGCCAAGGTCGGGACAGTCCGCAAGGTCGATGTCCACCCCATGCAGGGGTGCTTTTGCAAAGGTGACGCTGCCGCCTTCGCGGGTGAACACCGCGCCGCACCGGCGCAAGATGTCCAGAATGGCGGCATCGCCCTGCAAAGTGTCCGGTGCAAGGCCGGTGATGGTCACCCCGCCGCACACTGCACCCAGCACTGCCGGGAAAGCGGCCTGACTGTAATCGCCCTCCACGTTGTAATCGCAGGGGCGGTACTGCTGCCCGCCCGGCAGCAGCAGGGTGGTTTCGTCCAGCCAGCGGCTGTGCACCCCAAAAGCGGCCTGCACGGCGCGGGTCATGTCGATGTAGCTGCGGCTTTCCACCGGGGGAATGAGGTGCAGCTGGCTGTCCCCGGGCAGCAGCGGCAGCGCGAACAGCAGCCCGCTGATGAACTGGCTGGACACGTTGCCCGCCAGCCGGTAGTCCCCGGGGGTCAGTGCGCCCTCCACGGTCAGTCCGGCGGGGGACTGACCAAACCGTAGATTCTGCTCGCGATATAACGTTTCGTATACGGATTGCGGGCGCTCCATCAGCCGTCCGCGTCCGGTAAAGGTGACCGGCTGGCCGGTCAGGCTGGCGATGGGGATCAAAAACCGCAGGGTGCTGCCGCTTTCGCAGCAGTCCACCGGGGCGGTCAGGGGCAGAAAATGCCCAAGCCCCTGCACAGTGGCATCGTCCGCACCGGTGTCCACGGCGGCGCACAGCTGTGCGGCAGCGGACAGGGTGGCGGAGATGTCCTTGCTGAATTCCAGATGGGTGATGTGGGAGCGCCCCACGGCCAGCGCGGCGCACAGCACGGCGCGGTGCGCCATGCTTTTGCTGGGCGGCGCGGCGATCACGCCCCCGATGCCGCCGGGGGCAGGTCTGATGGTTACTAGCATAGCGGTGTTATCCTTTTTCTCGCCCTTGCATCTGTACTGCACCAAAGCCTTCCCCCGGTCGGGGGAAGGTGGCTGCGAACGCAGGGAGCAGACGGATGAGGGCGCTGGTGGCTGGTGCTTTCCCTGAACATGAAGGCGTTTTTACATCTCCCGGCCGATGGCCCAAGCCACCTGACGGCACTTGGCCATGGCCTGTGCAAAGGCGTCCGGGGTCAGGCACTGTGCGCCGTCGCTCCATGCGTGCTGGGGGTCGTAGTGCACCTCTACCTCCAGACCGTCCGCACCGGCGGCCACGGCGGCGATCATCATCGGCTCTACCAGATTGGACTTGCCGGTGGCGTGGCTGGGGTCTACCACGATGGGCAGATGGGTCTTTTCGTGGATGATGGGCACAGCGGAAAGATCCAGCGTATTGCGGGTGTACTTTTCAAAGGTGCGGATGCCGCGCTCGCAGAAGATGACCTGCTCGTTGCCGCCGGCCATGATGTACTCGGCGCTCATGATCCACTCCTCGATGGTGTTGCACAGGCCGCGCTTGAGCAGCACCGGCTTGTGCATCTTGCCCACGGCCTTGAGCAGCTGGAAGTTCTGCATATTGCGTGCGCCGATCTGCACCACGTCCACATACTCCTCAAACTCCGGGATGCGGTCCTCGCTCATCAGCTCGGAGACGATGGGCAGACCGGTGGCTTCGCGGGCCTTTACCATGTCTAAGATGCCCTCGGTCTCCAGACCCTGAAAGGCGTAGGGAGAGGTACGGGGCTTGTAGGCACCGCCGCGGAACAGCGCTGCGCCGCCCGCCTTGACTCCCTGCGCGATGCGCAGTGCCTGCTCGGCGTTCTCGATGCTGCAGGGGCCCGCCATGACGGCGATCTTTTCCTTGCTGCCGATCTTCACGCCGCCGCAGTCGATGACCGAGTCTGCGGGGTGGAACAGGCGGTTGGCACGCTTATAGGGCGCAGACACGCGGGTGACGTTATCGATCCACGGGTTTGCCAGCACGTCCCGCTCATCGATCTTGGTGGTGTCGCCCACCAGACCGAACACGTTGTAGTCCTTGCCGGTGATCAGGGTTACGTCCAGACCCTGCTTTTCGAATTTATCAACGATCTTTTCCAGCTCCTCTTTGGGAGTGCCTTTTTTGGTGGAGATGATCATAAAAAGTTTCCTTTCCTATTTTAGAAAACCCTCTCCGTCATCGCTGCGCGATGCCACCTCCCCCGAAGGGGGGAGGTTTTATGGCGTGCCCGGGCAGAAAAGCTCCCCCCTCGGGGGAGCTGTCGCCGCAGGCGACTGAGAGGGTTCGTCCGTTACATCACGATATGCGCCTTAGTGGAGCCGTCGGTGCGCAGCAGCTGCGCCAGCCAGATGCAGGCGTGCAGATAGCCCTGCGGGCCCTCGCCGATAAAATGTCCCTGACAGCCAAAGGACACCACGTCCGTTTTGCGGAAGGGCTCGCGCTCGTCCGGGGCGTCCAGCATCACCTCTACGGCGGGCACGCTGCACAGCCGCAGCGCGTCCAGAATGGCCACGCTGTAATGGGCGTAGCCGCCGGGGTTCAGCACGATGCCGTCCACCCGCCCGGGGGCGGACTGGATCTCGTCGATGAGATCGCCCTCGTGGTTGGACTGGCAGATATCTGTCTCGATGCCAAGCTGGTCGCAGCCCGCCTGCACATAGTCCATCAGGCCGGTGTAGTCCACTTCGCCCGGCACACCGGGCTCGGACCAGCGGGCCAGATTGATGTTTGGCCCGTTAAGAATCAAAAATTTCATCCAGTGCCTCCTGTGCAGCTGCCAGCGTCTCGGCCAGCGTGCCGGTGTTGGGGACCACCGCGTCTGCGGCGGCAAGGTACAGCGGGCGGCGCTGAGCTTCCATGGTGCGCAGCGCCTCGGCGCTGGAAGAAAGCGGACGGTCGCCGCCCACAGCCAGCGCTTCCACCGGCCGGTCGATGAACAGCACCACGCCGTTCTGGCGGAGGGCGCGGACATTCGCTGCCCGCTTTACCGCGCCGCCGCCGCAGGAGAGCACAAGCCCCTTTTCCTTGCCGAAGCGGGCGATCTGCGCGGCTTCCTTTGCCCGGAAGCCCTCCTCGCCCTCGGCGGCAAAGATATCCGGGATGCTGCGCCCGTCTGCCTTGACGATCTCCTCGTCCAGATCCACAAGGGGTCTGCCCAGCTGCTTTGCCAGCAGCCGGCCAAGGGTGGATTTGCCGCAGGAGGGCATGCCCACAAGGGCGATGTTCAGCGTCTCGCGGCGCAGCGCGGCGGTGATGCGCCGCACCTCGGCCGGGGCGTCCTCAAATTTGCGGCCGAGGAAGCATTCGGCGGCATACACCGCCTGTGCTACCAGCATTTCCAGTCCGCCTACGGCTACCGGCACACCGGTTTCCTCGGCACGGAGGATGAGCTCGGTCTTGTTGGGGTTGTATACTACGTCCACCACGGCCTCCAGCCCGGGCATGGCGGCTACGTCCAGACTGCACACGCCCACGTTGGGGTACATCCCGGCGGGGGTGGTGTTGAACACCACCTGTGCGCCGCTGTGCACGGCTTCGGCGTAACTCAACTCGCCTTTTTCCGGGTCGGGGGTGCGGCTGACCGTCAGCACTTTTGCCGCGCCCTTATCCAGCGCCACCGCACGGGTGGTGTTGTGGGTGCCGCCGGTGCCTAAAATGAGCACGGTCTTGCCCGCAAGCTCCACGCCGTGGGCTTCGCACAGATGGGCAAAGCCCAGATAATCCGTGTTGTAGCCGTAGAGCAGACCGTTTTTATTCACCACGGTGTTCACTGCGCCGATGGCGCGGGCGCGGGGGTCGATGAAGGAACAGTACTCCATCACCAGCTTTTTATAGGGGATGGTCACATTGATGGCCTTGAACTGCCGCCGCTGCAAAAAGGCGCGGGCGTCTGCCTCGGTGGGCAGGGGGCACAGCTCGTAGCTGTACCCGCAGAGCAGCTCATGGATGGTCTTGGAGTAGGAGTGTCCCAGCTTGCCGCCGATGAGTCCGTATTCCATCTCAGTCCTCCTTCCGGTAGCCGGTGGGGTCGGTCATCCACCGGGCACCGTACCGGGCAGTGAGCAGGTCGCCCACCGCAAGGGCGGCGGCGCAGGTCTGCACGATGGCGGCCCGGGGCACGATGCAGGGGTCGTGCCGTCCCTGAATGGACAGCTGTGCGTCCTTTTTGGCGAGATAGTCCACCGTGTCCTGCTGCTTGTAGATGCTGGGGGTGGGCTTGACGGCAGTGCGGAACACCACCGGCATGCCGTTGGCGATGCCGCCGTTGATACCGGCATTGTGGTTGGTGGCGGTGACCACTGCGCCCTCTGCCGTCATGCGGAAGGCGTCGTTTGCCTCCGAGCCGCGCAGCCCGGCAAAGCCGAAGCCGGTGCCGAACTCGATGCCCTTGACCGCCGGGATGGAAAAGGCCAGGTGTGCAATTTCGCTCTCCACGCTGTCAAAATAGGGCTCGCCGACTCCGGCGGGCAGGCCGAGGATGGCAGTTTCCAGCACGCCGCCCACGCTGTCGCCCTCAGCACCAGCGGCGCGGATGGCGGCCTTCATGGGCTCCTCCACGGCGGCGTCCAGCACCGCAAAGCCCTCGGTCTTGGCGGTAAGCGTCCCCACCTGTGCCGCAAGGGCGGCGGGGTCGTCCAGCGCAAAGGGAGTATCTGTGAGCCCGGCGCACCGGGCAATGTGGGTGGTGATATCAATGCCCGCCCGCTGCAGTGCGGCAAGCACGATGCTGCCGCCTGCCACAAGGGCAGCAGTCACCCGGCCGGAAAAGTGCCCGCCGCCCCGGGCGTCCTGAAAGCCGTGGTACTTGGCGTAGGCGGTAAAGTCCGCGTGGCCGGGGCGCAGAAGGTCGGCGGTCTTGGCGTAGTCGCCGCTGCGGGTGTTCTGGTTTTCGATCATCAGGGCAATGGCGGTGCCGGTGGTGTGGCCGTTCACCACACCGGACAGCAGCTGCACCGCGTCCGCCTCCACCCGGGGGGTGGAAAGGCCGTCGCCCCGGGCGCGGCGCTTGTCCATGCAGGCGGCCAGAAAGCTCTCGTCCACCGGCACACCGGCGGCCATGCCGTCCAGCACCGCGCCCACGGCGCGGCCGTGGCTCTCGCCGAAGATGGTCAGCGAAAGGTCGCTGCCAAAGGTATTTTTCATGGGTCAGTCCTCCATGCCCAGCAGCGGGCGCAGCCCCTCCACAGGGATGGTCTCGGCACGCCAGCAGCCAAGGCCGGGCACCTTGATGATGGTGATCTGCCCGCCCTGTGCTTTTTTGTCGTGCAGCATCTCAGCCAGCACCTTTTCCTTATCGTAGGCGGTGCGGGTGGGCAGACCCAGACGGCGGTACACATTGCGCACCCGCTTTTGCAGGGCCTTGGATTCGATCATGGGCAGCATGCCCAGCGCTACGCACTCGCCGTGAAACAGGCCGGTGGTGCGGCGTCCCTTGATGCCCTTCACGGCCTCGATGCCGTGGCCGATGGTGTGGCCGAAGTTCAGCGCCTTGCGCATCCCCTGCTCGGTCTCGTCCTGCTCCACGATGCTCTTTTTAAAGCGCAGGCTGCGGCAGATGATCTCACCGATGCGGTCGTCCACGTCCTCTTTTTCAAAGATGGAGAACAGCTCCGGGTCGGCCAGGAGACCGGCCTTGACCGCCTCGGCCAGACCGTTGATGAAGTGACGGCGGGGCAGGGTGGACAGGGTGTCCGGGTCCACGATGACCAGCTTGGGCTGCCAGAAGGCACCCACGATGTTTTTGGTGTCGCCAAGGTCCACGGCGGTCTTGCCGCCGATGGAGGAATCGATCATGGAAAGGGTGGTGGTGGGGCAGTTGATAAAGTCGATGCCGCGCATATAGATGGAAGCGGCAAAACCGGCAAGGTCGCCCACCACGCCGCCGCCTACGGCTACCACAAGGTCGCCCCGGCCCATGCCGAAGTCCAGCATCTGCCGCAGCACGGTCTCCAGAATTTTAAAGCTCTTGCTGGCCTCGCCCTGCGGCACGGTGATGATGGTGGCATCCTTGCACTGGTCGGCTACCATCTGAGCGTACTGCGCGGGCACACCGCTGTCGGTGACCACCGCCACCCGGCGGTCCAGCCGGGCAAACTGGTACAGGTTTTCCAGCGAGCCGCGCTTGACGATGATGTCGTAGCTGCGCTCGCCCAGATTCATGGTCAGCTTGGTTCCGATAAAATCACTCATTTTGTATACACTCCTAACAGCCGCACCGTCCGGCAGGTGCGGTCAAGCTCGCGCAGCAGCGCGGCGGTCTCGCCGGCGGCGGCATCGCCCACCAGCTCTACGTAAAAATAATATTCAAAGGGGACGTGCGGCATGGGGCGGCTCTTGATGGACTCCATATTGAAGCCGCTTGCACCGATGACCTGAATGACTTCTGCCAGCTTGCCGGGCTTGTTGTCCACCGTGAACAGCAGGGAGAACCGGTTGCCCGCCGTGGGCTTTTCGCGGCTGAGCACGATGAACCGGGTGGTGTTGTCGCCATCGGTATTGATGTTGGGCACCAGAATCTCCAGCCCGTACAGGGCGGCAGTCTCGGCACTGGCAATGGCGGCCTTTGTCGGGTCGCCGCTTTCTGCCACGAACTTTGCAGCCATAGCGGTGTTTGCCATGGCGGTGGCGGGCAGACGGAACTGCTTTAAAAAGGTCTCGCTCTGGGCGATGGCCTGCTGGTGGCTGTACACCGTGCGCAGCTGGGAAAGCTGGGTGCCCGGCAGCACCAGCAGGTTCTGGGAGATGGGCAGGTCGTACACGTCCACCACCCACAGCTCCGGGTGGTTATAGCACAGGTCCAGCACGGCGGAAACGTCCCCGGCGTGACTGTTTTCAAAGGGCACTACGCCGTGGGCAGCTTCGCCGGAGGCGACAGCCTCGAATACCTCGTCCCATGTGGAATAGCTCACGGCCTCGGCGTGGGGAAACAGCGCCTTGAGGGCGATGTGGGCAAACGCACCCTCCACCCCCTGATAGGCAGCACGGTTACGTCCCAGTACAGCGGCCTCGTACTGCTTGGCGATGTCCATCATGTGCTGGACATGGTCTTTATAGTAAGGGCGCAGCGCGGGCTGCTGGATGCGGGCTGCGGCCTTTTCCAGCACGGCGGCCTCCCGGGCGGCATCGTAGATGGGCAGACCGTGCGCCCGCTTATATTCGGCCACCTGCAAAACGGCAGCCATCCGGCGCTCGAACAGCGCAGCCAGCTGCGCATCCACCGTGTCGATCTCGGCACGGGCTTGTTCCAGTGCGTCCATGGGGGTCACATCCTTTTTGGTCGGTTTTTGCGGGGATACCTAGTAAGTATACCATAACCGGGACAGGGAAACAACAAACCGCTCTTTATTTGACAGTGGAGAAAATTTCAAATAAGCCTCGGGTAAAAAGACGAAAATAGAAAACAGAAAAGACGAACCCTCTCAGGCGCTCCCGCGCCAGCTCTCCCGAAGGGAG
>ERZ1034713.1258-NODE-1258-length-11822-cov-3.953769_pt1 | contig 11822 bp, 9 predicted proteins | sample MGYA00520692_ERZ1034713 | MGnify/ENA primary metagenome ERZ1034713 (study PRJEB33766, sample SAMN09781717) | gut metagenome | biome: gut microbiome | host: Homo sapiens | place: Madagascar | study: EMG produced TPA metagenomics assembly of the PRJNA485056 data... | reverse complement strand
AGTCGAACAGGTTCGGAATCTCTTTCTTGGCTTTTTCTTTTCCGAGGCCGCGCTCACAGCGGTTGCCGCTGATGAACTGGCGTCCGCCGTCAAAACGGTTGATGGTGAGAACGCAATGGTTGGTGCAGCCCTTGCAGCGTGCCATGGAAGTTTCATATTTTAAGGAAAGGATCCGGTCGAGCGGCAGCATGGAAGTGCCCTTTTCCGGATTGCAGCGCTCTCGCGCGATGAGGGCCGCGCCAAAGGCGCCCATGATGCCGGCAATGTCCGGGCGGACTGCCTCACAGCCTGCAATCTTCTCAAAGCTGCGCAGAACCGCGTCGTTGTAGAACGTACCACCCTGAACGACAACGTGTTTGCCCAGGTCGGATGCACTGGTGATCTTGATAACCTTAAACAGCGCGTTCTTGATAACGGAGTAAGCCAGGCCTGCGGAGATATCCGCAACGGTTGCGCCCTCTTTCTGCGCCTGCTTTACGTTGGAGTTCATGAACACGGTGCAGCGGGTGCCAAGGTCGGTCGGGTTCTTCGCAAAGAGCGCTTCCTTCGCGAAGTCGATGACCGAATAGTTTAAGGATTTCGCGAATGTCTCGATGAAGGAACCGCAGCCGGAGGAGCAGGCCTCATTTAACTGCACGCTGTCCACGGTATTATCCTTGATGCGGATGCACTTCATGTCCTGGCCGCCAATGTCCAGGATGCAGTCTACATCCGGCTCAAAGAACGCGGCAGCGTAGTAGTGGGAGATGGTCTCGACCTCGCCCTCATCTAACATCAGGGCGGACTTTAACAGCGCCTCGCCGTAGCCGGTGGAACAGGACCAGGCAATGTGCGCGGTCTCCGGCAGTTTTTCCTTAATCTCGGAAATCGCACGGATGGCAGTTGCGATGGTGCTTCCGTTGTTGTTGTCGTAGAAGCTGTAGAGCAGGCTTCCGTCTTCACCGACCAGGGCTACCTTGGTGGTGGTGGAACCGGCGTCGATTCCCAGGTAACAATTGCCGCTGTAGGTGGATAAGTCTCCTTTTTTTACCTGATGCTGTGCATGACGGGCCTGGAAGGCGTCGTAATCTTCCTGGGAAGCAAAGAGCGGGTCCATACGCTTGACCTCAAACTCCATCTTGATGCCGGAGGTGAGGCGGCTGATCATATCGGTTAAGGATACGGTCACTTTTTCATCTGCGTTCATGGCTGCGCCGATGGCAGCAAACAGATGGGAGTGATCCGGCGCTACAATGTGCTCGGCATCCAGATTCAGGGTTCGGATAAAGGCCTTGCGCAGCTCTGGTAAAAAGTGAAGCGGACCGCCAAGGAAAGCCACGGTGCCGCGGATCGGCTTGCCGCAGGCCAGTCCGCTGATGGTCTGGTTCACGACTGCCTGAAAGATGGATGCTGCCAGATCCTCTCTGGTTGCGCCCTCATTGATGAGCGGCTGGATATCGGATTTCGCGAACACGCCGCAGCGGGCCGCGATCGGGTAGATCATCTGGTAGTTTTTGGCGTATTCATTCAGGCCGGATGCATCGGTCTGTAAGAGGGATGCCATCTGGTCGATAAAGGAACCGGTGCCGCCTGCGCAGATGCCGTTCATGCGCTGGTCGATGCCGCCGGTAAAGTAAATGATCTTGGCGTCCTCGCCGCCCAGCTCAATGGCTACATCGGTCTGCGGGGCATAGTCCTGCAGGGCAGTAGCAACGGCTACTACCTCCTGGGTGAAGGGAATGTTTAAGTGTCCGGACAGGGTCAGGCCGCCGGAGCCTGTGATGCTCGGAGAAACATTCATTTCGCCGAGTTTTTCTTTTGCTCTTGATAATAAAAGAGCGAGCGTCTCCTGGATGTTGGCATAGTGGCGCTCGTAGTCGGTGAATAACATATGGTGTTCGCTGTCTAAAACTGCGATTTTAACGGTAGTGGAACCAATATCGATTCCTAATGTATTATTATGTAATAAACTCATCTGATGCGGGGAAAACCCCTGCCTCCTTATCTAAAAAGACACACTTCTTCAGCGTACAGTGGAGAGTTTAACATAAAATGTTCTATATTACAATTTGTCAAGCTGTAAAAAATTAGTTAAGAAAATTGGGAAACTTCTGTCAGAGTTAAAAAAGAACGATCAATAGATTTGACAAACAGGGGCGCAGAATTTATAATAAGGTAGCTGAAACAGGGAAAGGAACCAGAGACGTATGATACGCATATTCAAAACAGAAGATGGCGCGATCCATCAGATAGACGAAGCAGAATCCGGCTGCTGGATTGCACTGACCAATCCCACAGCGACGGAGATTCTGGAGATCGCGGAACGCTACGAGATCGATCCGGATCATGTCCGGGCCCCTCTGGATGAAGAGGAGCGGTCCCGTATTGAACTGGAAGACAGCTACAGCCTGATCCTCGTCGATATCCCTGTGATCGAGGAGCGCAACGAAAAAGACTGGTATGTGACGATCCCTATGGGCATCATCATGGCCGACACCATCATCATCACTGTGTGTCTGGAAGAAACCCCGGTACTGAACGCGTTCATGGACGGAAGAGTCCGTGACTTCTATACTTATATGAAGACTCGCTTCATCCTCCAGATCCTGTATAAGAACGCATCCCTTTACCTGCAGTACCTGCGCATCATTGACAAGAAGAGCGACATCGTAGAAAAAGAACTTTACAAATCTCCGCGAAACCAGGAGCTCATCGAGATTCTGGAGCTGCAGAAGAGCCTTGTGTACTTTACCACTTCCCTGCGTTCCAATGAGGTGGTGCTGGAGAAGCTCTTAAAGAGTGAGAAGATCAAGAAATATCCGGAGGACACCGACCTCCTGGACGATGTCATCATCGAGAACAAGCAGGCAATCGAGATGGCGAACATTTACAGCGGCATTTTAAGCGGAACCATGGATGCCTTTGCTTCAGTTATTTCCAATAACCTGAACATTGTCATGAAGTTTCTGGCAACCATCACCATTGTCATGTCCATTCCGACCATGGTGTCCAGCTTTTACGGCATGAATGTGCTGAGCAGCAGCATGCCGTTCGCGAACAATGCGTACGGATTCGGCATTGTCATTGTGCTGTCCGTGATCCTCACCTGCGTGGTGGCGTGGATTTTTGCGAAACGGAACCTGTTCTGATCCCGTTACAAGAAAGGAATCTGCATGAAATTTTTTACTGATCTCGAACGAAAGTATCAGAAGTATGCCATCCGGAACCTGATGTATTACATCACGATCCTGTATGCGGTGGGCCTGGTGGTATGGCTTCTGGACCCGATGATCTACTACAATTACTTAAGCCTGAATGTGGGCCTGATCCTGCGCGGGCAGATCTGGCGCCTGGTCACCTTCCTGGTGTATCCGCCGGCATTTGGCGCCTGGAGCTTCACCCAGATCTTTTACGGACTGATCGCGTTGTTTCTATATTATAACCTCGGTCAGACGTTAGAGTATGTCTGGGGATCCTTCCGTTTTAACGTATTTTTCTTTATGGGTGTGCTGGCCCAGATCGTGGCTGCGTTTGTGGGCTACTTCGTATTTCGCCAGTACTGGCTGCTTTCTACCGGCTTTTTGAACGCATCCCTGTTCTTTGCCTTCTGCATCATCAACCCGGACGCACAGTTTTACATGTTTTTTGTGCTGCCGGTCAAGGCAAAATGGATTGCTATTGCCGAGGCGGCCGTATACCTTTATGACTTTTTCACGGGAAGCATCAGCGTAAAAGTGGAGCTGGTCCTTTCCATGATTACCATTATTCTGTTTTTCGCCATGACCCGCAACTATAAGCGCTACGCGCCGAAGGAGATCAAGCGCCGCCAGGAGTTCAGACAGCAGATGAAACCGCAGGCGAAGATCGTAGTTCCGGGAAAAACGCGCCACCGCTGCGCGGTATGCGGAAGAACCGAGCTTGACAATCCGGAGCTGGAGTTCCGCTACTGTTCCAAATGCGAGGGCAATTACGAGTATTGTCAGGATCATTTGTACACGCATCAGCATGTCACAAAGGGTTCTGTTCAATAGATTAGATTCATGTTAACAGTTTCATAAAACTATTTTGGAGGACAACACATCAATGAAAAAGACAAAGATCATTTGCACCATGGGACCAAACACCAATGACCGCAACCTGATGAAAGCACTTGCCGAGAACGGCATGGACATCGCGCGTTTCAACTTCTCCCACGGCGACTATGAAGAGCAGAAGTCCCGCCTGGATATGTTAAAGAGCATCCGTGAGGAGCTGGATCTGCCGATCGCAGCACTTCTGGATACCAAGGGACCGGAGATCCGTACCGGCCTGTTAAAGGATGAGAAGAAAGTAACCTTAAAAGAGGGCCAGACCTACACCCTGACCACCCGCGAGATCGTTGGCGACGACCAGATCGGTTTCATCAACTACAGCGGACTTCCGGCTGATGTTGAGGCAGGCAACACCATCCTCATCGACGACGGCCTGATCGAGTTAAAGGTTCAGGAAGTGGTAGACGGCACCGATATCGTCTGCACCGTAGTAAACGGCGGCGAGCTCGGCATGCGCAAGGGCGTAAACGTACCGAACGTAAAGATCAAACTTCCGGCACTGACTGAGAAAGATAAAGCAGATATCCGCTTCGGTATTGAGCAGGGCTTCGATTTCATCGCAGCTTCCTTCGTTCGTACCGCAGACGCTGTCCGCGAGATCCGCGCTATGTTAGACGAGGCTGGCTCCGCAATCCAGATCATCGCGAAGATCGAGAACGCAGAGGGCATCGAGAACCTGGATGACATCATTGAGGCCAGCGACGGCATCATGGTAGCCCGCGGCGACATGGGTGTAGAGATCCCGGCTGAGCAGGTTCCGCACATCCAGAAGACCATCATCCGCAAGTGTAATCTGGCATGCAAGCCGGTTATCACCGCAACCCAGATGCTGGATTCCATGATCCGCAACCCGCGCCCGACCCGTGCAGAGGTAACCGACGTTGCAAACGCAGTTTACGACGGAACCGACGCTGTTATGCTTTCCGGTGAGACCGCTATGGGTAAATATCCGGTAGAGGCATTAAAGATGATGGCTCAGATCTGCGAGACTTCCGAGCAGTACCTGGACTACAACGCATACCGCATGAGAAGAGTTTCCACCGCGAACCGCAAGAACATTTCCAACGCAGTATGCTACTCTTCCGTATCCACCGCTCATGATGTGGAAGCAGATGTCATCATTGCTCCGTCCATCAGCGGATTTACCACCCGCCTGCTGTCCAAGTGGAGACCGAGCACAACCGTAATCGGCCTGTCTCCGAGCGCAACCGCAGTACGCCAGATGCAGATTTACTGGGGCGTAAAGCCGTTCCAGGCAAGACGCGCAGACTCCACAGATCTTCTGATTGAGTCCTCAGTTGAACTTCTGAAAGAAAAAAACGTAGTCAAGAGCGGAGATGTGGCAGTTGTAACCGCAGGTGTGGTAAGCAAGAATACCCGCCACGAGCCGGCAAGCAGCACCAATATCATGCGTGTGGTAGTTGTTGAGTAATTTTCATAATTTTTCATATTCATAGAAAAAACTGGACAAAGAAGTCTGATATAGGTTACAATCAGTTTGATTGCGGCCTGATCAGGCTTCTTTGTTTTATTTTGTATATTGAGGAAACGCCATTGGCGGATCCGTTGATTTTAGAGAGGAGATACCATGGAGAAGAAACCATTCGTAACCAAAGCACAGTTAGAGGAGATCACAAAGACTTATCCGACACCGTTTCATCTGTACGATGAAAAAGGAATCCGTGAGAACGCGAAGCGTTTAAAAGAGGCGTTTTCCTGGAACAAGGGATATAAGGAGTATTTTGCGGTAAAGGCAACTCCGAACCCATATATTCTGAAAATCCTGCAGGAGTACGGCTGCGGAACTGACTGTTCTTCCGCAACGGAGCTGATGATGTCCGATGCAACCGGTTTTTCCGGCCATGATATCATGTTCTCCTCCAACGACACCCCGCCGGAAGAGTTCAAGCTGGCAAACGACCTGGGTGCCATCATCAACCTGGATGACATCACCCACATTGAGTGTGTGGAGAAGATGCTGGGCGGCATTCCGAAAACCATCAGCTGCCGCTATAATCCGGGCGGACTGTTCAAGATCAGCAACGACATTATGGACAACCCGGGCGATGCAAAATATGGCATGACCACCGAGCAGATGTTTGAGGCCTACAAGATCCTGAAGGAAAAGGGTGCGGAGAACTTCGGTATGCACGCATTCCTCGCAAGCAATACGGTAACCAACGAGTATTATCCGATGCTGGCAAAGGTTCTGTTTGAGCTGGCTGTTAAGCTGAAAGAGGAGACCGGTGCGCACATTACCTTCATTAACCTGTCCGGCGGAATTGGAATCCCGTATCGCCCGGAGCAGGAGCCGAACGATATTCTGGCAATCGGCGAGGGCGTGCGCAAGGTATACGAGGAAGTTCTGGTACCGGCAGGCATGGGCGATGTAGCGATCTATACCGAGCTTGGCCGTTTCATGCTGGGACCTTACGGCTGCCTGGTAACCAAGGCAATTCATGAGAAACACACCCACAAAGAGTATATCGGTGTGGATGCCTGCGCTGTTAACCTCATGCGCCCGGCAATGTACGGTGCTTACCATCATATTACCGTAGCCGGAAAAGAGGATGCTCTGTGCGACCACAAGTATGATATCACTGGTTCCCTTTGTGAGAACAACGATAAATTCGCGATCGACCGCATGCTTCCGGAGATTGATATGGGTGATCTGTTAGTTATTCATGATACCGGAGCGCATGGATTTGCAATGGGTTATAACTACAACGGAAAACTGAAATCCGCAGAACTGTTATTAAAAGAAGACGGTTCCGTTCAGATGATCCGCCGTGCGGAGACCGCGAAGGATTACTTCGCAACACTGGATATCTGCCCGATGATGGAAAAATATCTGAAATAAAACAAGCTGCGGAATAAAAAACATGTCCAATTATGGATAATATACAGAAGCCGGACAAACTGATTTAATAGAGTGAAAGACTTAAGAATCAGGGGTGACGGACATGATAAATTACGATCCGCTGTGGGAAACCATGAAAACCCGTGGCATTTCCCAGTACCGGCTGATCAAAAATTATAGTGTCAGTTCCGGCCAGATCAACCGTTTGAAGAAGAATGCATATGTATCGACGCATACGATCGAGGCATTATGCCAGATCTTAAACTGCAGGGTGGAGGACATCATGCAGTATGTGCCGGACGTTGCGAACCTTACAATAGAACAGGAAAATTCCGACTGAGGGCTGCCGCAAAATGCTGCCAGAAACATTTCCATAGCGTTGTTCGCTGGGGGAAAGGTTTGGGCAAGCATTTTACGGCAGTTTTTTTCTTGAATTCGCCGGATGACAGGCGTATGATAGAGAAAAAAGAATGGGGCAGGAGGAGGTACATGCGATGAAACCGTTAAGTGAATTTCCAAGGATCCACCTGGGGGTGTTTCCGACGCCGCTGCAGCGCCTGGACAACATCAGCAGCTATTTAAACACAAATGTATGGATCAAGCGCGATGATATGACAGGGGTAGCGCTTGGCGGAAACAAGGTCCGCAAGCTGGAGTTTCTTCTGGCGGACGCAAAAAAGCAGGGGGCTGAGATCGTGTTTACGACTGGCGGGGCACAGTCAAACCACGCGATGCTGACGGCAGCGTGCGCGCTGAAACTTGGCATGAAGCCAATCATCATCCTGCAGAAGCACGGCGTTCTGGAGCGGAAAGGCAATCTTCTTCTGGAATACCTGATGGGGACCGATGTACGTTTCCTGGATACAACCAGCTACGACGACATTTATGAGGAGATGGACCGCATTGGCAGGGCATCCGGAAAGCCGTATTACAAGATTCCGGTTGGCGGTTCGAATGGGCTTGGTGGTCTTGGCTATGTGGAGTGCGCGCGGGAAATCGCGGAAGCACATATTCCATTCCAGCACATTGTGTGCGCTTCGGGCGGAGGCGGCACCTACGCTGGGCTGGTACTTGGGGCAAAGATTTTTATGCCGGAAACAAAGGTGACGGGCATCGGCGTGCGCCCGGCAGATTTTGAGGCGAGCGTAAATCAGGTCATCGGGGAGATGGAAGCGCTTCTGGAGCTGCCTCAGGAGAACGAAGAGCTTTTTATCCGGGATATGACAGGTCCTGGCTATGCGGTTCCGTCGAAAGAGGGCAACGCGGCGATTGCCCTTATGGCACGAAAGGAAGGTCTGTTCCTGGATCCGGTATACAGCGGCAAGGCTTTTGCCGGCCTGCTTGCCATGGCAGAGGAGGGGGCGTTTACGCCGGAGGACAATGTCCTGTTCGTCCACACGGGCGGCGCGGGCGGCCTGTTTGCTGTGGATGTAAACCTGGACTGATCCGCTTCGGACATTTACTTTTTTTTCTTCCTATGTTATAGTAGACAGGAATGAGAAAACGAAATACGTTTCCGCGTATTTTCTAAGGAGGATATATTGTTATGAAATTAGGTATCGTTGTAAATTAGCCTTTTTTCATATTTCTATATATTCCTATAAAAGTCCGTAAAACCGCATGGTTACAAGGTTTCTTGAAATCGTGCAAACATAAAGCTCTATATAAAATCACACAATTTCATGTCATTTGGGCGTAGAAATGGGCGTAGATTATTTTTTGAAAATCAGAGTCCAACACAAAGTTTAATGTAAAGAATATGTTACAAAATTTTTACAGATAAGACCACTTAACATTCCTAACATAAGAATAATGTACCGCATAGGCGGCGTTTCTAACTTCCGAAACAGGAAGAACTGGAACGCCGCTTTTTATATACTGAAGCAGGCCGCGAAGTAAAAGGTATGGTGAGAGCAGGTCTGAATCTGACAAAGTTTGGAGATATCAAATTGAAACAGGAAAATTTTATTGCTGTTTCTATGGACTGCTCAGAGAATAAGCAGTTCAGGTCATGATGTTAGGTGAGTCACATCAAATTCCGGGACATTATGGAAGCATGGAAATGTAGATGCAGTAAAGATGTGGTGCAGAACCCAATAAAAGCAAAAAATTAAATCAGGAAAGAGAGAATATCTTGTAAAATAATCATACAACAGTAGACGTATCGGAGACAGTCTATTATATAAAAGAAGTTTGGAAAGATGTAGAAACAGAGAAATAATCAGCTGGCAGCTGCTCATTAGGAAAAGTTTATGTCAAGCACATATTTGTATGTCGTAAAATCCCATAACTACAAGGAATGAAGAGGATGTGCCGCAGTTTAATGCCGTGAACTGGAGTACGCTGCATAGGTGTGTATGGTGTGAATGAAGTATAATATTGGTAGATGATGACTACAGGGTATACAGATGGTGTATATTATGTAGCTTTTTTATTTTATAGAGATATGATAAAATTAGGATTAAGAAGAAAGATTAAATTTACAAATGGTGAGGGATAAAGGATGGAAAATATACAATGGATATTTAGTGGAATAGGAACAGAGGTATTTAGCCTATTAATTGGCGGGATTATCGGTGGTTTGGTTGGTTATAAGGCTGGGATACATAATTCTGCAAAACAAATACAAAAAGCAGGGAATAATGCAAGTCAGATTCAGGAATTTAATTTTCAAAGCGGAATGAGTGATGGTAATGTTAATAATAAAGTTGATCAGAGACAAATTGCTGGAGATGAGGCTTTCCAAAAACAGATGGGGAGGAACCAAAATGTTAACGGGTGATAAGCAGACACAAAAAGCTGGAGATAATTCTCAACAGATACAGGCACAAAATATATACATTACGAATGGAATAGAGGAAAAAAGAGCAAGAGAAATTTTTCAGGAGATGTTTGCTGTTGCCAGGAGAGATATGACACAAGAAGCATATGAAATAGCAAAGGGCCGTGTCGAAGTGTTTGAAAATATGTTGATACCCAAAATTGAAAAAATTGAGGGAGCCATAAATGCTTTTGCAGATCCTGGTTTTCAATTTGAATTAACAAGTGCTCATAAAACCGCGGCAGCGTCCACAAGAAAAGCTGATTTGGAATTGCTGTCAGAATTACTGGTACACAGGATAGAAAGAAAAGACAATAAAAATGTTTGTGCAGGTATCAGTAAAGCTATAGAAGTAATCGATGATATTGCAGATGATGCATTAAGAGGGTTGACTGTAGCCTTTTGTGTAGAACAGTTTGGGCCAATTTCAGGAAACATAAAAGAAGGATTGGCGGTTTTAAATAGCTTGTATAAAAACATAGGTGTGGATGATTTGCCAAAGGGGGATGAGTGGCTGGATCATCTGGACATTTTAAATGTATTAAGATTTTCTACAACTTCATCACTAAAACCTTTTGAAGAGTTTATGGTGCAAAAGTTATCTGGATATAGTGTTTTTGGCATTAATAAGGAATCAGCGGATTATAAAACAGCAATAGAACTGCTCAAAGACAGTCAATTGCCAGTAGCTTTACTGTGTGATCATGAATGGAACAAAGGTTTCGTACGTTTGAGCATTGTTGACAAAAGCATGATAGAAAGCATAGATAAGTTTTATGATAACGTGATGCCATTTTATGCAGAAGGGCAAATGGTTAATGGTCAGCGAATTGTTTCATATTTGATTCCGGAAAAACTATGGAAAAAACAAAAAAATGCATTGGAAAATATATATACGTTGTGTAACGAAACAAGGGATGATCAGAGAATGACAAATCAGTTTAATGTGCATCTAGAAGAATTCCCGTATCTTAAGAAAGTTCAGGAATGGTGGAATAACATTCCGGCAGCATTCCAAATTACAGCAGTAGGAAGAATAATAGCAAATGCGAATGCAAAGATTCTGGATAAAGGGATACCAAATATGGATTAAAAATTGATACAAATAAAATTTGAAAAAGGCCAAGGTTCATTATGGATTGGTCTTTGTCTACAGTCTGAGGAGATTTTCTATTTGGAAGTCTCCTTATTTTATTATATATAATCATACGTCAAAAAAATGAGATATAATGAGATTTTATAGAAAAGGCGAATATTTTATGTTATTATATAGTTGTGTTGGAATATTCTGAAAAAATAAAGAAGGGAAGTGCTTATGTATGTCAATCGTTAGTATAGTATATATGCCCGAAGGGATTGCAATGGCAGCTGATAGCAGATTAACAGTGAGACATACCATCTCAAAAGATGAAAAAACAACTGAAGAATTAGTTACACTGTCGGATAATTCTCAAAAGTTATTTTTATTAAGCAAGTGCTCTGTTGGAATTGCATCTGTTGGAAATGCATTTATAAATGGACAGACAATTTCCGATTATATTCGCCTGTTTGAAATTAATGATATAACAGATGAAGATACTCCGGAAACCGTTGCCAATAAATTGTTTGCACACAAGGATGAATATATAGGTACTACATTTTTGGTTTGCGGTTATGATCGTGATGTTCCGTATGTGTTTGTTATTGATAAAAAAGAGAAAAAACGTGAAAATGTAGATACAGATAATAATATTGGGTATGGTCTTAAGTGGGAAGGTGAAAATGAAGCATTGACAAAATTAACAACTTTAGAATCTCGTATGAAGATAGATGCAAATTCAACGCCATTGAAAGATAGTATAGACTTAGCAGAATTTATGGTAGATCTTACCATTAAATACCAGCGATTTTCTGATGGAATCCAAACGTGTGGTGGTCCCATAGATATTCTGGTACTGACGAAAGATACAGCTTTTTGGTATAGACACAAACTTTATAAATAACATAAAATTACTTTGGAATTATGAAAAAGCGGTTTTGTATAAAAATTAAATAGTAAACAGAAATTAGAAGCTGATACGGAAAGATTTGT
>ERZ1034713.1254-NODE-1254-length-11833-cov-8.997283_pt1 | contig 11833 bp, 9 predicted proteins | sample MGYA00520692_ERZ1034713 | MGnify/ENA primary metagenome ERZ1034713 (study PRJEB33766, sample SAMN09781717) | gut metagenome | biome: gut microbiome | host: Homo sapiens | place: Madagascar | study: EMG produced TPA metagenomics assembly of the PRJNA485056 data... | reverse complement strand
TTTGTATTTATTAACACAAAAAGTTGCTCAAAAATTTGGCTATGTCTTAGGAATCAAAAAGACTTCAAGAAAAGCATTGAAATTTATGAAGAGGGATTGAAAATAGATCCACAAGATGACAATTTGCTGATGAATATAGCCAATTCATATTCAGCAATGGGCGAATATGCCAAAGCTGATGAATATTATGACAAGGCATTGACATTCAATCCAGACTTGGCTATGGCTTACTATAATAAAGCAAAACTTGCCATTGAAAAGAAAGATGATTTGTGGAAAGAGAAGAGTATGACATATCTTAATCATTGCATTAAGATCATGCCTTACTTTTATGAATCAAACATTAACAAGGCTTCATTACTCCGTGAAGACAACAAAAATGAAGAAGCAGCCGAGGTGTTGACAAAAGTTATTGAAGCAACATTCCGACCAGATTTCATTATGGCTGTACTCCAACGAGGCATTGCCTATCGACTTGAAGGCAAAATGCCACAAGCATTAAATGATTTCAACACGGTACTTCTTTATCAGCCACACAATGTGCAGAATCTTTCAAACCTAGCCCAAACCTATTACGCTATGAGATTTTTCAATGAGGCGAGTCATTTTGCGGCATTAGGGCTAAAAGAGGCTGAAATACAAAACAGGCACGATTGTGATGCAGAGTTTAGTGAGGTTATAAATCGCATCAATGCTTTGTCACAAACGTTTGTTCATCTAAATGAAAATGGAAAAAAGGATAAATAAAGCCCCGAACCTTATGCCGGTATGTATCCCCTACTTATGGTAAGCATGTTGCAGTAGAGAGCTGACAGAAGACAATCATGTCCAGTTCTTTATCCCTAAGGGTTTTGCTCATGGTTTCACCGTTCTCTCAGAAACAGCTGTCTTTCAGTACAAGTGTGATAACTTCTATCATCCTGAGGCAGATGGAGGTATCAGCATCCTCGATGACACTCTCGGTATCGATTGGAAAATCCCAACAGAACATGCCAATCTCTCGGAGAAAGATACGAAGCATGCAATGCTGAAGGACTTTGATTCTCCATTTGATATCAACGTAGATTTATACAAATAGGGTCTTAGGGCAGATAAAGAATTTTTAGAGCGAATGCTCTCGATGCTCTCAGAGGAGTATCAAGACGTTTACGACGATACGATACCAGAGGTAAAGGAGTTACGCAAGAAGATGGGAAAAAGGTTTCTTCAGTAAAGTCCTATTCCTGTGCTATGCCGATGTTTGAAGACATTCGTAAGCTCAACTACAAAGGTCAAGCCCAGGTCTGCAAGACCTTTCACCAATACTTAAAGAAAAATCCTAATGTGGTATCCTTCTTTCTCGACCGTTTCGAGGAAACCTATTCCCGAATCAATATGAAAGATCTTGAAGAATCCATTGAATGGATAGGCTATGCCGTTAATGATATGGATAATACCATTTCGGAAATAGACTACAATGACCCCATGACTTTCTTTGATATAGAGAAGGTAATGGGGAAGGTAATCAGTAAAGAGCTTAAGTGCAATTCTCTTAAATAAAAATAGCACCTGTTCCATCATGGGACATATGGGTAATGATGGCAAGGTAACTACTTGTAATATAGTTGTTACTCTGTATTGAAGATATACTTATAATAAAATAGATGAATTATGAATGTATATAAAGAATTGTCAGTATTATTTTCTTCTGAATGCGAAGCATTGGAGGAAATGTATAAGATAGGTCGTAAATGTTCAAATGGAGTCTTTGAATATGACGAAGAGTTGGAGAAACAGTATATGCATGATGATAAAGTCATACGTATTATTGCGAGAATTCCAACTTTACCAGACGCATTAGTAATATTGTATGCAAATGACGACCAGATTAAGATATGTAACATTATTCCTTATAATAATTCTGTAGATACAATAGTGCGAGAAGCTTATAACAAGATAGTTGATGCATTCTATGCTCAAATTATAAAGCCAATGTACGAAGGAGTAAAGGATATCGTCAAAACAGATGATGTGGTGAAGATGGAAAGTTTAATTCCGAAGTCATTTGAGTATTTAGATAAATGGGCTCATTGCCCAGGTGCTCCAAATACCCCATTTAACCATCAAAACGATTTGGATATGTGGTTTGTTTTCTTGTGTGAACTTAGAAGCAATCATGAGACATTGAGTAGTGGAGATTTGGAACAATGGCTGACAGATGATCTCCATTGGGGGAATGATGTTGTAACTGATACTATTATTCGTTACGAAACAGAAATCTCCCTATTGAATTTTTATGATTCTTATCACAAATAACATTGTTGTTGTGTGTGAGAATATGTGATGTTTAGAGTATTTGTACAATATGAACTATTCTGAAGCATTAGAATTTAAAAAGCTAAATGGCAATCTTATAGGCACAACTACTGATAGAGGTTTAAAGATAGGAAAACTGATTATTGTTCCCGAAAATGAGGATGACAGAAATAAGTTTTTCTCAACGTACCTTCGTAGTAATGATGAGAATGTTGCCATTTTGCCTTTTGTCAATTGGCCTGTGGAAGTATGGGCTATTGATATTGAGTATTTGAATAGAAATAATGTGTTGTTTTATAAGAAACTTACTTGATTATGCATTATTTAATAGAGTTATATCATAAGATTTTTAATAAGCATAATCTTCATGATGTTTTTACTCCTGGAACCATAGCTAAGGTTAATTATTTAAGGCGCAAGGAGTTGGAGAAACGTATATCAACAAGTCTTGATACTCCTGGTGTGCAAATTATTCTTTATGGGCATTCTGGTAGTGGTAAAACGACGGTTATAAGAAAACTGCTTGATGAGAAAAATTATAAGTTTGTTAGGACTCAATGTACTACTGACAAAACATTGAATGATATTATATTGGATGCATTTTCTCAGTTAGACCGTTATTGTGTAAGTGAACAGACTTTTAAAAGTGGGCAAAAGATAAGCTCTGCTCTTAAAAGCGAAATAGAATCTATAAAGGCAGAGATATCATGTGTTACGGAAAACTCTTCTGAGCAAAAGCTGATACGGTTATTACCTCCACGGTTAACGCAGCAAAAGTTAGCTGAAATTTTCAGAGAAACAGGTCAAATATGGATGATAGAAGATTTCCATAAGTTGTCTGATGAAGAAAAACAGAAACTGGCCGATGTGATGAAGATTTTTGTTGATGAGGCTAATGACATGGATGATATATTACAACCAAGTAAAATTATTTGCCTTGGTGCTGTAAATACCCCACGAGAACTAATTACTTTAGATCCCAATTTAAGTTCACGTGTAGAGCAGATTAAGGTGCCGCTACTAAAAGATGAGGAAATTAAAGAGATTATCGAGCAAGGGTGTCATTTGTTGAATGTAGTGATGTCTGATAAGCTAGTTCAGAATTTAGTTTCTTATTCTAACAACATCGGTTCTTTGGCACATTTTATGTGTTTGGATATATGTAATGACTTGGATGTAAAGAAAACGACTTTTAAACGTGTCTTGGTTCAAGATAATTCTTTTGAAGTTGCAATAAAAGGTTATCTCAATAGGAACTCAGATACCTTGCAAAAATCCTATGATTTGATAACGGCTAAAAATAAAGCAGCTTGGTATGTTTTGAAAACATTAAATATGTATAACAAAGATTCCATATCTTATTCCACTCTTATCAATCGTATAAATCCAAAGCATATTCAACTTACGGAAGATGATATACAACAGGCCCTAGCAGAATTACAAAGCCAACCTTATTATATTATTAGGTATGATGAAGATAGAGATTCTTATTCTTTCTCTACCCCCTTTTGGAGTGCGTTTATCCGCATTCAATTGGAGTCTGAACAGGCTGAGAGAAATAAAAAGAAAAAAAAGAATAACAAACATGCCCTAATTATAGATCAAGATAGTTTTGAAGCAATGACATTCCGGAATTTCTTGGATCTGTATGAAGAGCAATTCAAATTATTAATGCTGGCTAAAAATAAATAAAAGTCAGTTCTATTTTCAAATAATGATTAAACGAATAGCGAAGAATACGCTTCTTCTTTACTTCTGTATGCTCTTTATATATAAAGGTGGTGACATTATATACGAGTTGTTTCATACAGAATGTGTAGAAGTATAAAAACATAAAATCAAGAAATTTTAAGAAATCAAGATATGAATGATTTTAAGAATATTAAAGTAGCTGTAGCCGGCACAGGCTACGTAGGTCTGAGTATAGCAACCCTGTTATCTCAGCACCATCATGTAACAGCAGTAGATGTAATCCCAGAGAAGGTGGAGAAACTCAACAATAAGATTTCTCCTATCCAGGACGATTACATCGAAAAGTATTTGGCTGAAAAACCATTGAACCTCGTGGCAACCCTTGACGGCAAATCAGCCTATAAGGATGCAGACTTCGTAGTGATTGCAGCACCAACCAATTACGACCCAGTGAAGAACTACTTCGATACAACCCATGTAGAAGAAGTCATCGACCTGGTTCTGGAAGTAAACCCAGATGCAGTGATGGTCATCAAGAGCACCATCCCGGTAGGTTACACCCGCAACCTCTACTTGAAGTATGCCAAGAAGGGCGAGAAGAAGTTCAACCTCCTCTTCTCTCCAGAGTTCCTTCGTGAGAGCAAGGCACTCTATGATAACCTTTACCCAAGCCGTATCATCGTAGGCTATCCAAAGATTATCGAGCGCTCTGAGTTCGCAGAGGAGAACGAGGCAATCGAGTCAGTAACCAATGTCGAGATGTTGAAGGAAGCAGCCAAGACCTTCGCCGCTCTGCTCCAGGAAGGTGCCATCAAGGAGAACATCGATACCCTCTTCATGGGTATGAAGGAAGCTGAGGCTGTCAAGCTCTTTGCCAATACCTATCTGGCACTCCGAGTAAGCTACTTCAATGAGTTGGATACATACGCAGAGGTAAAGGGACTCGATACCAAGGCTATCATCGATGGCGTAGGTCTTGACCCACGCATCGGCACCCATTACAACAACCCAAGCTTCGGCTATGGTGGTTATTGCTTGCCAAAGGATACCAAGCAGCTCCTGGCAAACTATGCCGATGTTCCAGAGAACCTGATTGAGGCAATCGTAGAGAGTAATCGTACCCGTAAGGACTATATCGCTGATTCCGTACTTCAGAAGGCAGGCTATTACAGCTATGCCGATGCCAACAGCTATGATGCCAGCAAGGAGCACAACTGCGTGATTGGTGTCTATCGCCTGACTATGAAGTCGAACAGCGATAACTTCCGCCAGAGTGCCATCCAGGGCATCATGAAGCGTATCAAGGCAAAGGGTGCCGAGGTAGTCATCTATGAGCCAACCTTGGAAGAGGGCAGCACCTTCTTTGGTAGCCGAGTAGAGAACAACCTCGAAGCCTTCAAGGCACAAAGCCATGCCATCATCGCTAACCGTTACGATGCTTGTCTGGATGATGTAAAGGATAAGGTTTATACACGAGATATATTCCGCAGAGATTAAATAAACGCATGACAAATTACGTAAAAGGTGCATTCCGAGCTCAACGAATTAGATGCCAAACAAATCACCTCTATTGCATTCAAACCCATGAGATCGAGCAATAAAATGCAGAAATAGTCACAAAATAACTTAATAAATCGGGCAAAAAGGAGCGAAAACCAATAAAATTTTGTATATTTGCTCATTATTTTGCTCGTTACAACAAACAGACATGTTACAGAAAGAGTCAGATAGAACCATATATAGCAACAGTCTGAAACACTTGGTGAAGCATCTTAATGATGAGATTCATTCATCTGATACAGACATAGTCATAGCATTATCTCGTAAAGGTCCAAGAATGTTGGAGTATCTAAGAATCTACAACAGTCTGAAGGAATTCTCCTTTACGACAGAACACGCTTTGCCTTTTATCTTCGAGCAAATAAGTAATAATAGAGACAAGAAGTATCGTATATTCATCGTTGATGACGCAATTTACTTTGGTTCCACAATACAGAATCTGTATAACGAAATCAAGGCTTATATTGATGCGTACAAATTAGACAATGTCAAGATCTACGCTGTTGTTACTGCTATTAAGGCATCTGACTCAAAGACATTGAACATAGACGATGCCTTGCTTTTGAATTATGAAGGAAAAGAACCTTTACGTGCTGGCTATGGACATTACTTTGTAAAATGTCTGATGAACGATTTTTCTAAGTTGGATGACACTTTGGAGGTGGAGTTCCCTACTATAGAGTATGATTTACCAAGTAATATTGACGAACAAACCGTAGAAGATGCACTCAAAAAGCAATATCCGGAAACATTCAAGTCAAAACAAAATGGAGAAAGCAGAGCTAAATGGTGCATTATTTTAGGAAATGGAAAGACATCAGCCTTTAACAAGGTTAGAATATTCATGTCTGCCAATAAGTTGCGCATGGTATTTATGAATCCTCATTACTTCAATAACAATGAGGAAACTCTGGCTGGCTTAATGGTAAGACAAGGCTCTCCATTCCGTGAAATGTGGGATGAAATACAACTACATTTCAAAAATGTAGAACTTGATGTTCGTAAGGAATTCAACAATGAGATACGTAGAAACCGTTTGCGCACACAAGTCATTCTCGCCAATTACATTTTGTCTTTCAATAACTTTTTGGTAGAAAGAGAGAAGATAAATGCAATAGTGAATGACTTAGGCATTGCTGAAAGTTCATATAGTATCAAGGAAAACAACTTGACTTATCTGATAGGAAACGTCTTGTTAGTAGCAAATACAATAGGAAGACTAAAGGTCGCCGCAGACTCAAACATATTATTGGATCCTGTATTGTCGGTTAAGGAAATGACCGCTAACAATGACTATGTGTTGGAAAGCAATAGTCTTCCGAAGGATGAGTTAGAAGTGCTTCAGAACCATAATCTTGTAATGATAAGCAAAAGTCAAGATACAGAAGAGACACTTTCTGCTATGTTCAACAACTTGACCATCTTGATAGAGAAATGGACAAGGGGTACCATCTACGACGACAACTATCGTCTTCGTTTTGGTTATACGATGAAGAATCTTACAGCTTTTGTTCATCGTTATGGACAATTCAAGATAGAAGAGCCTGAACAATTCCAAAAGGAACTTCATAGGTGGATAGACAACCGAATAGATAATGGCTGTATTGTACCACAATATATTGTTGATTCAGCTTCTTCCACATGGATGCGTGTCTTTAGACCAGGAGAGAACGAAGATTTGCTTCTTTCTCACTTGGCAAGGCTTGTTTTGTGCGTATGGAATCAAGCTAATAAACTCTTACAGGTGCAAAAAGTTAACACCTATACATACCAAAGTCTCTTGTCTGTAGTTATAAATTCATTCAAGAAAGAGTTAAAAGAAGAGGAGTCGTATCTACAGCTCGGTATAGACCACAAGCTCTTGCCATGTGTTGGCGACAAGAAGAGAAATATTGTGGAATATATGAAAGATATGTATATCCTTACTGAGGAAAATGAACTTTTGGAATGCTCGCCAAGATTGCAAAACAAGGAGTTCAAGACTTACACCACTCTTAGTAGTGAGTTGGAAGCAAATGTTAGGGAAAAGATAATAAGTCTGCTGTCTGACGACTCCGTACAGGGCAATCCTTTTGGAGACTTCTCTGGTGACATAAATTATGAATTGAAAGAATTGCTTCCAATTTCAAAAATTGAAGAAAACATACAAATTCTGAAAGAGGATGTGCACAATTTAATTCAACATCTGTTAGTCAGTGATGAAAACGTTATTGATATGACTGATAAGGAGGTTGATAATCTCTTATCTAATTATTTCGCTTTTATCAAACCTTACCTTCTTTCTGAGGATAAAGTTATCAAGTTAGAAAAGGATGGTAATAAATTCTATGACACAGAAGAAAAGTTGCAGAAAACTTTGTCATTATATAATATATTATTGCTTGTATATAATTATAATGATGACGATATGTTGGAGCAATATTTGGAAAACGAGAACTTCCTATATTCAATAGGATTGGGAGAGGTTGTCACATATATACAAGATGTATGTCAGCGTAAAGCTAATGAAGAGTTTCACAATGACAGCACCTTGATTGGTTTACTATTAAAATTTGCAGATTCAATTTAAATTAAACTTTATGGAAAATAGTTGCTGGCAAATTTTATTGCAGAGTAACGCTTTTCATGATTGGACAGACATAGAGAAAAAGGCAATAGCCAATTTATTTCATTATAGTGGAAAGTTGGAAGACATCAAAATTAATGATGTCTTCCAATCACAACACGAACAAGAAATAAATTATGCTGATTTCTTTTCATCTCCAATTTATTCTTCTGAATATGTAGATAAGCGTATTCGTGCAATCAAATTCTATAACTTTCGTTCATTCCCCGCCCCAAAGGAAACTGAACCTCCTTTAGGGATAAGATTCACAAAAGGCAATGAACCATGTTCTCTATTTTTGGTTGGAGGCAATGGTACTGGCAAAAGTACAATTTATTCTGCTTTAGAATACCATTACACTGGTTTTTGTTCTCATTCAACTGAAATGGCTTGTAATATTGAAGATTACCTAACTTTTGGTTTTGGTCGTATTGCTACAATAAAACAGAAAGACGTACATTTATTTATTGAAAGACAAGATAGCGTCAAAACCGAAGATGGTTATAGTTTTTTCGATCAAACATTTAATTCTTCATTACCAATCTGCCCTACCAGTGCATTCTGTTCTGATTACGACGTGGAGCAAATTAGGCAAAATGGGGAAAAGCTTTATGACTATATTTTGAGGTTATTGGGGTATGGACGATTTGAAAAAATCAAAGAATACATTGAACGGTTGAAAAAGAATATAGGGGAAATTAAGAAAAGTTTTAATGAAAAAACCGAAATTATCTCATCTGCAGATTTTAGCATTGTTATAAACAATTTTCTAAATACGATAAAAGACGAGGATACTGATATTAGGGAATGTGAATTGTATATCAATCAAGATGAGATAAAGAAAGAAATTGAAGGAACTGTAAAACATCAACCAGCACCATCTTTATTTTCACAACAGTGGAAAATTGTTAAAAAATCCAGAAACTCTGCAGTCCATGTGTCCCCTACTGGAATGATTGTAAAAAATGATACTCCTAATGATTTAGAATATGAAAAACAAATAAACTCTTTAGCAACCATGTATTCAGAGCTAAGAAAAATTTTCGATTCTAAGTCAGAAATGAGCAAAAGTAAAATCGACGAGACTAATTTACTTCTCACGTTGATAGAGAACATTACAAATAGAAAAAGAGAACTGGAAAGCAAGGAAATTCATTTTCTTGTTGATAAAGAGAATACAATAGATGAAAGATTAAGAATTCTTGAGAAAATAAACACTACAATTCAAGACATTCAACATAGAATCGTGCTTCAGTTCACACAATCATTTCAGGATGAAATCAGCGATGTTTTGAAAGAATTTTCTGCAGACAACGAAATCTATCAAGTCGTGGCCACATCAAATACCTTTGGGATTAATATCCAAGTTCCTAAAGAAGGTGGTTTCCCAACAAATCCATACGAATATTTCAATTCTTTCCGTTTTAAACTATTTTGTATTAGCTTAAAAATCGCATTAGCCATTGGTTGGATGCGAAATAACAAAACTATAGTACCATTTGTTATTGATGATGTTTTTAATGCAAATGACTTTATGAATGGGCTGAAGCTGGAACGATTTGTGCAGAAAATATACAGTTGGTATGAGAAACTTATCACAGAAGATGGCTGCAACATACCTTTTCAACTTATCATGTTGACACATGATGACATGATGCAAACGGCCTTTAAGAAAGGGTTCATGAAAAATCTACAAGTTGCTAACATTGAAAAAGGATGTAAAGAAAATGATATAGACACCAACATGGTGTGTGCAAGACTATTTCCATATAAAGATATTAAGGAAATAAGAAAGAATGAAAAAGCAGAATATAAAAACTTATATCTTGATGAGTCAGATGAAATCTAAATATATAGCACTTATTTTTGCAGTTATAATATGTGGGTCAATAGGCTATCTGTACTGGAATTTATTAGGAGCAATAAATCGCAATCCCTACAGTATTTCCAAGGAACCAACCGATACAGTAAGGAAAGATAGTGTGTTCATTATTCTTATCCATGACAGTGATTCTGTCATGGATAAGAAGATGGTAAAAGTTTGTAATACAAGTTGGTCTACAGACAGTCTTAGACTTGATAGCATAATAAAGAGGAATGAGAATATATCAAGGTCTATTACAAATAATACGCATAAAGTTGATTCACTATCAACTATAGTGGATAAAATTAATGGTCAATACGCATCAGTAATAGACATGCTAATTGACAAGTTCAACACTTGGGTTGGATTTTGGTTAGCTCTCCTTAGCTTGATACTATTGATAGTTTCCGTATGGCAGTACTTGAAAATTGATAAATATAAAGAAAGAATAAATAAGCTGGAAGAGGATAGTAAAGAAGCAACTGAAGAAATTCAAATTCAAATGGCGAATCTTCAAAAGCGAGCCAAAGTTTATCTTGATACGCAGATTTCTATTCATCAATATTCTACTTTAGAGAACAGAATGACATCTTTGTTGCTATGCATGAGTAGTGTGCCTGATCCACAAGTGTTTAGCGATAGTGAGGAAAGAAAAGAACAGGTAAACTACTATCTTGGGCTTGTTTCTGGGTTGCTCATAAAATACTTCAAACTAATCGAGCAAGAAAGTGAATGTCATAAATTGCCAGAAGGTACAGTAGCTTGTATTCCTATGGTATTGTTGAATCTTCGACTATCACTAATAAGAATACAAGGTATGTTTCGTGATCCTGGAATATACATAGCCTTTGTAAAGTTGATAAATCAGATTGAAAAGAACGAAGCATCCATTCGAAGAACCCAGTTGTTTAATAAGAGTGATGTGAAAGAACTAGGAACTTTGGTCAAATCATTTAATGATTTTAAAACAGAAATTGCCAATTGCAAAGAAGTTGTATAGATATGTACTTTAACGATATCCAAATCATTATTAGGGCCGGCGGCGTAGGCAGCCGCTTCTGGCCAATGTCAACCCCCGATTACCCAAAGCAATTCATTGATGTGATGGGAGTCGTCCGTTCCCTCATACAATTGACAGTAGATAGATTGAAGCCAATCTGTCCTGTCGAGAACATGTGGGTAGTGACAAACGAGAAATATATTCGCATTATCAAGAAGCAAATCCCTGACATGCCAGTAGATAACATATTAGCAGAGCCTGAGGCTCGCAATACCGCTCCATGTATTGCTTATGCCTGCTGGAAGATCCAGAAGAAGCATCCTGATGCCAACATCGTGGTGACACCATCCGATGCCCTGGTCATTAATACCTCGGAGTATCAGCGAGTGCTCAGCAAGGCTTTGAGCTATACTTCCGATAAGAACGCCATCGTTACCATCGGTATTAAGCCAAGCCGCCCAGAAACAGGCTATGGCTATATAGCCTCAGCAGAGCCAACATCCGTAGATGAAATCTACAAGGTTGAGGCTTTCAAGGAAAAGCCAAACCTGGAGACTGCCGAGCAATACTTTGCCGCTGGCAATTACTATTGGAATGCCGGAATCTTTGTATGGAACATCGATACCATCAGCAAGGCAATCCGAACCTTCCAGCCTCAGCTTGCCAGCATCATGGACGAGATGGCATCTTCTTTCTATACCGAACAGGAGAAAGAAGTAATATGTATTTAATGCCAATTCTTAATTGGATTGACTTAATGAAAATTCGTCTTAAACCTAAAATCCGCAAGCCATATCAATGGCAATCTCAATGGCAG
>ERZ1034713.1252-NODE-1252-length-11849-cov-2.978209_pt1 | contig 11849 bp, 6 predicted proteins | sample MGYA00520692_ERZ1034713 | MGnify/ENA primary metagenome ERZ1034713 (study PRJEB33766, sample SAMN09781717) | gut metagenome | biome: gut microbiome | host: Homo sapiens | place: Madagascar | study: EMG produced TPA metagenomics assembly of the PRJNA485056 data... | reverse complement strand
GTATTAAATTTTGTATAAAATTCTGCACAAATTTAGTAATACATTTTCGAAACTCGCTTTATGTGTCAGAACCTGTCGTAATTACTTGTTTTTTGTAATTTTGTTGTAGGCGATCACGATTCCTGCTGCAGCTGCTGCCAGGATCACAGTCCACAGTATGATCTTGGTATTGTCTCCAGTCTTTGGTGAGGTCACATTTGTGCTGGTAGTCTGATGTACTGTAACAGAAGTATTATTATTCTGTGACGGCTGGTTATTGACCGGCGTTACGGTCGGAGTAACGGTTGACAGGCTGTTGGTCAGTGTAACCTCTCCCTCATAGCCATCGCTCTCTTTCAGAGTGATCTCTCCTTCTCCGCTGACTGTATATGGAAATTTCTTTTTGCTTACAGGGGTTCCGTTCTTGTCGGTTTCTTTAATTGTGTAGGTAATCTCCTCCGGGATATCTTCTTCCGGAAGCTGGATGTTCAACTCTATGGTATCATTCTGTTCCAGTTCTACATTACTTACCAGGATCAGAAGTCCATCACTGTCTTTTTCAAAAATTCCTGCGTAGAAGGTATCATCTACAGTTGTCTTCTTTCCGTCTTTCAGGACATTTTTGCTGATCTTAATGGTGCAGTTCTGATAGTAGCCGTGCGGCAGATAGTAGAAGTAGTTGTCTACATACATGTTTCCGGATGAACCGGATCTGCTTACGATAATCTGGTTGTTTTCATCTTCGTTTGCATCTTTTACGTTGTACATCCAGGAATTCTCTTCATCTACATAGACCTGCTGGTTGATTGCGATCGGTTTTCCTTTTTCATCAAGTTCAAATACGTAATAGGTGCCTGCCGGAACATCTTTCCAGACTGCGGTTCCGCTTGTGGTGCCCTTGATGTTAATGTCCTGCTCATAATCATCCCGGAATGGAATGGTTCCTTCTTTATCTGTGTAAAGACCAATCTTAAATGTAGCGTCTTCTGCTGAAAGAGGAATGATCTGAGAATCCTCTGTTACTGAATACAGGCGTTTTGTCACGCTGATGTCTTCTTTGATATTGTCCGGAATAAATTTCGGATAGGTTTTTACATCATAAATCCACTGACCGTTTTCCTGTAAAGGTACGGTGAGCAGGGACGGTGAAATGATGAGCCGGTCCTGACCGCTGTTCTGCACCAGAAGGTAGACACCCTGTTCCAGATTGTTGAAAAGGATCTGACCCTGCGCATCGGAGGTTCCTTTTATGGCATTTATTCCTGAAGAACCGGCGAGACCTGCCAGGGTCTGGGCTGCAGCTGCCCATTTGTCCGCAGTTGTAAGTGAATCCATTGTAATGCCGGAGACTGCAAAGCGGGAATCCAGAGTGAAGTTTACGTTTCCGTTATTTTCACTCGCATTTCCTATCTGATAAAGTTTCATACTGATGCCGGGATAGGGAGTCTGCTTTCCGCTGCTGTCTGCCTGGGACATCAGTATAGCCTGAATGCTTCCCTGCCTGTTGGAAATGTAGGTGTCTGCTCTGACAAAGGTCAGCCCTGTTATTGGCAGTGCGGATATCAGCACTGTCATCAGCATCAGGGAAGTCAGAATATTACGGAATAGGTTTTTCATCGCATTATGCCTCCTTGCTTAAATTTATGAATGATTGCTTCTGTTATCCTGTCTTTTCCTGTCTCTGTAATGTAAAAATATCCATAATCCACCCACCAGCAATATAAATATTAACAGACCTGATTTCATCAGTTTCACAGGATCTGTCTGTGCAAGTTTCTGTGGGACTGTTTCACTTTTTTCATTTTCCTCTTCCACATATCTGGTTCGGATTCCTCTTACAAGAAGCCTGTGTGTGTTGACTCCATATGGAGTACAGGTCAGCAGGGTTACATGATCTTCTCCTTCTACAATATCCAGCGCTTTTGTCTGATCAGGAAGGACTGTCTTGATCTGATCTACTTTATAAGCCAGTGTTTTTCCCAGAATATGCAGATAGAATTTATCTCCGATTTCCATCTGGTCGAGGTCCGTAAAGAGTTTTGCCCCCGGGAGACCTCTGTGTGCAGCCAGCACTGCATGCGTGTTTTTTCCTCCTATTGGAAGACTGGTTCCTTCTATATGTCCTGCTCCTTTCTCAAGAATATCGCTCCCAAGTCCATGGTAAATGGCAATTTTTACATTGATCTTAGGAATCTCAATACTTCCCATCAGACCGTTTCCATCCGGGTCAAGAACCTGATCATAGGGATGAGTCAGAACATATTGATCACTCTCATCGAAAGCATCCACAATGGAATTCACCGGATGTTCTGCATTATATTCCTTCGCTTCTTTCCATAATCTGGCATATTCGCTTTTTGACAGATCAGTTACTGACGTATCATACTCTGTGATCAGCCTGACATTTCGATATTGATTCCACATATCACTGATAGTAGGATAAAGAAAAATCCCTGCTCCAATAAGAAACAGTATCAGCATGATCAGATACTTGATTTTTTTATTTCTTTTTCGTCTCTTTCTTTCCATGTTCTAATTCCTGCGGAATCTTCTGCTTTCCAGACGGTCAACTATTGTCACAAAAATTACAGCAAGAACAATTCCACCTATTACACAAAGGGTCAGAATGACAGGGTTGGGATTATGAAATCCACTGATCCTGCTTTCTGTTTTTTCGATTTGTCCGGCCTCCTCTACTGTGATGCGGTGTCCTCTTACCAGCAGTCTGTGCGTATTCACAGCATAAGGGGTACAGGTAACCAGTGTTACATAATCCTTTCCCGGGGTGATTCCCAGAGAATCTGTCTGAGCTGGAAGAACAGTAAGAATCTGATCTACCTCATAAGCGAGTGTTCTGTCCAGAATATGTAAATAGAATACATCTCCCTCCTTTAACAAATTCAGGTCTGTAAAGAGTTTCGCACTTGGCAGACCTCTGTGTGCAGAAATGACACAATGAGTCCCCGGTCCGCCAACAGGAAGACTGCTTCCGAAAAGATGACCGGCTCCTTTAGAAAGAGTTTTGTCTGTTGTATAATGATAAAGAGGAATATTTTCATCTATTACAGGAATTTCTACAGAACCCATCATTCCATCTCCATTGAAGTTCAAAAGGCTTTCATATTTTTTGTCCCTTTTTCCGTCCCTTACGGAAAATGCATCCGGAACGCTTTCCTGTTCAAGCTGTTCGTTATATTCCTGCGCATTTTTCCATATACTGTCTGTTTCTTTTTTGTCTGTATCCGCTGTAACTGAACTGCTATATTCTGTGATCAGCCGCCCGGCCCTGCGTTTGTTCCAGGCACTGCTGATCATCGGGTACAGCAATATGGACAGACCTACGAGAAACAGCAGAGAAAATCCGATATATTTGATTCTAAGTTTCTTTTTCTTATCACTCATAGGGTTCTCCATACTGTTGTTCTATTTATTTACGGTGATGCCTGCTGACGCAGACACCACCATTTTATACAGCGTTCCAGATATTGCTCACATCAGAGCTGATTCTCACGTTCTCTTCTGCTTCTTACAAGGAACTTTCCTGCTACTGCTGCCATGATCATTACACCTGTGATTGTAAACAGATAGGTGCCCATTCCACCTGTGGATGGGAGTTCTGCTGTTTTGGTGTTCTTGATTTCTGTTGGATTGATCACCTTGGTAGTAGTTCCATTAATTTCAACAGTTTTACTCGTAGCTACAAATGTATTTGTAGTCTTACCATCAATTGTAATCGTCCAGCTCTTCAGAGTATTGTCGGAGTTCCATTCTCCGGCTGCGATCTCAATCTTGAATACATGTGAGTTCAGAGTATAATCTCCAGGTGCCTTTGTTTCTTTCAGATAATAAGTACCAAATGAGAGGCCATAAATGTTAAGCTGACCAGTTGTGTCTGATGTTGTCACACCGTTAAAATATGTTGTGCCGTCAGTTTTCTTATTAGAATATACTTTTGTGCAATCTGCATCTGTATATAATGTAAATTCTGCTCCTGCCAGTGGTTTCTTATCAGTTATATGCTGATCGCCATCCTCCTTTGTCCACTCATCTTCGCCCGTTTTCACAATGAGTTTGTCTGTCAAGGAAGTATTTCCTTCTGTGCTTCCTTTAATGTCAAAAGTATAAGTATAGGTGTTCTTAATATCAGAACCATCTGCATTGTTTGTGTTAGAGTCCTTGGAATAATTTAATGTTGCACTGTTCTTATTTCCATGTTCGTTGAGCTCTGCATTCTCATTTAATACTGCGCTATATTCAATGATGATTTTTCTGCCAGCATAAGAAGTTAACAGGTACTGATCATCTTTTCCAGCTTCATGCTTTACAAAATCAACCGTAATTGTTGTACCATTATTCGCATCATAATTTCCTATTGTTTTTACATATGCTGTACCTTCTGTAAGTTCTGTTTTTGTTTCTTTTCCATCATCTCCTGTTCCTGCAAGATATACTTTCAGAGAACCATCTTTATAAGTTAAGCCTTTGCTTAAGGTATCAACTACGTCTAATCTTGGATACTTTCCTCTGTAGTCTGGAACAGGGTCAATTGTCATCTTATAATTAACTGTATCGCCGATGTTTGCGCTGTTGTGATCTTTCTCACTATCGCTTTCAACGATTTTCTTGGTTAATTCAGGTTTATCGTTTCTCTTTACCCAGGTATTTCCTTCGGAAAGATAGTTTACTTTTCCCTCACTGATAATTGTGGTACCAGCCTGATTTGTATAGAATACGGAAACAACTGCTACGTTATAGGAGACAGCTTCCGCTCCTTCTACTAAAACCAGATAGCTTCCTACTGGTACGGTAGCAGTATAAACTTCTCCGGTCGCATCTGCCTTCATCGGATATCTTCTATCTGGAACCATAGAGTCGCTTTTAACTACCTGTGCAAGAGCTGACAGTGTTGCAGGATCAGCACTTGTAATAGTTGAGATGTAATCACTGCCGTCTGACTTTTTATAAACATTTGAATAACCCGTAAAGTTTCCATTTGTCTCATCATAGTCTGCTTTTACAATCTGATATGCGTAGACCGTAATACCCGACTCTTTTTTTATTCCTTCTGCTGTAATTACACCTCTGTCCGACCCAGTTCCGGTTGCTGTCTTTACCGTTGGCTGTGCCGGCTGATCTGTTCCTGTTTCTGAATCAGCTGCAAATGCTGTCACGCACATCGTTACTACCATAATAACCGCCATCAAAAGTGCGCCAATTTTTTTCAAATAATTCTTCATCAATATTCTCTCCTTTCGCATGTATCGATTTCATGTTTTCCGCTACTTTTCTGAAAGTGTGTTATTGATGTCCTGTAATTGTTCAGCAATCTGCTGTTTTGCGAATTACTGAACAGTTACCATATCTTTTTAATCATCAGTTACTGCTGACCCTTGCTTTGTCCTCCTTCCACTTATTGTTTATTAACAACAGAAGCGCAGTTGTCATCAATGCTGCACCACTGATTGCAAACATATATATTCCGGAACCGCCGGAGTTTGGAAGTTCATAGACTCGGGCATTTCCGATATAGCAGATTACCTCATTGGAGCTGTCATTCTTTTCAATGGAAGCGCCATTATCTACATTTCTCAGAACACCATCCTGGAATTTCAATTTCCATGCATTACTGTGGATCACATATCCGGATGGGGCTTTTGTTTCTGTTAATGTATAAATCTCTTCATTTGACAACTCACTGAATTTGGTAATTTTGCTGTTGCTGAAAGTCCATGTTATTTCCCCTAGTGCTGTATTGTCTGACTCCTGCTGGGATACGCCGGTAGCGATCAGTGTATTGCTGCTGTCCCGCAGTTCAAATTCAACACCGCTAAGTCCCTGTTTTGTTTCAGAATCCTGTTTTATGATTTTCCAGTTCAGAGTATTGGTAACCTCTGAATCGGATGTCTGCTCCATTGTGTAGCCTTCTGGCACATTCACTTCTGTTACACGATATCTGACAAGGACACTTGTATCGCCTACGGTAAGATATGCGTGATCGTAACCTTCCATGTATCAGAATGCTCTGAATCTACATTAGAAGCGTACATGAAGAAATTCTCATTGGAATATTCGTTCTCTCCAATGTTATATTTGCCTGTATAATCCTGCCAGGATTCTTCTGTTCCTGCGATTTCGGGCTGATACTGCACTTTCAGTTCAATGATATCTTTTCTTGTCTCTTTATAATTACTGCCGTCTTTCCAAACCTTTGAAAACGTTACCTGCTTCTCCAATTTGTTCGGATTAACCTGAACAACCGGATCTGCATAATTTTGTGTGTCTGTTTGATTTGTTTTTGTTTCTGTATATGTTACCGTTGCAGTGTTGTTGGATGGAAAACCTGGTTTTCCGGATGAATTTTCGCCTGAGATTCCATAGAATCCATCTTCACTTGCATCCGTATTCGCATCTCCAATGCTGTTGCCATAGTTTCCCCCATTATTTAAATAGGAAGTTTCTGCTGTCCTGTTAGGCTGTACATTTGTAATTGTCAGGTAATAATACAGATCTTTCTTTAACTGATAATCTTCTCCCAGACTCCAGGTTATCTGCTTATTCTGTGCGTTATAGTGCACAGTGCCAAGTACCTCACCGTTTACTGTCACTGATTTTCCATTTTCACTGAGCAGATTTTCATCTGTCAGATCGATCTGAACGGTGTCACCCTGCTGTGCGTATGCGCTGTCTGTTCTTTTCGCTATTTTCAGCTCGATTTTGCTGGTATCTGTTACATCTACGTATTGGCTTAATGTATCGGTTATCGTGACATTCTTGCAATAGAAGGTCAGAATGTCCTCTGCAATGTCTTTAAATTTCTGTGGAAGCTCTTCTGACTTCTCCAAATCTATTGCTGAATCTTGGACTGTGGCATTCGTCGCATCCGTTACATTCTGCAACAGCTCCTGCCCGGTAGATGGTCTTCCTTCAAATGACTCATCATCTTCCCAGTCCACATTCCCGAGTCCAAGCCCGATTGCCATAAATCTGTCACAGACAATCTGCCCTGCTGAAGTAATAGCAGCCTTATACGTAGCTTCATTTGCACAACTACCAGGACCATCATATCCATTTTTAGCATTATAATATGTCGGTTCTCCGTCAGTCAGAAAGATAACAATCTTATCAGCATCTACTCTTGCACCTGTGGATACCGCTGTAGCTGCTTTTGATAAACCGTCATCATAGTTTGTTCCACCATCAGCACTTAAACCAGTGACTCTTGCATAGAGATCCGGTCCTGAGACCCAGTCTGATGTACGGATATCTGCACTATTACTGAACGTAACCAGTTTATAATTGACATCTATTTTATCCAATCTATCGTTCAGTTTATCCGTCAGACTTCTGACTGCTGATTTCGCATCTGATAATTTACTTCCTTTCATACTGCCTGATATATCCATGAGCAGAACAATATCAAGTTTCTTTTTTGAAATCTCACTTCCAACAGTCCCTGCTACATTTAAAGTAATATCGTATGTGTTGTTAGCAGCATTTTTTTTAATGTATTTATCATGAGAAAGTGTTGCTTTTGTACTTGTGTGTGATGTTGAGCTATATATCAGGTAAACATCTATAGTCTTGGTCGATGTGTCATTGGATGAAGAACTTAGTTCCTTAACCTTCATAGACCCCCATTTAAAAATGCATTTCCTTATTCTTCCTGATCTTTGTGCTGTAAGAGAATCTGCATATGTTCCTTGTTCGCCATCATCAATTCTTGCTCCAATATATTTGTACCCGCTGATTTTCTCTGCATAATCAGAAAACTTAATTGTTTCTCCTCCAGTAATTGATACATTACTGTTTTGTGATCCAGTAATTTCATTCTTCGCTTCGTCTACATAATGCACTGTAATGTTGAAACATATCCTTCCAGAACTAACCCATGTAATCGCAAAAGTAGAGAAACTGTCTGCACTGAATTCCACTTTCTCTACATTCTGATCATCATCAGCTTCAATTATTGCTTCTGTAGAATCATTCTCCATATCTTCATCAGATAAATCCGTTACCTGCTGCACTTCACCCTCGCTGTTTTCTTCCAGATGCATAACTTTGAGTTCTGTATTTTCATCTGTGACAATATTTTCCGGGGCCTGTGCTTTTTTATAGTTTATGGAAACTTTTACATTGTCGGACGGCTCTGTTTCATTTCCGTCTGCGTCGATGAAGCTGATATCATATGCAAGGAAACCGGCCAGATCATAATCTTCTTTTTCTGCTTTTTCGGTCAGTTTATCAGCTACTGCTTCATACTGAGCCTGTTTATCAGCATCATTTTCGTCTGACACAATTGGAGTTACAGATAATGTACTGCCTTCCGGAATCACACCAGGTTCTGCTTCTACCGTGATGATGACATCTTCGTCTTCATACTGCATAGCAGAGTCTGAAGGAGCTTCTGTCACTTCAGGTGTAGGTGTTAATTCTTCCGTTGGCTGCGGCTCTTCCGGAATCTGTGTAACTTCGTTTGCTGGCTCCAGCTCTTCTGGAAGCAGACCAGCGGCTTTTTTTACTTTATCCATATTCAGATAGCCGTAAATCTGAGAATCGTCTAATGGATACTGCTGGCTTCTTACTTCTCCGCCACAGTTTCCTTCAATCGTGTACACATACTGAGTGTCTGCACTTGTCACAATACCTGTATGTGCAGGAGTTTCTGTCTGAATCTGGATGTTTCCATCTGCATGTATATTTGTCTGGAAGAATACCAGATCACCTTCTTTAGGACTGTAGTCATCTTTCACTAATCCGTAAGTGCTATTGAGGATTTCTGCCCACTGCGATACTTTTTCGCTCTTAGGGAGATATTGTTGCGGAATATTCGCATAGTGTGCGCAGAAATTTACAAAAGCTGCGGACCATTCTTCGTATGGATCTCCTGCCCACTGGCCGTAGCGGGAATAGTTATGAACGATTCCATCTTCTGCTGTGATAAAGTTGTCCCTATTTTCCTGTACGCCAAGCTGAGTTCTGGCAATTGCTGTGATGTCCTTTGCGTAGTCACCGGTCAGATCTGCACTGGAAATGCTGATTTTCCAGATATCCTCATTTTCCTCCTGAGGATTCGCATTAGCTTCCAGATCTGACTGTTTGCCGTCCGGATTTTCTGAGCTGATTTCCTGTTCTGATCCGGAGGATGGAGTCTGGGAAATATCTGGATTTCCCTGATTACTGTTCTCGGAATTGTTATCCGATGCCTCTTCTGTTGGATTCTCCACTGGGTTCTCGGCTCCTCCGTCGGAGAAAATTCCATCTACCAGTTGGTTTCCGATTTCTGTTCCTTCTTCAGGTGGTGCTTCATTCTCTTCAGGTTCTGATGTAAACGCATCCTGCCCGGTGTTTTGCCAGGCTTCTTCATTATCGGATGCATATGTGACCGGAACGCTCTGCAGTATGATCATGCTGACAAGCACCAGTACACACATAAGACTTAAACATCGCTTTGGCCAATCATATTTTTTCTTTTTCACTCTGCTCTCCCTGCCTTTCTATACATGATTGCCAGACCCGTCCTTGAATATCTCCATATAAATCCTATGCAGTACGCACAAAAAAAGACCGCAATTATTCATGTTCTGAGATAATTGCGGTCAAGACTTTTCGATACACTCTGGCATCTTTATTCCGTTTTCTTTAAAATCTAAAATAATATTACAGCAGTCGCAGATTTCTGCTTATTCTACTCTTCTGACTGTACGCCATTAATCTTATCAAGAGCCTCTTTATAATAATCTTTAGCTTCTTTCTCATTAAGCTCGAACTCATTCATAATATCAGCAATAATGTCTCCTGCCTCTAAAATCTCCCTGCTTTTTATAGTTGTCTGAATAAAGCATCGAGATTTCTTAATGACTTGCCAGAAGGCAGAAATGATATTAGAAAGGCATTAAACCTTTTCAGAAAAAAGAAATGAAATGCTTTGTAAGTATATTAGCCCTCCATCTGTCTAAGTCCTTAAGACAGTTCCAGCTTACCAGTATAAAGCTGATAATACGTTCCCTTTAACTTAATGAGGTCTTCATGGTCGCCTCTTTCGATGATCTTGCCATGGTCCAGTACGATGATGGCATCGCTGTTTCTGATGGTTGAGAGTCGATGGGCGATTACGAATACAGTACGACCTTTCATGAGGTTGTCCATACCTTTCTGTACGATACTTTCTGTACGGGTATCGATGCTGGATGTTGCTTCATCCAGGATCAGTACCGGTGGGTTGGCTACGGCTGCTCTAGCAATGGAGAGAAGCTGGCGCTGACCCTGAGAGAGTTCTTCGCCGTCTCCGCTTAACATTGTGTCATAACCTTTCGGCAGCATCTTGATGAACTGGTCTGCGTGAGCCAGTCTTGCTGCCTCGTATACTTCCTCGTCTGTTGCATCCAGTTTACCATAGCGGATGTTTTCCTTAATGGTTCCTGTAAACAGATGGGTATCCTGAAGTACGATTCCCAGAGAACGTCTCAGGTCATCTTTCTTAATCTTGGTAATGTTGATTCCGTCATAGCGGATCTTACCTTCCTGAATATCGTAAAAACGGTTGATCAGGTTGGTGATGGTTGTCTTTCCTGCACCAGTAGAACCTACGAAAGCAAGTTTCTGACCAGGTTTTGCGAAGAGGCTGATGTCTTTCAGAATGACTTTATCCGGATTATATCCGAATGTAACATCTTCGAATCGGACATCTCCTGTCAGTTCTGTATAAGTAACGGAACCATCTGCAGAATGTGGATGTTTCCATGCCCACATACCTGTTCTCTCTTTGCATTCTGTGATATTGCCGTTGGCATCCTTTCTTGCATTAACAAGTTCTACGTAACCTTCATCCTCTTCCGGCTTCTCGTCAATGAGCCTGAAAATACGTTCTGCACCTGCAAGTGCCATAACGATGGCGTTGAACTGCTGCGCCACCTGCATGAATGGCTGGGTAAAGCTCTTTGTGAACTGTAAATAGGAAGCCATAACACCGAGGGTGATGCCGCCCACACCTGTTACAGAAAGAAGTCCCCCAAGTACTGCTGTCAGTACGAACTGCAGGTTACCGATGTTACCGATCACAGGTCCCATCATGTTTCCGTATTTATTGGCGCTTGCAGAACTCTCGAAGAGTGCTTCGTTGAGTTTGTCGAATTCTTCTTTTGATTTATCTTCGTGATTGAAAACTTTTACCACACGCTGACCATTCATTCGTTCTTCCACGAAACCGGTCACATCTGCCAGAGATACCTGCTGACGGATGAAATATTTGCCACTGTTGGAACCAATCTTACTGGTAACCTTCAGCATAATAAAAATGATGACAACTGCCAGAATCGTAAGCAGCGGACTTAACAATAACATGGAAATAAAGGTAACCACGATCGTAAACAGCGCCATCAGCGCCTGCGGGATCGCCTGGCTGATCATCTGACGCAGGGTATCTGTATCGTTGGTATAGAGGCTCATGACAGATCCGTTTGTATTCTGGTCGAAATAGCGGATCGGAAGAGTCTGCATATGCTCGAACATATCATCACGGACACTTTTAAGCACACCCTGACCGATATAAACCATCATTCGGGTATAAATAAATGTGGCAATCACACCAAGTGCAAAAATACAGCCAAGGACTGCAAGTGCCTTATAGAGTTCTGCAAAGTTCGGATCTGTCTGTCCGATCAGCGGGATAATATAATCATCCAGCAGATATTTCAGGGACAATACTTGCTGCGGAACTGATAAAGATGCAGATAAATACGATGATAAACTGTATCTTATGGGTTCCTGTCATATATTTCAGAAGTCTTTTGGCAGTTTGGATGGTGTTCTGATCTAATTTTTTCTTCTTATTCATCGTCTCCGCCTCCTTTGACCTGTGATTCATATACTTC
>ERZ1034713.1246-NODE-1246-length-11903-cov-3.983626_pt1 | contig 11903 bp, 12 predicted proteins | sample MGYA00520692_ERZ1034713 | MGnify/ENA primary metagenome ERZ1034713 (study PRJEB33766, sample SAMN09781717) | gut metagenome | biome: gut microbiome | host: Homo sapiens | place: Madagascar | study: EMG produced TPA metagenomics assembly of the PRJNA485056 data... | reverse complement strand
GTATTTACAAGGGTTGCGGCACTTATTTGACTAAACAACTGTCAAAGATGGGATTATAGATGTTTTTCCGTCATTTTTCCATTTGTATTTCTGACTTTTCTTTTGTTATTCTGAACTTTGAATAATTAATAACTGTTTTCCACCATTCTTTTGTGCACTATTTTTTATTTGCTATAGTTTCCTGAAAACCATATTTCCCAAATAAACGCAAAAAAGGAACCTGCCCGCAGGCAGATTCCCTCTCTGATTCCATTCTGTTTTCACAGTTTACACTTCGTCTTTCCAGTGCAGCCGGTGCAGATGTCCCTCCATGTTCATCTTCTCAAAGCCATTCTGACGCAATGCCTCGTACAGCACAATTGCCACGGAATTGGAAAGGTTTAAGGAACGGATATCGCCCCACATCGGAATGCGCACACAGTTCTCCTTGTGCTCTACCAGAATCTCCTCCGGGATTCCGGCACTCTCCTTGCCAAACATGATGTAGCAGTCCGGCTCATATTCCACATCGGTGTAGGTTTTCGGTGCCTTGGTGGTCGCCATATAGATCTTCGCTCCCGGATTGCGGTCCAGGAAATCCTGAAAATCCGAATATACGGTAACATCCAGCTTATCCCAGTAATCCAGTCCGGCACGCTTTACGGCCTTCTCATTCAGTTTAAAGCCAAGCGGCTCGATTAAATGCAGGCGGGTGTTTGTCGCCACACAGGTACGGCCGATATTGCCCGTGTTCATGGGCATTTCCGGCTCAAATAATACAATGTTCATCTTTCATTACTCCGTTTTTCCGTCCAGACGGTCCACAAACCGCTTGATGCGGCTTAAGGCCTCTTTCAGACTCTTTAAGGAATAAGCGTAAGAAACTCTCAGAAAGCCTTCTCCGCAGTCTCCAAACGCGGTTCCCGGTACAACGGCAACCTTTTCCTCGCGCAGCAGCCGTGTCGCGAACTCCTCAGAGGTCATGCCAAACCGCTTGATGCTCGGGAACATGTAGAATGCGCCCTGCGGCTCAAAGCAGTCCAGATTCATCTCCTGGAAAGCATTCATCAGGAAACGACGTCTCTGGTCGTAGGACTCACGCATGTGCTGTACATCCTCATCTCCATTGCGCAGTGCCTCTACCGCTGCATACTGGCTGGTGGTCGGCGCGCACATGATGGCATACTGATGAATCTTTAACATCTGCTTTAAAATGACTTCCGGCGCGCAGGCATAGCCCAGACGCCATCCGGTCATTGCAAATGCTTTGGAGAAACCATTGATCAGAACCGTACGCTCCTTCATGCCCGACAGGGATGCAATGGATACATGATCCTCTTTCGCATAGGTCAGCTCCGAATAGATCTCATCGGAAATGACAAACAGGTCTTTCTCAATGACGATCTCCGCGATCTTCTCTAAATCTTCCCGCTCCATAATGGCTCCGGTCGGGTTATTCGGAAACGGCAGTACCAGGATCTTGGTCCTCGGGGTGATCTTCTCCAGTAATTTTTCCGGAGTCAGGCGGAAGCGGTCTTTCTCTTCCAGCTCAATCGGCACCGGAACACCATCTGCCAGTACGCAGCACGGTGTGTAAGAAACGTAGCTTGGCTGCGGGATCAGCACTTCATCGCCCGGATCGATCATGGCGCGCATAGCTGCATCAATGGCTTCGCTGCCTCCCACAGTCACCATGATCTCATGGTCCGGATCGTAGCAGACATTGCAGCGGCGCTCCAGATAATTGTGAATCTCAATTTTCAGATCTTTTAAACCTGCGTTGGAGGTGTAGAACGTACGGCCCTTTTCCAGGGAATAAATGCCCTCCTCGCGGATGTGCCACGGCGTATCAAAATCCGGCTCGCCCACACCAAGGGAGATGGCATCCTTCATTTCACTTACGATATCAAAAAATTTCCGGATCCCGGACGGCGGGATGGAAACGATCTTTTCATTTAATGGGTTTCTCACGGTGTAATCAGCATCCTTTCATCCTGGACCTCATCGCAGAGGACTGTTCCGTGGTCCTTATATTTTTTCAGTACAAAATGAGTTGCAGTGCTTAAAACAGAATCCAGCGGAGCCAGCTTGTCGGAAACAAACTGTGCTACCTGACGCATGGTCTTGCCCTCAATAAATACGGTAAAATCAAATGCGCCGGACATTAAGTAAACCGCGTTCACTTCGCTGTACTGGTAAATGCGCTCCGCGATCTTGTCAAAGCCCATGCCGCGCTGGGGAGTTACTTTTACCTCGATCAGCGCAACCACTTTTTCCTCGCTGGTGTTGTCCCAGTTGATCAGGGTGTGATAACCACAGATAATATGCTCTTTCTCCATCTCGGCAATCTCATTGGCGACCGCGACTTCGCTCTCCCCTAAAAGAATCGCCAGGTCATGGATATCGATTCTGCTGTTCTTTTCGATTACCGCCAAAATTTTCTCTCTCATTTCTTGATTGCCTCCTTGTATAGTTTGTGTAAATATATAGGGAATCCCGATCTTTTCAGTCGAAAAAACCGGGAATCACTTTCGTTATTTCATCGGGCTGCGGACGCTCTAAAAATCCTCTGCCCTCCTGCACGATCATTTCCCGTGCAATGCCTTTGTTCACCCGGCCAATGACCTGGGCCGGAATATTTTTCTCTGCCAGTGTGCGGACAAACTGTCCGCCGTTGTCTGCCGTTAAAAGCACGCAGCCTTCGCTGTAAAGCCGGTATGGATTTAACTCCAGCCGCTCGCAGACCTCTACAGTTTCCTGCCGGATCGGAATCTGGCGCAGATAAAACTCCACGCCGGTTTCGTAAGCACCGGTCAGATTCCAGATAGCCGTCAAAATGCTGCCCTCGCCTGCCGGTTCCCACTCCGCGGCGCCGCAGGCGCGCCAGAACTCCGGGCTTACCGGACAGAGCGGCGCATTCTCTGCGATCTCTTCCATATATTCATCGGAAAACCAGCGGGACAGCGTTTCCTTTTCTGTCTCCGCCAGTTTTACCGTTCCCGCGAGTCCGGCGTAACCTGCCACTACCAGATCCTGTCCGGCATGCAGAAGCCCCGTGTTCTCGCGCTCAATTTTTCGCATCATATGATTCCAATTCCTTTATGTTCTGGTTTACTGCTCACCCTGTCCTTCCGGCTCAGGTGCTGCTTCCGCTGCCGCCGGGGCACCCGGACCGCCTGTAGAATTGTCGAATGGCTGGCTTATTACGCCCGGTCCGACAACCTGGCTCTGGGCTGGCTGCTCTGCCGCAGTCTCAGCCGGTTCTGTCTGGGCTGGCTGCGTCTCAGACGGCTGTGCCGGAGTTTCTGCTGCCGGAGCCGCCGGTGCTGCGCCTGCTGGCCCTACCAGAACGATGGCCTTGGACGGATTATACGTATCGGTATGCAGAATCGTACGTTCCTTCTCGACACCATCGACCGTTACTACCTTCCACAGTCTGGATTTGTAACCGATATGAGCAGACTGCACCTGCTTTGTCTGGCCCGGGCTTAAGGTATTGTCTACCTTCTGCTCCGGGGCACCCGGATCGATCGTGTTCAGGGTCTCAGAAATGTATTCCACCTTCCGGTTCGACGGGCGTGTCTCTTTTCCATAAATGGTAAAGGTCAGGGTCTTGCCCGCTGTGGTTCCCTCCACATAAATCGGAGTGCTGTAATTATTGGTAATTTTAATATCTTTATAAGTACCGGCGATTGCCGCATCCATGGATGGTTTTACATAAGTAACGATCATGGAATGATTCTGGCGCTGGGTAATTTCCAGCTCCGCCTCCAGCGCTGCATCGTACAGCGTCGTTGCAATCTGACAGACACCTCCGCCGACACTGTCTACGACCTGGCCATTCTCATAAGCCGCCGCGGTAAAATAACCGTTCTCGATTGTGAACGGCTGCATGCACTCATAACCGGATAACGTCTCGCCCGGCATCAGCACGCGTCCGTTGATCTTGGACGCTCCGTTTGCGATATTGCCGGAACGGGATTCCCCGCTGCTGGCATACGCTGTGGTACAGGTGCCAAGTACATCGGAAATGGTTTCCAGATCTGCTTTTTTGATCTTCGGCTGCTGCTCATTCACAACGGCCTCTACGGTAACATCGCCCGGTTCCCCGGACAGCGCCTCATTCATTCTGTCCACGGTAGCTTTGATATCTACCCCTTTTCCGCTCTGTTCTTCCGTGATCTCAAAGCGTCCGTTCTTTCGTGTGATGGCTGCGTCCTTCGGCTCATTGACCAGTCCGGCGCACTGCGCTTCCACAAATTCCTGTACTGCCGCTTCGTCTACCTCTGCCTCAAGAGAGATGTGAAGCGGCTCTTTTTCGAGGTCCTTGCGCTCCATATACTGCTGGATGAGGCATCCGCCGACCGAATGGTTTTCCGCCTCTTTTAACGCATCCTCATTTTTGCAGGCAAATCCAAGCTCTTTTGCAGATGTCTCTACCTTATTTCCTGCCACATCCAGCGTTACGCCCCGGTCTTCCATACCGGACACATACGCTGCAATGTCCGCCTCAGCCTGCTCTTTTGTAAGACCGCCAAGAGAGATCCCTTCTACATAGATCCCCTCCGGAAATGTTGCTTCTTTTGCGTATGCCGGAAAAACAGACATACTGCCGAGTACCGCTGCAAAGGCCAGGCCCCCCAGCACATTCCACTTCTTCATAGTCTTCTCCTAGTTCATAACCGCTAATACCATCGGAGCTACCATAGCCAAAATCAGAACTACGATCACAACACCCATGATCACACGCGCCTTTTTATTGTTATGCATATTCATCATAATGAACTTCACCTCTTCTCAGAACTTAACCGCCCGTACTTCGATATGATCTTATCTGTGATACGGGATATCTCATTCCTGCTCAAATAGTCGATTTGCACAGGTAAATCTATTTTATGATATTTTAGTAAATACCGCAAGTCCTCTTTTTGCTTTTTGGACGCTGGCTGTTCACGTTTTACCTTGTAAATCAGCGGTTTTGCCGCAAAGGCTTCCGGCTCGCTCTCCCCGTGGGAAAGCACCAGTTTGCGGTACAGACGATGCGCATCCAGGGCATCTCCAAGAGCCCTGTGGGCACTCTCCTGAATCAGTCCGTAAAACGCGCAGGCCGCTCCCAGGCGCTTGCTCTCCTCCTGCGGCATAAAGCGGCGGCACAGCGTCAGTGTATCGATGCCATTTCGCTCAAAGGTCTTTCCCTGGTTTACAATCGCCCGCTTCAAAAAGCTGTAATCAAAAATAATCCGGTGTCCAAGAAGTGGAAGTTCTCCACAGAATGCAAGAAAATCATCGAGGATATCCACAAAATCCGGCGCGTCTTCCACCATATCCCCGGTAATCCCGGTCAGCTCCGTGATCCGTGCTTCCAGCTCCCGGTGTGGATTGAGCATGGTATGAAAGCGCCCTGTCTCCTGGCCATTCTCAATGCGCACCGCACCAATTTCTATAATCTTGTCACGCTTTGGATCAAGTCCGGTTGTCTCCAGATCTACCGCGATGTAACTGTCCGGGATCTGCTCTTTCCTCATACATCCGTCCTCCCAAGCACTGTCAGTTTTGCGTTGTGGTTTAACCGGTCTTTTTCCCGGTAATCAAACAGAAGGATCTCGCCAGAACGCAGAACTTCCACGTGAACCTGGCTGCCCAGCGTCCGCAGTTCCGGCATCAGGCCGCGGATTTCCTCCTTATAAGGAGCCTGCGCCAGCGCAAACGATGGACGGGTCTTCGCGTTTTCGCGAAGATACAGATCATACATCAGCGCATCCTCAAAATTCCCCATCGGCCCTGCTGGAACCCGCTGTGCGATCAGATCATGAAAAATCTCATAACGCGCCAGACGGCTGTGGTTTAATCCGGTCAGGTGATGCTCATCATAATACTGCGCCATGTATTCGTACATGGAAAACGCATTCTCAAACTCCTGCTCAAACAGCTTCAGCGTGCGCAGAAACTGGCGGCTGTTGTAATACACTTCCACCATATCCTCCACACCCTTTAACCGGAGCACATCGCCGTATGGCAGCCATTTCGTGGAAAGCACCTCGTATGGCGCTTTGCCGCGGTATTTTAAGTCATACGCGTCCACCATGTCATGCATGTAGGAGCCCTTCAATACCTTTAAAAAGCCGAGCTGAAACTGCTCCGGCTCCATGGCATACACATCGTTGAAAGAACGTCCGAAGGAGTCATAATCCTCAAACGGCAGACCGGCAATGAGGTCCAGATGCTGGTGCACATTTTTCCCTGCATTGATCCGCGCCACTACACTGCGCACCTGGTCAAGATCCATCTTCCGGTGAATCTCGCGGATCGTGTCCGGATTCGTGCTCTGCACGCCAATCTCGAGCTGAATAAGACCCGGGCGCATCCGGCTGATGAGTTCCAGTTCTTCTTCGTCCAGAAGGTCTGCCGCAATCTCAAAATGAAAATTTGTTACCCCGTTGTCATGTTCCAGGATATGCTTCCAGATTGCCATGGCATGACTCTTTTTGCAGTTGAACGTCCGGTCCACAAACTTTACCTGCGGCACTTTCCGCTCCAGGAAAAAATCCAGTTCCCGGAGCACAAGCTCTGTATCGCGGAAACGCACGGACTTATCGATGGATGACAGGCAATAGCTGCAGGAAAACGGGCAGCCGCGGCTGCTTTCGTAATAAACAATGCGGTTCTCGAATCCATCGAGGTTTGGATACAAAAACGGGATGCGGCTCATATCCATGACCGGACGGATCGGCTGATCGCAGACGCTTCCATCCTCCCTGCGGTAAGTAAGGCCGGCCACCTGGCGCATCTGCGTCCAGAACCGTCTTTCTTTTTGCTTCTGATTCGCCAAAACTGTGTCTGGTTTCTCTCGGGCTGCATAGCTGTTCTCTGTCCCAGTTTTATCTTCGGTCCCCATGTAGGATTCATTCTTTCCACCGCCTAAACTCCGCATGGTGCATCCAAGTGTGCGGTAGCAGTTTAAGAGCCCGGCAAACATTTCCTCACCCTCACCCTTCATGACACCGGTCACCTCCGGCTCCCGAGCGAGGAGATCCGCCGCGTCATAAGAAACCTCCGGGCCGCCCAGCCAGATGTCGGTTTCCGGAAGCACCTTGTGAATATCGTGCACCAGGTCCAGCGCGTATGCAATATTCCAGATATAGCATGAGATTCCCACCATATCCGGTTTTCTCCGGTAAATATCTTCCAAAATCAGCTCCATCTGGTTATTGATGGTATATTCCGCAATTTCCACCTGCATGCCAGAGGACACGCAAGGGAGACCATCCTCCCGCGGATTCTGGTCTCCCTGCGCCGGTTCTGCCGCGCCCTGCGACTCGGCAAACATTTTTAAACTGTACACTCCCGGATTGGAGTGGATATATTTGGCGTTGATCGCCGTCAGTAAAAACTTCATATCTTATACGTTGATCTCAATCTTTCTTCCGGTCTGGTCGTACTGGTAATACCGCACACCTGCCGCGTTCAGCATGCGCTTGGATGCCCGCACCGACGGAGAATCCGGATATTTGTCTTCTTTATAGATGATGGTTTTGATGCCTGCCTGAATAATGGCTTTGGCACACTCGTTACATGGGAACAGCGTCACATAAATCTTGCTTCCTTCCAGGCTGCCGCCGCGATAGTTTAAAATCGCATTCAGCTCGCTGTGGGTCACATACAGATATTTCGTGCTGTATGGATCGTTCGTTTCCTGGTCGCTTCCGCGTCCCCACGGAAATTCATCGTCTGAACATCCCTTTGGGAAACCGTTATATCCCATGGACATGATCTTGTTGTCATCGCTCACAATGCAGGCGCCTACCTGCGTATTCGGATCTTTGGAACGGCGGCCGGATAAGTCCGCCACACCCATAAAATACTCATCCCAGGAAATATAATCTGCGCGTTTTTTGGAATCACTCATGTTCTGTTCCCTCCTGTCCTGTTTATCTGTTGTATGCGGCACATCCTGTTTCTGGTCTTTTCTTTTTTGCCAGTAAACAGCTGTGTTTCGCATGTTATCTCACACCTTCAGCACATGATAACCGGCTGCCTTGGTCAGACGGTTCATAATTGCCTGGCCCAGATGGTCTTTGGAAAAGCTCTCAGAATAAATGCAGTCCACATCCAGATCATCAAACTCTCTCAGCACAGCAAACAGGTTATGCGCGATGGTCTCCTCCTTTGCGCGGATACCCACACTGCGGACTTCACCTTCCGGATAGCGCGCCCTGGTTTCTTCCGTACAGATCACACCAACCTTTTTGCCTTCCTCGAGTCTTTCTTTTACCAGTTTGTTGATCGTCTCCACCACAGCATCGGTTTCCCCTTCCACCAGCTGCAGGTCTGCGTGCGGCGCGTAGTGGCGGTACTTCATGCCCGGTGCCTTTGGGCGAAGGTCCGCGCTCGGCGGAGCCTGAATTGCCGGATCGATCTCTACTCTGCCTACAACTTCCCGCAGCATTTCCATGGTAATCGCACCCGGACGAAGCAGCGTCGGAACCTCATCGGATACATCCACAATCGTGGATTCCACACCAATGCCCACCGGGCCGCCATCCAGGATCATCTCAATCTTGCCTTCCATGTCCTGCCACACATGCTGCGCTGTGGTCGGACTCGGCCTTCCGGATGTATTGGCACTCGGCGCTGCCACTGGAACGCCTGCCAGTTTGATCAGCCGGTTTGCCACCGGGTCACTTGGCATGCGGACTGCTACCGTATCCAGCCCGCCTGTAGTCCCATACGGAACAATATCACTTTTCGGAAATACCATCGTGAGTGGTCCCGGCCAGAATGCTTCCGCAAGTTTCCTTCCTGCTGCCGGAATGTAAGACACCAGCGGTCTTAACTCATCCAGACAGGAGATATGCGCAATAAGCGGATTATCGGACGGACGTCCCTTGGCCGCATAAATCTTCATAGCTGCAGTCTCATCCAGCGCGTTCGCGCCAAGTCCATATACCGTTTCGGTCGGAAATGCCACCAGGCCCCCATTTCTTAAGATCCCGGCTGCTTCTTCCAGTTCCTCATCTCTGATCTGTTTTGTATCCTCTATTTTTACCAGTTTTGTATTCATATGTTTACCTTCTTTATCAGCCTCTGCATTGCCGCAAAACAAGCTGTTTTCCGGCACAGAACCTGCGTTTTTGCCAATATGATTCTGCCTTATCATAGCACAAGACGCCCTGCGGTGCAAGATACACCGCAGGGCGTCAGATTGTAGCATATAAGGAGTTTTATGCGTTCACGCGTTTTCCCTTGACTGCTTTGTGTGTTCCCACGCTGTGGATCAAAACACTCACGCGTTTGTAGACCAGTGCAGTCACCACGGACACTACAATGCCCTTCACTACGTTAAACGGGCCAACACAGAAAAGAGCGAATGTCCAGACACTTCCGACTGCCGGATTGATGGCTGCTCCTGCTGCCAGAATGGTTTCCATCGGCATAAAGTTGGAATAGAACGGAAGCATAACCAGCGCATTTGCAGCAACACCGACTACCGCCATACAAATGGTTCCGACTGCCAGTCCTGTCATGGCACCTTTCCGGGTGTGGGAAATTTTATAGATCAGACCTGCCGGAACTACCATCGCACAGGAAATCACCAGGTTCGCGAACTCACCGACAAATCCAGTGCTGGTCGGTTTTAATACCAGCTTCACCAGAATCTTGACAACTTCCATAATGGCACCAGCTACCGGCCCCATAGCAAACGTACCGATCAGCACCGGAACCTCACTCACATCCAGTCCGTAAAAACTCGGAGCCAGGAACGGGAGCGGAAACTCAAACAGCATCAGCACACCAGCCAGCGCACCAAACATGCCCATTAAAACAACATTTTTCGTAGTCAGTAATTTTTCCTTCATGACTTTTTCCTCCTGAAATAAAATACTTAAGTTCATCATTCAGAGGAATCGTGTGCGGCAAGGGAATGGATTTTCCATGAAAATAAAAATCCCCCGGATATCTCTATCCGGGGGTGATGAATCATTCATGCCGCTCTCACGGGGCCTCCCGCGAAAGCCTTCACACAATTTCTTCTCTCATCCAGACTATACTGTCGGTTTTGGAATCTCACCAAATCAGCTGCCTTACGCAGGTCGCGGACTGTAACCGCCGGTGGGGAATCGCACCCCGCCCCGAAGAACTTATCGTTGTCTTAACTATAGTACAATTTTCTGTAAAAATCAAGCGGATTTCCGGGTATTCCGCATTATTGTTCCGCTTCATTTAAAAACTCCATCACTCCCATATGGATCGTCCACGCCAGCCGGTCCTGATACGCTTCCGAGTTTAATGCCGCAGCCTCTGCCCGGTTGGACAGAAAACCGCATTCCACGATCACGATCGGCTGTTTTACATGAAGAAGCAGATAATAGTTCCCATTTGGCTTTGCCTGGCGGGTGTTCTGTTCTCCCAGTACATAATCAAAGCGCCTCTGCAGAATCTCTGCAAGGCGCTTTCCTCTTTCGGATGTTTTGTAATAAAATACCTGACCGCCGGATATCGGTTCCTGGTGATAGCTGTTCTGATGGATGCTGACAACCAGATCCGGCTCCGCCTTCGCAATCTTTGCGCAGCGGTTTCTCATATCTGCCATCTTCTTTTTTATGTCGATTTCTTCGTAAAGTCCACGGTCATCTTCCCGGGTCATAACAACCTCCACGCCGGACGCTTCCAGATATCGTTTCAGCCGTTTTGCGTTCTGCAGGTTGATATCTTTTTCCAGGCTTCCGTCAATTCCGATTTTTCCGGGATCCATACCGCCATGACCGCTGTCGAGTACCACAACCGGGCGGCGCGCTCCTGCCGCCACTGCCTGCCCCGATACCATAAGCCCTGCCTGGCGGGATACCAGAAATACTGCGGCAAACAGCATAAGCGCCATCAACATCTCCGCCAGTCTTCCCTGTTTTTGTTCCAACGGTTTCACCAAATGCTGCCTGATCCATGCCTCTACTTTCACATCGCTTTCCCCGCAACCAGTCTCTCCTGTAAAATATATGAACGGCTTCGCGTTTTAGTCCGATTCCAGACGGTTATAATCCTGAACACCGTCATCCAGAATGTACTGAAAATACTCACTCTGCTGCGTAGGCGCGCCTTCCTCCTGCCACATCTCATAAGCCGGATCGTTGCGCACCGCATCCTGAACCTGGTATGCGGTTCCCTGATAATAATGATACTTTAACAGCGAATACAAACGTGACATCTGCTCTTTCTCTGTTTCCGTCAGTTCCGGGAGCCGGTTTAATGCTCTCATGGCCTGATTGTAAAATACCCTGCGCAGAAACGAAGCCCCCGACCATTGTTCCGCATCCAGGGAACGGGTCCGGTACAGAAAGCTGTCGTCATCCCGGTAAGTCAGAATGCTGTACTTGCAGGCGGGCGTTGCCAGCGATGAAGTCACCATCTCCCAGATTCCGCGGTTCTCATCGGAGCGCTTGTAATGCTGCACATGCAGATGCCCGCTCAGAAACAGCGGCACATCCCAGTATTCCAGAAGTTCCACAAACTGCTCACTGTGCTCAATGGTACACTCGTCAATGTAGATCTCACTCTCATCCAACAAGTTGTGATGGGCAATTGGAATGATCCGTGCGTCATTGTCCGCCGCGGCCTCCAGCTGTTCCTCGATCCACTCATAAGTCTCCTCTGAAATACCGCCTCCCACCCGGGCAATCGGATCGTACTGGCAGCTGTCGATCATCAGAAGCCAGACATGGTCATCGAGTTCATATAGATAGCTCAGGCTTGCCGGATCTTCACTGGCTGCCTCATCGTATCCAAACGCCTTGTAGATCTCGCGAAATTCCCGCGGTGTCGTATACTCGGCCGGCATCCGTTCATCACCTTTGTAGCAGGCTGCCTGCCGGTTGTTGATATCATGGTTTCCAGGAATCACTAAAACCGGTATTCCATGGTTTTCCACC
>ERZ1034713.1243-NODE-1243-length-11933-cov-5.371443_pt1 | contig 11933 bp, 9 predicted proteins | sample MGYA00520692_ERZ1034713 | MGnify/ENA primary metagenome ERZ1034713 (study PRJEB33766, sample SAMN09781717) | gut metagenome | biome: gut microbiome | host: Homo sapiens | place: Madagascar | study: EMG produced TPA metagenomics assembly of the PRJNA485056 data... | reverse complement strand
GGCAAGAAAGCAAATATTTGAATGAATAGTCCCCGCTTCTAAGCTTCACCGGGGCTAAGAAGCGAATATTTGAATGAATAGTCCCCGCTTCTAAGCTTCACCGGGGCTAAGAAGCGAATATTTGAATATATAGTCCCCGCTTCTAAGCTTTACCGGGGCGAAGAAGCGAATATTTATATGTATTCGCCCTAGTTCAAGATTCCTAAGAAATAGAGAATAAAATTTCATACGTTTAATCCTATAAAACGATCGGCACCCACCTTTGCTACTGCGCAAATTTTTGGAGATTTGAATTTTATCCAAAACAGCCCCCAAAACATAAATATATATCAAGCAACAGGATTTGGGATGATACACTTTTTTGAAATTATTTTATGCGACTGCTCCTGCGTTCCATTGTCCTGGATAATAGCGCTCATTTACAATATTGACAAATACTATCCAAAATCGTTGCAGGAGTTAACTCGCATAAAAAATTGAGAAAAAGTCGGTATCATTCCGAATCCGTCATGTTTATAATAATTAATGGTTTGGAGAGCGTCACTTTGTCATAAATTCAAATCAACAAACCCGAATTTGAATTGTCATATGAAATAGTTTCGATTACCATATCAGATAGACTTGAAAAGCCTTGATTTCAAGGCTTTTCTTTTGTTTTTACCTATGTTATACTGATGTCTGTGCCAAACAGAATGTGCGGCAATTAAGATGTATGAGCATAACAAAAGTGAGGGATATAATGAGCAAAGTAGTGATTATGACAGACAGCAACAGCGGTATTACACAGGCAGAAGCTGCTGAGATTGGCGTTGTGGTACTTCCGATGCCTTTTTATATTAACGGAGAGATGTTATACGAAGAGATCGACTTGACCCAGGAACAGTTCTACAAGAAGCTGACAGAGGGTGGAGAGATCAAGACATCGATGCCGCTTGTCGGTGATGTCACAGATAAATGGGACGAGTTGTTAAAGGATAATGATGAAATCGTATATATTCCGATGTCTTCGGGGTTAAGCAGTTCCTGTGAGACAGCAATGATGCTTGCGCAGGATTATGAGGACAAGGTTCACGTTGTCAACAATCAGCGTATTTCTGTTACGATGCGTCAGTCAGTGCTTGATGCGAAGATGCTTGCAGATCAGGGAAAGAGTGCTTCTGAGATCAAGGAGATCTTAGAGCGTGAGAAGTTTGAATCGTCCATCTATATCATGGTTGATACATTAGAGTACTTAAAGAAGGGCGGACGAATCACTCCGGCGGCAGCTGCGCTTGGAACTTTGCTTAAGCTTAAGCCGGTACTCCAGATTCAGGGAGAGAAGCTTGATGCTTTCGCCAAGGCGCGTACCTTGAAGCAGGCCAAGTCCATCATGATCGAGTCTATGAAGAATGACTTTGAGAAGCGTTTCCATGATCCGGACGGCAGGAAGATGCATCTTGAGATAGCATATACTTATGATCTTGAAGCTGCGGAGGCTTTCAAGAAGGAAGTGCAGGAAGCATTCCCGAATAATGAAATTGTACTGAATCCATTATCACTTTCCGTGTCCTGTCATATCGGACCGGGGGCACTTGCAATCGCATGCTCGAAGGTAATTGAGTAAGTTTTTTCGAATAATGAGTTTACATCTTGAGAAGAATCCATTATAATCAGAAAGTAAAAACGGATGGGTTTTTACGACCCGTCCGTTTTGCTGCGTAATAGCGCAGGATATCTAGCAGACACAAACAGGAGGAATTGAAGAATGGTTAAAGCAGTTGTTGGCGCTAACTGGGGCGACGAAGGTAAAGGCAAGATTACAGACATGCTGGCGAAGCAGGCCGACATCATTGTACGTTTTCAGGGAGGAGCAAATGCAGGACACACAATCGTAAATGATTACGGTAAGTTCGCATTACATACACTTCCGTCCGGCGTATTCTATAATCACACAACCAGTATTATCGGTAACGGTGTGGCACTCAATATTCCGGTATTGTTCAATGAGATCAAGTCCATTACTGACAGAGACGTTCCGATGCCAAAGATTCTTGTATCGAATCGTGCACAGATTGTAATGCCATATCATATTTTATTTGACCAGTACGAGGAGGAACGTCTTGGCGGTAAGTCATTCGGTTCCACAAAGTCTGGTATTGCTCCTTTTTATTCAGATAAATATGCAAAGATTGGTTTCCAGGTCAGCGAGTTATTTGACGAAGATCTGTTAAAAGAGAAGGTTGTCCGTGTGGCTGAGCAGAAGAATGTTATTCTTGAGCATCTGTATCACAAGCCACTGATCAATACGGATGAGTTACTGGATACCTTACATGAGTATCGCGACATGATCGCTCCTTATGTATGTGATGTTTCCTTATATCTTGACAAGGCAATCAAGGAAGGCAAGACGATCCTCCTTGAGGGACAGCTTGGAACACTGAAGGATCCGGATCACGGAATTTATCCGATGGTTACATCATCCTCCACACTTGCTGCTTATGGTGCAATCGGAGCAGGAATTCCTCCATATGAGATCAAGCAGATCGTTACCGTATGTAAGGCATACTCTTCCGCAGTAGGAGCTGGTGCTTTCGTCAGCGAGATCTTCGGAGATGAGGCAGATGAGCTTCGTCGTCGCGGTGGAGATGGCGGTGAGTTCGGTGCTACAACCGGACGCCCGAGAAGAATGGGATGGTTTGACTGTGTTGCCAGCAAGTACGGCTGCCGTATGCAGGGTACAACGGACGTAGCATTCACCGTTCTTGATGTACTTGGATATCTTGATGAGATTCCGGTATGTGTCGGATACGACATCGACGGAGAGGTTACAACCGACTTCCCTGTTACCTGCCAGTTAGAGAAGGCAAAGCCGGTACTTAAAACATTACCGGGATGGAAATGTGACATCCGCGGAATCAAGAAGTACGAGGAGCTTCCGGAGAACTGCCGCAAGTATATTGAATTTATCGAGAGTGAGATTGGATATCCGATCACCATGGTATCCAACGGACCGGGACGTGACGATATCATCTATCGTGAGTCTCCGTTATCAAAATAAATATTGGATGAGAGGACTCCCCCGTTGCTGGTGCAGCGGGGGAGTTTTTGCGTGGAAGAAGAGAGATTCCCCCCATTCATGTGGGTCATCAGGACTCCTCCCACCTGCGGTGGGTCCCTCCTCATGGGTGGTCATCAGGACTCCTCCCACCTGCGGTGGGTCCCTCCTCATGACAATGTTCACATAATTAACACAATTTCACCATATTTTACACACGGGATCAGCATAGACTATACCGTATAGAGTGCCAAAGCCTTGTGCGGGTTAAGACACGAATCAGAAGAAGGAGGTTTTCACATTGATTGAGATTGACAACCTTGTGAAAAAATACGGTGAGCATGTAGCGGTAGATCATCTGTCGCTTACGGTGGAACCAGGCAAAATCTACGGATTCTTGGGCCCGAACGGAGCCGGAAAATCCACAACCATGAATATTATTACCGGATATCTCGGAGCGACGAGTGGAACGGTAACGATCAACGGTCATGACATCTTCAAGGAGCCGGAGGAGGCGAAGAAGTGCGTCGGCTATCTGCCGGAGATTCCACCGCTGTACACGGATATGACGGTGCTTGAATATCTGAATTTTGTTGCGGAATTGAAGAAGCTGGAGAAAGGCTTACGGAAACGTTATGTCGAGGAAGCGATGGAGACGACCGGAATCCTGGATGTCAAGAATCGCATGATCCGTAACCTGTCGAAAGGATATCGTCAGAGAGTCGGCTTTGCGCAGGCAATTCTCGGTTATCCGGAGATCATTATCCTCGATGAGCCGACGGTCGGACTCGATCCGAAGCAGATCATTGAAATCCGTGATCTGATCCGAAAACTTGGTGAGAAGCATACGGTGATCCTAAGTTCCCACATCCTGACGGAGATCAGTGCGGTCTGTGATCATGTATTTATTATTTCCAAAGGTAAGCTGGTTGCCAGCGATTCCACGGAGAATCTTCTTGAACAAATGTCGGGCGCGCAGGAGATTGAACTGATCGTTCGAAGCGAGTCTGCACGCGCGCAGGAACTTCTTGAGGAGATTGAATATGTGGAGCATGTGCAGATCAAGGATGAGCAGGAAGGCAGAATCCTTGTCCGTGCCAAGACCGGAACGGACGTCAGAGAGGAAGTGTTCCGTCAGATGGCGGAGAATCATATTCCGGTACTTGAGATGCACACGGTTACGAAATCGTTGGAGGATGTATTCCTTCAGATTACGCAGGAAGGAGGCAATCAGTAATGTTTGCGATTTTTAAAAGAGAGTTTAAGGCGTACTTCCAAAGCGTGATCGGCTGGCTTTTTGTCGCTGCTTTGCTTGCGGTATATGGTCTGTATTTTTATGTGTATAACCTGATGCAGGGTTATCCTTATATCTACTATAGTCTGAGTGCCATCACATTTATTCTGCTGATTGCAGTACCGATCCTTACGATGCGAAGCTTCGCGGAGGACCGTAAGAATAAGACGGATCAGCTGACGCTGACCGCACCGGTATCCATTGGAAAAATCGTGTTTGGCAAGTATCTTGCGATGGTTGCGGTATTCACGATTGATATTGCGATTTTTGCAATCTCTCCATTGATCCTGCGTGCGTTTGGCACGGTGCCGATGGGGGAGAGTTATATCTCGATTCTTGCATTCTGGCTGTATGGATGTGCGAGCATTGCAGTCGGTATGTTTATCTCGGCTTTGACGGAGAGCCAGGTGATTGCAGCGGTTCTGTCATTTGCAGCGCTTTTTATCAGTTATATGATGGGCGGCATCACAAATGTGATCTCATCGAGCGGAAATCTGCTGACGAAGATTTTAAGCTGCTTCGATCTCTATGCGCCTTTTGACAATTTCTCGGGTGGAACGCTGGATATTACGGCAATCGTTTATTATCTGTCTGTGATCACAATCCTGAATTTCCTGACGGTACAGTCCATCCAGAAGCGCCGCTGGAGCATCAGCAGAAAGACGTTCTCAACGAGTGTATTTTCTGCATCCTTTATCGCGGTAGCGTTAGCTTTAACCGTGGTTGTCAATCTGGTTGTCGGCGCGCTGCCGAGTAAGGTAACATCAATCGATTGTTCGTATTCGAAGCTGTATTCGATCACGAGTGATACCAGGAAGGCGATGAAAAAGCTGACGGATGATGTGACAATCTATGCTTTGGCGGCAGAGTCCAAGAAGGATGCACAGATCGATAAAGTGCTCGGTCGTTACGAGGATCTGTCCAATCATATCAAGGTTGAGTATGTAAACCCTTCGACAAAGCCTTATTTCTATCAGGATTACACGGACAGCGCACCGGCGCAGAACAGTCTGATCGTTGTGAGCGGAAAGCGTTCGAAGGTGATCGATTATTATGATATTTATCACTATGAATCAAATATGGATTATTCTTCGTATTCATATTCCAATGATTTGGTCGGATTCGATGCAGAGGGACAGCTGACTTCCGCGATCGAATACGTGACGATGGAAGCGGATGAACTCCCGGTGATCTACCAGATTACAGGACATGATGAAAGTTCGATCGGAAGTGATTTCCAGTCAGCTGTCGAGAAAGCGAATATGTCTCTGTCCAGCATTGAACTTCTCAACGAGGAGAGTGTTCCGGATGATGCGTCAGCGATCATTATCAACGCGCCACAGAAGGATTTCAACGAGGCAGATGCACAGAAGGTCATTGATTATCTGAAAGCCGGGGGCAAGGCAATCATTGTCGGCTCCTACACAGATGCAGATATGCCGAATTTTGATTCCATCCTTGCAGCTTACAATGTTCAGCTGACCCAAGGTGTGATCTCTGAAAATGATGCGCAGCATTATTATAAGATGGGTGGACCATTCTACCTTCTTCCGGATGTAAACAGCAGTGATTACACCTCAAATATCGGTGGAAATTATGCCTATGTTCCGGCAACACTCGGTATCACTTATCCGGACACGGATGCCGAGACGGATAGTTCGAGCACGGATACCGAAGATGGAAGTGCCGCAACGGATAGCAGCGATAGCACCGATAACAAGATCGCCTATACGTCGCTCATCGATACGACGGATCAGTCGGTTGCAAAGAATGATCCGAACAATATGAGTGATTATGCATTTGAAGACGGAGATGACAAAGGACCATTCTCCATCGGTCTTGCAGTCGAGCAGACAGTGGATGATGACAATACCACGCAGCTTGTTGTATTTGGAAGCCCATATATCTTCAGCAATGATGCAAGCCAGCTGACTTCCAATAATATAACGCTTTTTGACGATGTAACAACGAAGCTGATCGGAGAGACAAAGCTTGCCGCAAGTGTGATTCCGGAGAAAGAATACACGCTGAGCAATCTGACCGTTTCCGCAGTCTACACGATTCTGTTAGGATTGTTATTTACGATCATTATTCCAATCGTGCTGATCGTATGTGGCATTGTGATTTTCGTAGTAAGGAGGAAGAAATAGATGAAAAAGCAGAAAATACAGATGTTCGTCATCGTTGTGATCCTTCTGCTTTGCATCGTTGCATACTTTGCTGCTACGCAGTATGCCAAGAGTCAGGAGCAGAGAGAGAAGGACAGTGAGACGCAGGGACAGGTAAGCCTTTCCATTGCAAAGACGGATGATGTCGATGCATTTTCTTATATTGTGGATGGAACAACGTATTCTTACACAAAGAGTGGAGATGGATGGACATGTGACAACGATGCATCGTTGAAGCTGGATGCGGATCAGATTACGACACTTCTCGATAATTTGAAGAAAGTCACTGCAGCGGAAGCAATCACGGATTATGATTCGTTATCGGATTATGGACTGGATCAGCCGCAGAATACGATTACGGTAACTTGTGGCGATGAGACAACGACGATCGATATCGGTGATTACAATGAGATGTTGAGCGAGTATTATGTCAAGGTCAGCGGAGATGAGAAGGTTTATCTGATGGATTCCACGCTTAAGGATGCGTTCTCAAAGACTGCGGATACGATGGTAGTTCAGGAAGATAGTACAGAAACCGAAAATTAGGGTTTGTTGAAATTAATCTCCCTTTTCAGAATTGTGTGTTTCTTAACCCAACAGTATAAATATACATTTCGCAAATTACACATACATTGTAAAAATTAAATATCATACGCAAAGGCTTTTCAGAACTTCTGGAGAGCCTTTTTTCACGTCCTGAAAAACTACACTTTAGTAAGAATAAGAAAATACTTATTTTTATTAAAGGAGTGAAAAGTTATGGCACTGACAGACAAAGAACTACAGGAGTTTATTGACAGTCTTTCTACAGAAGAACTGGAACAGTTACAAACACAGTTGAAAGCAAAAGAAAGTTCTGAAAGCAGTTCTGACTCTCCAAGAGTACAACCCCAAGCAGGCAAATCCAAACTCTCCTGCTGTCCCTACTGTAAGAGCACCCATTACAAAAAACATGGATGCACTTCTTCTGGCATGCAACGCTATATCTGCAAGGATTGTCGTAAAACATTCAGCGAAAACCATGGAGACAGTCTCAGGTACACCCATCTCAGCAGCGAGCAGTGGAAAACAGTCATACGGGGGATTGTTTATGATCACTCCCTGCCCGTGATTGCGGCAGATGCCCATATCTCCGTAAGCACCGCCTGGCTGTGCAGAATTAAAGTGAATCAGGCAATCGCAACTATGTATGGGTACAGTGACCTTTTCAAAGGACTCGCCGAAGCAGACGAGTACTATTACCGGGCATCTTTCAAGGGCAAACGCAGCCCGGAGTTCTTTATTTACATTCTTCACAGAATGCCGCGTCATCACAGAAACTATGCACAACGGGTACAATATTTACAGCAGGCTGGTTTATATGACAGGTTACAAAAAGAGGACCCGGATTTTCTGGAATACCTGCTCTCTGGAGAGTCAGAAAAAGTAAAACGCGGCATCAGCAACGAGCAGATCTGCATCCTCACCCTGATTGACACCACAGGGGAACTCTATATTGAGCCTGTTGCCGTTGGAAGGCTGGAAAAGGCAATGGCAAAGAGCAAGCTGAAACCAAGGTTTGTCCCTGACAAGAGCAACGTACTTGTCACAGATGACCATAATGCTTATAACCGTGTGCTCTATGGAACCAAAGCCAGACATGAAGTTGTCCCGGCGGGACAGCATGCCGCAGGGAAATACAACCTTGCAAAAGTCAACGGTCTCCACAGCGGTATGGATTCCTACCTTGACAGATACAAAGGCAGGGCATTTTCAATTAAATACCTTGACTTAAATCTCATGCTTTTCTGGTGGCTCCAGAAATACAAAGATTACCCGGTAGAAGAAAAGGTTCAGGCACTTTATAACATAATGAATGACGAAATTCCTGATATTGACACCAGAGAACGGGTGAATCAGGTCACCATGGCAGAATTACAGTCAAGGGAAATCCGTCTTGATACAAAAGGAAAGTTTCCAACGAGATTGTAGAAAAATGCATCGAGTTTTCAGGTTTATGCAGGGAGTTTTTCAAAAACTGCACGGACATCCCCCTTTTAAGCACAGACGTATGTAAACGACATTAAAATATGTTGAGGTACTTAAAGTTTTATACAGTGCCCTTGGCACTGTTGGAAAGGGGTACCTGATTATGGTAAGCGCAGCAGCAAAAGGAAAATCGTATGAGGAACTGATCGTGGATATTTTGAACCAGAGTGGTCTGGAAGCATGGAGAACAAATATGGCGAACATCGCAGATCCTGTACAGTACAAGGCAGGGTTTGACGGGGGCGTGGATATCTGCGCAACTTTCAGTCACAATGGAAAAAGCGCATATAAAGAGTTTTTGTTTTACATCCAGTGTAAAAACCACAAAGTACCGTTGGAAAAGACCGCAGTTGCGGAGGTTTATGCAGGAATGCATGTAAGAAATGCAAAGGCAGACAACTGTATTCCTGTGGTCTTTTCCACATCAGATGCGTCAGAAGAAACACGGCTGTATGCAAAACAGCTGGGTGTGGAACTTATCCTGCCACATGAAATGAGTATGATCATTCAGGCAAAAAAGACAGGCAAAGTGCCATATGACAATTATGGAATACTGATGCAGACAATCCTCTTCTACCATACACATGACGAGGTCTGGTTCGATACACTTCCGGACAACAAAAACAACCTTGCAATGGTGTCCATGGCAGAACAATATATGGATTCTGCAAAGAGTGAGTTTGACAAGGCTGAAGTTTATCTGAACAACGCAGCAGCTTTGGAGCAAAAAGCACTGGAAAACCGGAAAAAAGCACTGGATATCCAAAAGGTCGCTGTCTACAGGAGTCTTTGTGCCTGTGAAAATCTCAGACCTCACAGGGACAGAAAAAAGAAGGACTCTGCGGAGGATGGATAGCTGGAAAAATGAAACATACCCTGCTGAAATTTCTGGCAGATACCATGGACTATGGAGAGGTGATCCATGGTGTGGAAAAACTCAACAATGACCAGCTTGTGGTAATCTTTGAAAAACTGAAAGCACAGCTTGCAGAAAAACAGCATACACAAAACAGGGATTGCAGACAGGTGGGGAAAGCCTGTGTGGAAAAGGATGGGCTTTCTGAAAATGGAAGCAAGCCCAAGGCAGAAATCTCCTGCTGTCCGCACTGTGGTTCCCTCTCTTTTAACAGGCACGGCAAAACAACAGGCGGTGTGCAGAGGTATCTCTGCAAAGACTGCAGCAAGACTTTTAGCGAAAATTACGGGCTTATTACACACTACACACATTTGCAGGAATGGCAGTGGCTGGAGGCAGTGCGTGGGACGATCAATGGGGAATCATTGACAAATATTGCGAAAAACATGAATGTGAGTACTGCCACTGCATGGCTGTGCCGCATAAAACTGTACAAAATGATTCAGGACATTTATGGCTATTGTGATACATTTAACAGTATTACCGAGGCAGATGGTACTTATGTCCGTCTTTCCTTTAAGGGGAAAAGGGACAGAAACTGGTTTATTGACACCCTTGGCAGGCTTCCAAGGCACCACAGGACAAAGGCAGAACGGATTGATTACATAGGGAAAGATTTTAACAGGCTTGCAAAGGCAAAACCGCACTGTTTGAGGGAAATGATCATGGGCAGCCAGAAGAAACTGACAGGCTGTGACATGATTGACAGGAACCACCAGCAGGTCTGCATACTCACTGCGGTTGACAGGAGCAACCATATTTATGTGCAGCCGGTCAGCGCAGGTTCAGCAGACAGCAGTGATGTGAAGAAGTACCTGCAGGGCAGGTTAAAAGGTGAGGCAGTTCTGGTTACGGACGGTCATCACAGCTACAAATATCTCTGCCATACAAACAATATCCGTCATGTGGAGATTCCAAGTAAACAGCATTTCTCAGGAACGTTTAACCTTGGACGGGTGAACAGCCTGCACAGTTCCCTGAAGCGGTTCCTTGGGAAACATGCAGACAGACCAGCGACAAAATATCTCGACCTTTACCTGATGATGTTCTGGTGGCTGGAAAAACAAAAGGAACAGAGCAAAAATGAACTGATGCAGAGACTGTTCCATATCGCGACAGGATATGTGGATAATGCGACACGCGTAAAAATGAAGCGCATTACTTACAGGGGCATTACAGGACGTGAACTGCCGATAGACACAAAAGGCTTCTTCTGACACGAAGCCACAGGCAGTGTTTTTTGCATGTCTGATAATAGAAAAGAAAACCTGTTTTTGGAAAGGTGGTGATGTCTGACAGTGGTGGTCTGCCATAAGCAGTGTGGATTTCAGGTCTGCATGGGTGAAAATCAAATGACCTGTAAAGCAAAGTTTTGTATACAGCAGGTTTGCAATTTCAGGTTTATGGCGGTAGAATAAATAATATAAGGAAAGAGAAAAGAATAAAAACAACAGCAAAAAAGCGGAGGTAGAGACAAATGAAGATTTCAAATAAGCTGGTAAGTTTCATGCTTGCACTGGCAATGGTGGTGACTGCCATGGCAGTTCAGACAGTGCCTGTACAGGCAGCTACAGAAATTAGCTTTGACAATGTGAATAAGAAAAGCATTACGATCAGAGCAGGTGGAGTTTATACATTCAAGACCAATTACAATGCAAATGAGTTAAATTATAAGACATCCAACAAGTCAATTGTGAAGTCTCTTGGAAATGGCAAGATTAAAGCAGTAAAGAAAGGAACAGCAAAAGTGACAGTTAGTTTGAAAAATGATGCAACTGTAAAGGCAACTGTTACAGTGCATGTACAGAGTAAACCATCTTCAAATTGTAAAATTACATTAAGCAGAGTCTGTGAAAGCTTAGTTGAGGAAACTTACAATAAAAAGACAAAGAAGTCTGATTACAGAATTTATATAGACACTGAAAATCTTGGCGACAAGAAAGTTGCAGCACAGCTTTCAGTAAGTGTCAAAGGTATGCAGCCAAAATGTAATGAACAATGGGTAGGTGCATATACCAATGGCAAGTGTGTTTTAGACATTCATCTTCTTACTAAAGATGATGAATATTATGTGTCAGGTGACATTGAAACAATGACACTGAATGATTGGTATAACATTTATAAAAAAGATGGCTATTCTAAATCCTACGTTAAAAAAATGATTAGTACAGAGAATACTAATAAATATTACAAAGTAGTTGTTAATGATGATATATTACCTTATTCACTTGTTAAAGACAAGGACACTGGTAATATATATATGGTACAATATTATGTATATGCTAATAAAATTGGAAACCCACTTAGAACGGAAAAGGCAAAGAAGAATTATGTTAATGTCTTAAAGAGTTTTAAGTTGCAGAACTTTACATATGACGAACTTGGATATAGATACTAGCATCAAGTAAATAAATGACGATATAGAGGAATGGGTTTATTGGCACCCATTCCTTTTTTCATGCCTGTTTTCATACATGAAAATAATTAAATAAA
>ERZ1034713.1236-NODE-1236-length-12032-cov-18.885113_pt1 | contig 12032 bp, 6 predicted proteins | sample MGYA00520692_ERZ1034713 | MGnify/ENA primary metagenome ERZ1034713 (study PRJEB33766, sample SAMN09781717) | gut metagenome | biome: gut microbiome | host: Homo sapiens | place: Madagascar | study: EMG produced TPA metagenomics assembly of the PRJNA485056 data... | reverse complement strand
GCTCTCCCTTCCGTGTGCCTATCGCACGTCTGGCCGCTGCCCAGGCTGCTATCAAGAACCCCCGCAAGTGATTGCGTGAGCGCTTGAAAAAGCACAAGTAAAGCATCAACTCCCCCTGATTTCCGCAACAGGAGATCAGGGGGAGTTTTTTCTTATGTATAAGAGGCAGATTCGGGCTGAGTTGGCTGACGAGGAAAAGCTGTTATGAAGAACGAAAAATGTGCAAAAGATGAACCCCATGCAGAGGGTGAAAAGAAGGCATTGTAAAGGTGAGTTCAAACGATACCAATATTGCTATGACTTTCACGCATAAAAGCCAGAAGCATAATGCGGAGGTCGCCGGGAAAGCTGCATAGGAAAAGCGGATGGTTGATTTGAGCAGTGTTTTTATTCCGACCAAAGAAATCCTTTCTAACTCATGGAATCTTTCCAATGTAGTGCAGCAGGGCAATATCATCTTTGATGACACCTACCTTGATATTATTGCGGTGGCAGAAGTCAATGTAGCTTCGGGAAAAGATAATAGCCGAAAAAAGAAGTACCTGGATGAACTGAAAAAAACAGCAAGGGTAAACCACCCCGGTTTCTGTATCAGAAAACTGGGGGGGCTTTTGTTAAAAAGGGAAAATGAACGTTGACGGAAAAGAATAAAAAATGTATAATTTTTACAGGAATGAACCTCACAACGAGGATAATGCGATAAGCGTTATATTGAGATGAGAATAAAGAGAAACGAAAGGAGAGCTTGTGCAATGAGAAAACGGATAGGAAAACGCTTGGTCAGTGCAGTGCTGGCAGTCAGCATGATAGTGAGCATGATGCCGGTTCAGGCATTTGCAAAAGGGATGCCAAGGGCAGAGAGCACTGTAGAGATACTGAAACAGGAAAACGATGCCGGGATGACGGATGATATCATTGAGATCAAGGTTGGTTCGGGCATTTCTTTTGGTGAAGAACCATCTACAGATAACATGAATACAGAATTTTGGTCGTATGGAACAAACCTGCTCGGGATCAAAACGCTGACCCTGAAAAAGGGACAATTCAAGCTGACCGGCGGTGCACTGCAGGATGAAATCAAGCTTTCCATTGAGTCGGGTGCCACATTTGTGGACGGAAAAGTAAATGGCGAAGTTTCTAATGCAGGAACTATCGAAGGCGGTACATTCAGTCATGCTCTCCCGCATACAGGCATGAATGTTGGGCCAAATGGTTCCAAAACGCAGTGGGTCGGAGGAATTGTCCGTAACAGCGGCACCATCACAGGTGGTACATTCAAAGGCCAGCTTTGGAATGGCGGCGTGGTTTCCGGAGGAGTGATTTACGGCGAGGTATATAACAGCGGTGAAATCACTGGAACATCGGAGTTTGCAGTTACAACGGACGACTATGGTAACCGGGGTGGAAATCCAAGTAAATATGGCATCATAAAAAACCTTGAGGGCGGTATCATCAGCGGTGGTTCCTTTGGAAAAAATTGTAAGGTCACGAATCAAGGTACGATCTCTGGCGGAAAATTTGAAATTGGTCGGTTCTATTATCAAATCGAAAATTCCGGCGGTACGATCACGGGCGGCCAGTTTACGGACAGCAGGGTGCTGAATGGCGTGCTGAATAATATTTCGGGCACCATTTCAGGCGGTATGTTTGATAATGGTTATACAGTCAGCAACAGCGGCGGTGTTATTTCGGGCGGCACATTCCGGAAGGGCACGGTCAACAACACGGGCGCGGGCACAAAAGTCGGCATTATCAGAGGCGGCATTTTTAGCGGTACAGTCACATGTGATAATTCGAGCGAGATCGAGGACGGCGTGTTTACCGGCGATGTGACCGGCCCGACTATCTACGGCGGCGTTTTCAAAAACGAGCCGGATGCTTATTATTTGTCCGCTGCGGTGCGGTATGCGAATGGCACCACAACCTTCTCCTTGCTTAAAAATGGCAATGCCGATGTGAGCGGTGTGCTGGAAAATGTCACGGTGCTGTATGTGGCTTCCGACACGCTGGCAAAAGAGATCACCATTGTGCCCTCCACTGATGTGATCGATGTCAGCGGCAATATTAAATACAACGGAAAGGCCGGCGGGCCGATGCAGCTGCGCATGGAAATGCGCGGAAAGAGTAGCGACCTTGTGCTGAACTCGATTACTAAAAAAATCCCGAAGTACGAGGACTTCCACTGGGATCAGGCGCAGAGAAAGGTCGTTTCGGATGTGCCGGGCATGGGCATCATCACGACCTATTATAAGGATACGTTTATCATTCCCACGAAGCCGGGAAACTATAAAATCAAGTATAAGGTGGCGGAAGGCGAGGACTATATCGCGTTTGACGGCCCGGAGAATACAGGGTGGATCCTCAGCGTTTATGCAATCAGCGTGAGCGGCGGTATGGCAGACAGAAGCGCTGCTGTTGCGGGAGATGAAGTCGTGCTGACAAGAGGCAGCGTGCCGAAGGGATATTCTTTCGCGTATTGGACGCTGAATGGTGAGAAAATCGAAGGAGATTCTTTTATTATGCCGGAAGGTGACGTTACACTGAAAGCTAATTACGTCATCAATCGTCATAATCTGACTGTGAATGGCAAGACTGAACTGAGAGCATACGGTGAAGATGTGTCTATAACGGTGGAAGAAAAGGAGGGCCATACATTCCGGGAGTGGACGATAGAAGGAGTGACGGTGGAGGACAGTGTATATAGCCGAACGCTGAACTTTAAAATGCCGGATAATGATGTTGAACTGATTGCAAACTACGTAGTGAATGACTACGGCTTATATGTGGACAATAACTATGTTCAATGGAGAAGGTATAATACGGAAGTTTCCGTAACTGCAGAAGAACTTGCTGGCTACACGTTTAACGGTTGGACGGTGAGCGGAGTTACCATTGAGGATACTTCCAGTCGGACGCTGACTTTCCGAATGCCGGCTGATGCAGTGTACCTGAAATCAAATTACAGCAAAAATAAGTATACGTTGACTGTGAATGGCCAAAGCAAATCCGTATACTATCGTGATTATGTCTGGGAGGAGGCAAAATCCAAATACGGACAGACTTTTGATCATTGGGAGGTAGAGGGCGTAGAAATTCAGAACCCTTCTAATTCGATTTTAATTTTTTACATGCCTGCAAATGATGTGACAGCAACAGCAATTTATGTTGGAGTGCCGCGCACCGTTACGGTAAGCGGCGGTAAAGCAGTGGTCGATGGACAGGAAACAACAACGGTGCGCTATGGTCAGGAAGTCACGCTGATACCGGACGAACCGGAAACTGGCAAGGCATTCGATCGCTGGGTCGAAGTTGAGGGGGCAGGTACGCTCAATGAGAGAATCATAAAAAGTCCTTTTGAAATGCCTGTCAGAGATCTTGCAATCAAGGCCATTTATAAAGATATTAATTATGCGATCTCCATTACCGGCGGTAAGGCGTATGTAAACAACTATCGAGCAAGTTCTGCAATCTACAATGCGCTTGTTCAGCTGGAAGCCGTACCGGAAAATGTGGGTGATGAGCTGGACTACTGGGAGGTCAATGGTCAAAAAATTGACGGCTCGGAGTTCAACATGCCCGCAGAGAATGTAACCATCCGGGCTGTGTGGAAGCGTGCGATATACAAACTCACGCTGGAAGGTGCCACGGCTACGGTAAATGGAAATCCCGCATCCACGGCCCAGTACGGTGACAATGTATCTCTGACGGCTGAGCCGCCATACGGCAAGGAATTTGTCCGCTGGGAACTGTCCGGACTGGATGGCATTAAAACCGAAGCATGGGGCAGAAGGCTGACCTTCAAGATGCCGGCAAATGATGTTACTGCAAAAGCGATCTATGAGGATGGCGTATATTCCATTTTCATCACGGGCGGCACCGTGGATAATACAGAGCACAAGGCCGGAGAACTGGTGCTGGTGCAGGTGGACGAAACGCAGTTCCCGGAAGGGCAGACCTTCAAGGAATGGGAAACCGCACCCGAACTGGACATGCAGCCGACGGACGGCGGGTATACCTTTACAATGCCCGGCGAAAGCGTGACCATCAAGGCCGTTTACCAGAACCGCTTCTATGATCTTACCGTGGACGGCAAAACAGAATCCAGAGAATACGGTTCACTGGTCAATGTGACTGCGCCGGAAAAGGAAGGCTACACCTTTGCCGGCTGGACCGTGAAAGGTGCACAGGTCGATAACCCATATAACCAGACCCTGCTCTTCCGGATGCCGGCCGGCGATGTGACCCTGACGCCCAACTATACCGCAAATAAGTATTCGCTGACCGTAGACGATACGATGGAGTTCAAGGACTATGGTGAGCCGGTTACCGTCACGGCGGCGGAAAAGGAGGGCTACACCTTCACCGACTGGGCAGTGGATGGCGTGACAGTGGCAGACAAAACCAGCAAGACCCTTGCATTCACCATGCCCGCCGGGGATGTGACCCTGACGGCAAACTACGCAATCAACCACTATACTCTGACCGTGAACGGAAAAGCGGAACAGAAGGAATATGGGGAGCGTGTCTATACATACGCGGAGGACCGCACCGGATGGATCTTCACCGGCTGGGAAGCAACGGGTCTGGAACTGACTGCGGAAGAAAAGGCTGACAGAGGTATTGGATTCTATATGCCGGCGCACGATGTGACCCTGACAGCGCAGTACGAGGCGGAAAAGTATACCTTGTCCGTTACGAACGGAACCCCGGAAAACACCACAGCCGTGGCGGGCACGGAGGTGACCCTCACGGCCAATGCGCCTGCCAAGGGAATGCAGTTTGATCACTGGATTTTGTCAGATGATCTGGAAATCGTTTCTGGAAGCCTGACCGATACGACCATCACGGTAAAGATGCCGCAGGGCTATGCGAGTGCGTTCGCATTCTATACGTCTGCGCCGCGGTATATGCTGAAAATCGTAATGGACGATGACTATGATTTCCAGTCACTGACAGCGGACGAGGAAGTTGTCCTGACAGCGAAAGAACCGGCAAAGGGCCGACAATTCGACCAATGGAAGCTTTCGGAGGGGCTGGAACTTGTTTCTGGTGCTCTGACGGATGCGACCATCAAGGTGCGGATGCCGGCAAAAGAAGCATCTGCGGAAGCAGTTTATAAAGAAATACCGAAACCCAAATACACTCTGACCGTAACAAACGGTACGCCGACCAGTAGGCAGGAAGAGGCTGGTACAGAAGTTGTTCTGACGGCGAATATCCCGGTGGATGGTAAGCTGTTCGACCAGTGGGAACTTTCGGAGAATTTGGAACTTGTTTCCGGCAGCCTGACAGACGAAACCATCACCGTGCGTATGCCGGAGGGCAATGCAACGGCGAAAGCAACCTACAAGGATGCGCCGAAGCCGGAGTACACCCTGACAGTCACCAGCGGCACACCGGCCAACACGACTGCCGAAGCGGGCACGGAAGTGACCCTGACAGCGAACACTCCGGCTGATGGCAAGCTGTTCGACCAGTGGGAACTTTCGGAGAATTTGGAACTTGTTTCCGGCAACCTGACAGATGAAATCATTATGGTTCGTATGCCGGAGGGCAATGCAACGGCGAAAGCAACCTACAAGGATGCGCCGAAGCCGGAGTACACCCTGACAGTCACCAGCGGCACACCGGCCAACACGACTGCCGAAGCGGGCACGGAAGTGACCCTGACAGCGAACACTCCGGCTGATGGCAAGCTGTTCGACCAGTGGGAACTTTCGGAGAATTTGGAACTTGTTTCCGGCAACCTGACAGATGAAATCATTATGGTTCGTATGCCGGAGGGCAATGCAACGGCGAAAGCAACCTACAAGGATGCACCGAAGCCGGAGCCGGAACCGTACACGATCGAAGTGCAGGATGGCACGGCGTTTGTGAACGGCGCGGAAGCCGCCGCAGCATTGGCCGGAACCGAAATCACGATTCATGCAAAGGCTGCGCCGGAAGGAATGAAGTTCAGCGGGTGGCAGGTAGAAACGCCGCAAACGCTGGAACTGAAAGACGGCACAGCAGCTAAAACTACCTTTATTATGCCGGATGCCTGCGTAAAAATCAGTGCACTGTATACGACGTCCGAAGTACCTGATCCGACCCCGGATGCATCCGGCGGTGGTGCGGCTATTGCAGCAGCGGCAGTCGGTGCGGCGGCGGGTGCGGCCATTGGCATTGGCGTATGGGCAGTGAATCGTTATATCCTGTCCAATCTGCCTGTGGGCATGGCGGTGCCGACAACACGGCAGCAACTGGCGGTCGTTCTGTGGACTATGGCAGGAAAGCCGGATGTGACTCCGACCGTCCATTATCAGGATGTGGTGGGACTGGACGCACAAAAGGCAGTGCACTGGGCCGTGGAGCAGCAGCTGATGCAGCCGGAAAGTGCGGAATATTTTGGCGCACAGGGCTCCGTGAACAAATGGCAGGTGTTCCAGCTGATGAAACAAGTGATGAAATAACGTACCATCGCCACTCCAGACGCCCTGTGATTTTGGCACCCGCCCAGGCTGCGATTAAGTCTCCCCGGAAATAAAATCTGATAGGACAAAGAAGATAAAAGCTCTTGGCTTCTGTAATGGAGGCCAAGAGCTTTTTGCATCTTGTTTTGTAAGCGGAAAGAGGTTCCAATAATAGAAAAGAAAGCGTACATCGGTCGAATAAGGTGGCGGATTTATGAATGGTTTAAAGTTAAAAGAAGAAGTATTTATGCACAAAAAATGATCGATAAAATTGTAAAAAAGGCGAATGGAATCTCTGTGAATTTTATGTTAACATCTTATTACAACACGTGATTCCTCGGAAGCGTCAGTTGTACTTGTGAACAAAGGATAGTGCTCGGTAGAGTGTCTATACCTGCAGGTATAATTATGACTGCTGTCCGAGGCTTTTTCTTTATCCGAAACGGAGGGGGTGGGTGCTATGCGAATTGTTCGGAAAATCAATAACAGTGCCGCTGTTGCTCAGGACTCCCGCGGGAAGGAACTGATCGTGATTGGTAAGGGCATCGGGTTTCCGGCGGTTCCATACGAACTGACGGATATGTCGCGGATAGACCGCACGTTTTACGATATCGACCCGCGTTATTTTGAGATGATCAGTACTCTTCCGCAGGAGATTCTTCTGGCGAGTGCCGACATTACAGAAGATGCGCAGGTCGTACTGAATACGACCCTTAACTCCAACCTGCCGCTGACACTGGCCGACCACCTGAACTTTGCGGTGGAGCGCTTTCGCAGCGGGTTGAACCTGACGATCCCCATTGCCTATGATATCCGTCATCTGTACCCCAATGAGTTTGATCTGGGCGTAAAAGCATTGGATATCCTGAAGGAATACACAGGAGTCTCACTTCCGGATTCCGAAGCGGTCAGCATTGCAATGCATTTGATCAATGCTGAAATCGAAAACAGCGAGATCCATTCCCTCGTAAAGGCGTTGGAGATTCAGGAAGGCGTGGAGTCCATTGTGGAGCGGGAAATGAACTTGAAACTGGATAAGGACAGCTACAGTTACTACCGGTTCACGATGCATATCCGCTATCTCATCCAACGGCTGATGAGCGGTACTCAGAGCGAAACGGGGAGTGGCAGCATGGTAAAGATGCTGGCCAATGATTACCCTAAAACATATATCTGTGCTAAAAAGATTGCGGCTTTCTTGCAAAAGCAGGAGAATTGGTGCTGTAATGATGAGGAGCTTCTCTATTTGATGTTGCATATCAACCGCGTCTGCCAGAAAAATACATAAACAGCTTCCGTTGCTTGGAGCGGCACTCGCCATTTGCGGGACGTGATCCGGGGACAGAGCGCATCCGACCTGAAAACGCTTGCGTTTTCAGGTAGTTTGAAGGCGCTTTGTGCCCGGATCTTTTATTACATATTGAATGAACAGCGGTGCAGGGCCCGCATCGTTTTTCAGATAAAAAATCAGGAGGATTAGCCATGAAACAGGATGCATTCTTTCAAACTATCATACATCACATCGGTGGTGAAGGCAATGTTGCACGAAAACGTTTTGACGGAGAGCACCTGTATGTCACTGTGAAAGACAGCGGTATGGCAGATCTAGAAGAACTGAACCGTTTGGATGGGGTTTCCGGTACGGAACTGAACCGGAATATTCTGTCCGTTACCATCCAGGAAGATTTTTTGGAGGATGTTACAATGGCAAAAGATTTCAAACAGCTGGCGCAGAATATCATGACGTTGGCTGGAGCAAAGGAAAATGTTACTTCCGTATTTCACTGCATGACCCGTCTGCGCATGACGGTCAAGGACGTCAAGAAGGTAGACCGGAAAGCTATCAATGATCTGGACGGCGTGTTGGGCGTCACCTATCAGGGCGGTCAGCTGCAGGTCATCATCGGCAAGGATCTGCTGAAGGTTTATGAAGAGGTGCTGAAGCTGGGCTACAGCGATGGCGGCGCTGTGGACGAAAAACTGGACGGTGACCTGAAAGGCGAAAAGATTTCGGTTGGGCAGGCAGTGATTGGTTACATTTCCGCTGCCGTACAGCCTATGGTTCCGGCACTGATCGGCGGCGGTATGATCAAGGTGTTCCTGCTGCTGATCTCCAAGGTTTATGCTCCCTTTGCGGACAGTTCTACTTATACGCTGCTGAGCATCGTGGGCAATGCGGTGTTTTATTTCATGCCCATTCTGGTCGCTTATGGAACGGCCAAGAAACTGGGTGCGACCCCCACGTATTCCATGGTCGTGGCCGGTGCACTGGTCGCTCCTGAATGGACGGCTATTGTAAGTGCTGGCGATCCAGTCACCATGTTTGGTATCAATGTTGCCCTGAAAGGATACGGCAGTTCTCTGCTTCCTGCGCTGCTGCTGGCAATCGTTGCGTATTATGTGGAAAAATTCCTGAACAAAGTGATCCCCGGCGTGTTCAAGCCTATCTTTGTCGGTACGTTGACAATGGCCGCCACCTATGCCGTCTCAATCCTTGCACTGGCGCCTCTGGGTCAGCTGGCAGGTACCTATGTCACCGCCGCGATCCTGTGGTTGTATAACATTGCAGGCCCCATCACGGTTGCTCTGTTTACGGCTCTGTTCCCCTACATGGTCATGACCGGTATGCACATGACCTTGGGAGCTCCCATGATCCAGCTGCTGTCGGAAACTGGTTTTGATCCCCTGTTCCGCCCCGGTATGCTGCTGTCCAACATGGCAGAAGGCGGCGCTTCTCTGGGTATCGCCATCAAGGCAAAGGACAAGGCAATCAAATCCGAAGCACTGTCCGTTGCAGTGGGCTGCATCTTTGCTAGTGTGACCGAGCCGGCCATTTACGGTTTTAACCTGCCGCTGAAGAAACCTATGTGGGCTGTTTCCCTCGGCGGCGCCATCGGTGGTGTCGTGGCCGCTCTGCTGGGTGCCCATAACTACGAGTATGGTTCTTCCTCCCTGTTTGCCCTGCCGATCTTTGAGGATACCATCGTGGCTATGGTTATTGCAATCATCGTGACGATCGTAGCATCCTGTGTACTTACGATTCTCTTTGGCTTTGACGAGGAAATCTTGAAGAAACACTGATCTCAAAATTTTGTTCGCCCCGGGGAGCGCATGCGTCCCGGGGCGTTGGAGGTATTATGAAACTTAAGTCCGATTTTTTGTGGGGTGGAGCACTTGCGGCTAACCAGTGCGAGGGTGCCTGGCAGGAAGACGGCAGGCTGCCTGCGTCTGCTGACTTTCTGCCGGATGCAGCCCACGGCAGATGGAATGCCATGCTGCATCCGGGAAACATTCTGGAAACGCGGTACGATTATTATCCTAGTCGGGAAGCAATTGATTTTTATCATCGATACAAAGAGGATATCCGCCTTCTTGCAGAGAGCGGGATCAAGGCGCTGCGTTTGTCCATTTCATGGACGCGGATCTATCCGACCGGGGAAGAGAACGCCCCGAACGAAGATGGCCTGCGTTTTTACGAGGAACTGTTTACGGAGTGTCGTAGGTACGGGATAGAGCCGGTGGTCACCCTGTGCCACTTTGATGTGCCGGAAGCTCTGATCCGGAAATATGGTGCCTGGGCAGACCGCAGGCTGATTGCACTGTATGAAAAATATGCTGCCACCGTGTTTGACCGCTACCGGAATCTGGTAAAATACTGGATGACCTTCAATGAGATCAACATGATCACCCACATCCCTTATCTGGGCGGTGGCCTGCTGGTGGACAAGGACGACCCGGAGTTCAACCAGATCGTGTACAATGCCGCGCATAACCAACTGGTGGCAAGTGCCTGCGCGGTGCGGATCGGTAAAAAAATCAACCCGAATTTCCGAATTGGATGCATGATGGCGGCCGGAAGCTTTTATCCCTATTCCTGTAACCCCAATGATGTGATGGAAGCACGTATCAGTAACAACACAAATTACATTTTTCCGGATGTCCAATTGAACGGCTGTTATTCCGGATTCGCCCGGAATTACTTTGCAAAATTGGGCATCACGCTGGACGAACAGCCGGGTGATGACGAACTTCTGGCTCAGAACACCTGCGATTTTCTGGGATTCAGTTACTATTCCTCCAGGCTGATCTCCACGGATCCGGAGCATCTGAAAAATGTGGCGGATGGCAACGCCATTACTACCCTGCGCAACCCGTATCTGCAGATCACGAAATGGGGACGTCAGATCGACCCGGTCGGCCTGCGCGTGACCATGAATGATCTGTATGATCGCTATCACAAGCCGCTGTTCATTGTGGAAAACGGTTTGGGCGTGGAGGATACTCTGGAAGTGGACGGTTCCGTCCATGACCCCTACCGGGTGGAGTATCTCGATGCTCATATCACCCAGATGAAAAAAGCCGTTCTGGAGGACGGTATTCCCTGCATGGGATATCTGGTCTGGGGCATCATCGATCTGGTCAGCGCGGGCGGCGGTGAAATGGATAAGCGGTACGGACTGGTCTATGTAAATAAACATAACGACGGCACCGGAGACCTCGCCCGCTACAAAAAAGATTCTTTTGGTTGGTATGCACAGAAGATTCGGGAAGAGTGCTATGAATAAAGCATATAAGCAGTATTTTGATCTGATATTTGGCTCCACACTACTGACTTTGGGTATCTACCTGTTTGTCACCCCCAATGGTATCAACTTTGGCGGTGTGATAGGCCTGGCTCAGATTATAGAGATTTTTCTGCGTAGATTCATTGCAATCCGCAGTGATGCAAACCTTGTTGGTATGATCAATTTCCTCATCAATGTACCGCTGTTCCTGATAGGATACCGGGTCATGAGCCGCAGGTTCTGCATCAAAACCATGATCTCGGTAGCAGTGCAGACGTTGCTTCTCTCAGTACTTCCGCCGCTCAAAGCACCACTTGTGGAGGATGTGCTGCTAAACAGTATCTTCGGCGCTATTCTCTGTGGTGTAGGTGTCGGCTATGCGCTGCGGGGCAGTGGGTGCTGCGGCGGCATGGACATTGCATGCATGTGTCTGGTAAAGAAATACCCAGATTTTAAAAGCGGACGGCTTTCTATTTATGTCAATGCGGTTCTCTTTTCGGTCTGCCTACTCCTTTTTGATTTGGAAACTACGATGTACTCCATCATCTTTGTGGCAATCCTGTATACGGTGGCAGATAGGTTTCACGACCAGAACATCAATGTGGCGGCCCTGATATTTACGGATGTTTCCACTGTGCAGACTGAAATCCTGCAGAAGATGGGACGCGGCGTCACCTTCTGGAACGGATACGGTGCGTACACCAACCACCCTAAGAAGATCCTTTTCTGTGCCGTGAACAAGTATGAAATCGGGGAGCTGCAGGAAATTATTCACGAGCAGGATCCCAATGCCTTCGTCACATTCTTTGTAGGTCCTCTGATCCATGGCGGATTTGAAAAAAGGCTATGAGATTGAGGGTAATCGCATAGAACAAATGAAGCGAGGAACGCTCTGTAATTTTGGCACCCGCTCAGGCTGCGATTAAGTCTCCCCGGAAATAAAATCTGATAGGACAAAGAAGATAAAAGCTCTTGGCTTCTGTAATGGAGGCCAAGAGCTTTTTGCATCTTGTTT
>ERZ1034713.1234-NODE-1234-length-12046-cov-3.653824_pt1 | contig 12046 bp, 12 predicted proteins | sample MGYA00520692_ERZ1034713 | MGnify/ENA primary metagenome ERZ1034713 (study PRJEB33766, sample SAMN09781717) | gut metagenome | biome: gut microbiome | host: Homo sapiens | place: Madagascar | study: EMG produced TPA metagenomics assembly of the PRJNA485056 data... | reverse complement strand
GTGTGATATCGCCGCGTTTTGCCGCTGCCGATACGCAGAATTTTGCCTTGCCGGTACTGCCTGTTTTCAGTCCGATACAGCCGTCATAGCTTCTGAGAAGCTTGTTGGTGTTGGTAAGCCCAAAGGCACTGCTGCCTCTTGCCGTCACATGTGTGATATCCTCCATCCAGATTGTTGTGTATTGTTCGATCTGTGGAAAGTTCAGCAGAAGCTCTCTTGACATGATTGCAATGTCACGCGGCGTTGTATAGTGATCGTCCGAATCCGTCAGGCCACAGCAGTCCACAAAATGTGTGTTCTCCATGCCAAGTGCTGCCGCCCGCTCATTCATTTTCTGAACAAAAGCTTCTTCGCTTCCGCCTATGTATTCTGCCATGGCAACGGAAGCATCGTTCCCGGATGCCACCAGAATACATTTGAGCAAAGTGTCAACCGTCTGTTTTTCCCCTTCTTCCAGAAATACCTGCGAGCCGCCCATGGATTTGGCATGAGCACTTGTCACCACTTCATCCTGAAGTGTGATCTTCCCGCTCTTTATTGCTTCCATGATCAGCAGTGTGGTCATGATCTTGGTGACACTCGCCGGGCTTCGCCTTGTATCCGCCTCTTTTTCATACAGGATTTTCCCGGTCGTCAGCTCCATCAGGCAGGCTGCCGGTGATTCGATTTCCACGTTTTCTGCAAAACTCTGTCCTGGAAATGCAGCTGTCGTTCCGCCTGTGATGAGCACCAGTGCAAGCAGCAGGCTGATTCCCCTTGTTTTCCACTTTTTCATATAAAACGCTCCTGTTTTTCCTATATAAACAGTATAAGCAGGCATTTGCTCATGCATGACAGGTCCGATACATTTTTCGCATCTGTTTTTGGGAACGGCAGCACACTTTTGCACAGCATACATTCCTCTCATTTTCAGGACATAAAGAAAACCTCCGGCATCACTGCCAGAGGCTTCATTTGCACATATTAGTTGTATTTACGCTTACGCGCTGCTTCGGATTTCTTTTTTCTTCTTACGCTTGGTTTTTCGTAATGTTCTCTTTTACGAATCTCCTGCTGAATACCAGCCTTTGCGCAGTTTCTTTTGAAACGGCGTAAAGCACTGTCCAAAGTCTCGTTTTCTTTTACGATTACATTTGACATAAATTCACACCTAACCTCCCTCCAGTTGTAGATTGTGCATAATACAACTGTCTGGGTATTTTATTGCACTTCTGACATTATAGCATATTTTCTCGAAACGTCAAGATTTTTCTTCTTTTTTCTCGATGAAAATTTTGCTTATTTGATCTGATCTTCCAGAATTCCTGCTACGGCTGCGATCGCTTCCGGTATCTTATCCGGATTTTTGCCGCCGGCCTGTGCCATATTCGGTCTTCCGCCGCCGCCACCGCCGACGATCTGTGCGATGCCTTTGACCAGATTTCCGGCATGGGCACCCTGTTTCATTGCTCCGTCGGTTGCAGTTGCCATCAGGCATACTTTTCCGTCATTTGCAGATGCCAGTACTACGACACCTTCGCCCAGTTTTTCTTTGAGCTGGTCTCCAAGGTCACGCAGTCCGTTCATGTCAACGCCTTCCAGTGCAGCTGCCAGCAATTTCACACCTTTGACTTCGGTAACCTTGTCCATGACATTTCCAAGTGCTCCCTGTGCCATCTTGCTCTTCAGAGCTTCGTTCTCGCTGTGCAGGGATTTTACTTCTGCCTGCAGATGCTCAATCTTGTCGCATACTTCATGCGTTCCGGCTTTCAGAAGGGCTGCTGCTTTTGCCAGCTGTTCTTCTACATTTCTATAATATGCAAATACACCCTGACCGGTCAGTGCTTCGATACGTCTTACACCGGATGCAACACCTGCCTCGGATACGATCTTGAATGCCTGGATCTCGCCGGTATTTGCCACATGGGTACCGCCGCAGAGCTCGATGGAGAAGTCTCCCATGGATACAACACGTACGTTTTCGGAATATTTTTCCCCAAACAGTGCCATTGCTCCTGTTTTCTTGGCTTCGTCGATGTTCATGATCTTTGTCACAACCGGAAGGTTTGCCTGGATTTCTTTATTTACCAGTACTTCTGTCTTTGCGATCTCTTCTGCTGTCATGGCTTCGAAATGTGTGAAGTCAAAACGCAGTCTGTCCGGAGTTACCAGGGAACCTTTCTGTTCTACATGGTTTCCGAGTACGGTTTTGAGTGCTTTCTGCAGCAGATGCGTTGCACTGTGGTTCTTGCAGGTATCTGCTCTTTCTTCCGGTGCAACTTCCAGTGTCACTTTGTCGCCGACTTTGAACATGCCCTTTGTCACATATCCAACATGTCCGATCTTGCCGCCCAGCAGTTTGATTGTTTCTTCTACTTTGAACTCAGCATCTGCGGTGCAGATCACACCGGTATCGCCTTCCTGTCCGCCCATAGTTGCATAGAACGGTGTCTGTTCTACGAAGATCGTTGCCTTGTCTCCGTCAGAAACGGCATCTACAACTTCTGTCTCCGTTGTAAGTACGGTGATGTCAGATTCATAAGAAAGCTTATCATATCCCACAAATTCGGATGTGATGGATGGATCGATCTCATCGTAAACGGTTGCATCTTTTCCCATGTAGTTGGATACTTTTCGTGAAGTTCTGGCTTTGACTCTCTGCTCTTCCATTGCAGCTTTGAAGCCATCCTCATCGATGCTGTATCCTTTCTCTTCCAGGATTTCTTTTGTCAGATCCAGCGGGAATCCATACGTATCATACAGCATAAATGCATTTGCTCCGGAAAGTACTTTCTCGCCTTTTCCTTTCATTTCTTCTTCCATACCGTTTAAGATGTCCAGACCCTGATCAATGGTCTTGCCGAATTTTTCTTCTTCTTTGGTCAGCACATTAAAAATGAACTCTTTCTTTTCTTCCAGTTCCGGATATCCGTCTTTGGAACCTTCGATGACAGTCTCACTCAGTCTGCTTAAGAAATTGCCTTCGATGCCAAGCATCTTTCCGTGGCGTGCCGCACGGCGGATCAGACGGCGCAGTACATAGCCGCGTCCTTCGTTTGACGGCATGATACCATCGGAGATCATAAATGTCGCAGAACGGATATGGTCCGTGATCAGACGGATGGATACGTCTTTTGCATCATCCTGCTGATATTTTACATTTGCAAATTCACACACTTTGTTGCGAAGTGCCTGCAGAGTATCTACATCAAAAATAGAATCAACATCCTGAACAACAACAGCCAGACGTTCCAGCCCCATACCAGTATCGATGTTCTTCTGCTTCAGCTCGCTATAATTGCCTTTTCCATCGTTCTCAAACTGGGTGAACACGTTATTCCATACTTCCATGTAACGGTCGCACTCACATCCGACGGTGCATCCCGGTTTGCCGCAGCCGTATTTTTCACCGCGGTCATAGTAAATCTCAGAACACGGACCGCAAGGGCCTGCACCATGCTCCCAGAAGTTGTCTTCTTTTCCAAAACGGAAGATACGCTCCGGTGCAATGCCGATCTCTTTGTTCCAGATCTCGAACGCTTCCTCATCGTTCTCGTAAATAGACGGATACAGTCTTTCCGGGTCCAGTCCGACTACCTGGGTCAAAAACTCCCAGGACCAGGCGATCGCTTCGTGTTTGAAATAATCGCCGAAAGAAAAGTTACCCAGCATTTCAAAGAAGGTACCATGTCTTGCTGTTTTACCTACGTTCTCGATATCGCCTGTACGGATACATTTCTGGCAGGTTGTAACACGTGTTCTTGGCGGCTTTTCTGCTCCCGTAAAGTATGGTTTCAGAGGTGCCATACCGGAATTGATAATCAGAAGACTGTTATCATTGTGCGGAACCAGTGAAAAGCTCTTCATTGCCAGATGTCCCTTGCTCTCGAAAAATTCAAGGAACATTTTTCTAAGTTCGTTTACTCCATATGCTTTCACAACAAATCCTCCTGTGTGATCTAAATCTGTTTTTCAGGCTGTATTTCTGCCTGCATTTTTGCGTCCCTGCGGTCACGCAGCACTTTTCCGAGGCGGATTCCGCCATAGGATACACCTGCAAGGATCAGCATTTCTACAATGCTTGTGATAAAGGTTGTCAGTATTGCCATATTGCCACCTCCTGTGCTTTTTGCACGTACTTTAGTCAGCTTTTATCTGATGATAGCCTTTCTTGCCTTTTTTGATCAGGAGAACGCCATCTTCATCAAAATCTGCACTGGTAAATACTTTTGCAAAATCCGTTACTTTTACATCATTGACAGAAACACCGCCCTGTGTTACCAGTCTTCTTGCTTCCGAACGGTTCTTTGCAAGTTTGGTATCCACCAGAAGTGTCAGGATATCTTTGCCTTCTTCCAGCTCTGCTGCCGGGTAAGAAGTGGTCGGGATATCTGCGGTCTTGCCGCCCTGTACAAACAGTGCTCTTGCAGCAGTCTGTGCTTTCTCTGCTTCTTCTTCGCCGTGTACGATCTTTGTAATCTCGTATGCCAGCACTTCTTTTGCTTTGTTGATCTCTGCACCTTCCAGTGCACCCAGTCTTCTTACTTCTTCCATCGGAAGGAAGGTCAGAAGGCCTAAGCATTCTTCTACTTTGACATCTTCGATGTTTCTCCAGTACTGGTAGAATTCGTACGGGGAAGTCTTCTCCGGGTCCAGCCATACTGCACCCTTCATGGTCTTGCCCATCTTGATGCCCTCGCTGGTGGTCAGCAGCTTGAAGGTCAGGCCGTAAGCCGGTTTTTGTTCTTTTCTTCGGATCAGGTCAACACCGCCCAGAATGTTGGACCACTGGTCGTTTCCGCCAAGCTCCATCTGGCAGCCGTACAGCTGGTTCAGTTTCAGGAAATCGTAGGACTGCATCAGCATGTAGTTGAACTCGAAGAACGTCAGTCCTCTTTCCATTCTCTGTTTGTAGCACTCTGCAGTCAGCATTTTGTTGACTGAGAAATGTACCCCGATTTCACGCAGGAATTCTACATAATTCAGATCCAGCAGCCAGTCTGCATTGTTTGCGATGATCGCCTTGTCATTGTCAAAATCGATGAATCTGGAAAGCTGTTCATGGAAACGCTTTGCATTGTAATCGATCTTTTCTTTTGTCATCATATTTCGCATATCGGATTTGCCGGACGGGTCACCGATCATTGTGGTTCCGCCGCCAAGCAGGGCGATCGGTCTGTGACCTGCTCTCTGCATGTGCATCATTGCCATGATCGTCAGGAAGTGTCCTGCGGTCAGGCTGTCTGCGGTTGCATCAAATCCAATGTAAAATGTTACCTTTTCTTTGCCCAGAAGCTCTCTGATCTCTGCTTCGTGCGTTGTCTGCTCAATAAATCCTCTTTCTTTCAGGACGTCAAATACGTTCTGTTCCATCATTTGATTCCTCCTTAGACTTTTTGTTTTCCAAGGGCGTAAAAGCGTAGAAAGCCCTCGCCCTTCTTATACGAAAAGGACGAGAGCTGAAATCTCGTGTTACCACCTTTATTCACAGCCGGCTCACACCAGACTGCCTCAGTAAGTACTGCCATCGGAATCCTTTCATGTAAAATCCTTTTGCTGTTCTTCGCAATTTTTTACCTATCCACAGCAATACTTTAACGTTGTTAACGGATGTCACTCCGCTGCAGCCTACTTACACTTCTGTGTTCGGTGCAGAGCTCCGGAATGTATTCGCAGGAACCGCATCTGTGCCTCTCACCGGCCGGCAACTCTCTGTTGTGCAGTTGTTCTGTTACTTCTTTCCTTCACAGCCTTTGCCTCATTTTTATGTCTCATGCGGATGTCAGAAAGATTCTGTTTTTGTCCCCTGCCTCCACAATTTTGACATTATCCTCATTATAATAAGCGGGTTTTCATTTGTCAAGACTGCTTTCCGGTGTTCGCCCGGTTCCTGCGGTTTCTCATTTCCTTTTTATTATTGATTTTGAAAATTCTGCTCTTTTACAAGTTTATCTTTCAGATTTTCAAAATAAGTGTCCCATTCTTCCTGTGCTTCTTCTGAGAAAGCATCTGTTGCTTTTTCATTGTACTCATCATTTAATGCTGACACATAATTCTGGATTGGCAGCTGTTTCTGGTATACAGTAAATTCATATGCCCAATAATCATCCTCCGAATCAAACTGGTCGATCACGTCTTGAATATCTTCGCTGTTGTCCACGCTTTCGAGCTGTAGCTTCATATCTTCTATATATGCCTGCACCTGCTCATCCGTCACAGAATAGCCGTTTTTGACTGCCGCTGCGTAAAGTGCATTGTACTGCTTGATCTCTTTGTCGGCATCTTTCGCTGCCTGCTCATCATCTTCGCCTTTTAATTGATAGAAAGATTTGACCTGCTCATATTCTTTCATCGGGATCGAGACATCTTTTCCGACTGCATAGAGCGGTTCGTCCTCTGTACTCTGCGTGCTTATTTTTCCTTCATCTGCCGACTGTTTTAAAATTTCACCCCAAAGTGCCGAAACAGATTTTCCCTGATTTCCTGCGTAAGCTGCTGAAACAGAAAGAACTGCTACCAGAGCTGCGGCTGCGATACCTGCTGCAAGTTTGCCTTTTTTCATATAGATTCACCCTTTCCTATAAAAAAATCGTTATACTACCAGCTTTCACTAAATAGCATAACGATTTTCTTTTTGCTTCTTCTACATTTTCTCACATTTTTCGATTTTCAGATCCGGATAAACGGTATAGCCCCATTCTTTTGCATTGCGTTTCAGGCTGTACTGTCCAAATGCATCTTCTGTAATCTCAAACGCAAAGGCATGTTCCAGCCAGGCATGCCGCCACTGTCTGCCGCCGCCCATCGGCTCCACGGCCGCCAGCTCTGCCACATATTCTCCTTTTGCAAGGCTTGTGGTATCAAAGTGAATCCCCACGTTTGCCAAGGTATTTTTTTCAAAAGCTCCGATTCCTTCCGAAACGGATGTGCCCACCGCCTGTCCGTCCATACTGTGGATGGTACAGCGAAGATGCAGATCTGCAATTGCTTCCTGCACTCGAAACGCCACGGAAAATCCGATTCCTTCTTTTGCCGTTACCTGATTGCTGTTCTTGATATCAAGGCTTGTAAACTGCATTTTTCCGGTGGTCCTGCGGTCATTTGCATCTGCTTCATAAGTATAGTGTAATTTCATCTGCACAACATCCCCCAGATATTTTGCGATCGCCTCTTCCGGTTCGCCATCAAAAACAAGATGTCCTTTTTCCAGAACAATGCAGCGGTTGCAGAGTGTGCGGATGGTTTCCATATTGTGGGATACATAGAGAATGGTTTTCTGCTCATCGTTTGAGAGCTGTGTCATTTTATCCAGACATTTCTTCTGAAAATGCATATCTCCAACTGCTAGAACTTCGTCCATCAAAAGCAGTTCGGAATTTAAATGTGCCGCCACGGCAAATGCCAGTTTCACGTACATCCCGCTGGAATAACGTTTGACCGGAGTATCGATAAATTCTTCACATTCGGAAAATGCAATGATCTGATCGATACAGGCATCGATCTCCTGTCGTTTCATTCCGAGGATGGCTCCGTTCAGATAAATATTCTCCCGCCCGGTCAGTTCTCCGTGAAACCCGGTTCCTACTTCGAGCATACTGGAAATCCTTCCCTTTACGCCGATGGCTCCCTCGGTGGGTGCCGTCACACGTGCCAGCAGTTTAAACAGGGTCGATTTTCCGGCACCATTTGCACCGATCACACCGATCCGTTCTCCTCTGTGCACATCAAAGGAAACATCTTCCAGTGCATAAAAACACTCTTTTGATGTATATTCTCTGCGTCCGATCCGCTGATTTGGATCAGGTTTCCCACGTTTTCTTGCCCACCAACTCTGGAGATCCCTCTGAAGTGTCCCCCGTCCGATCACGCCAAGCCGATATTCTTTTGAGAGATGGCGGATACGGATCACAACTTCTTTTTCTTCCATTTCTTTTCCCTTTCTGAACACAGGCATAAATGCTACTCGCTGTACGCCTGGCAATTTTCCATGCTATGATGCTAGACGGTATCCATAAAATTTCGCTGTGTTTTATTGAACATCACCGTTCCGACAAACAGAATCAGCAGGATGATCCCCAGCCCGATCATCAGGTTCGGTATGGAAACAATGCCGCTTCCAAGCCAGCCATAACGGAAACATTCCACAATGTACGCAACCGGGTTCAGACTGAGCAGTATTCTCCATTTTCTCGGAATCTGTGAAAGCGGATAAACAATCGGACTGGCATACATCCACAGCTGAATCCCAAATCCGACCAATACCTGAAGATCGCGGTATTTTGCCGTCAGGGATGCCAGGATCATTCCGGTGCCGATTGCGAGCAATGCCAGCATCACAAGCAAGACCGGTGTCATCAGACACAGCCAGGTGATTCTTACTTGACCGCTTCCAAGGCTGCAAAACAACAGGATCAGAAACAGCAGGAACTGTGCACCGAATGTGATCAGTTTAGAGACAGCGGATGATGCCGGAACAACAATCCTTGGAAAATATACTTTTCCAAACAGTCCGGCATTACCGATAAAGGTACTCGATGTCGCACTTAAGCAGCTTGAAAAATAGTTCCACAGAATATTGCCTGCCATATAAAACAGAAATGCAGGGGTTCCATCGGTGGATATTCCGGCAATCCTGCCAAAGATCAGACTGAACATCCCCGTTGTCAAAAGCGGGCTTAACAATATCCACGCCGGGCCCAAAATGGTCTGTTTGTACATCGTTTTGAAATCTCTCCGCACAAACAGAAACAGCAGATCCCGGTATTCCCAAAGTTCTTTTATTGGAAAATGAAATGCCGAAGCATAAGGGCGTATCTCCATCGTCCAGTCGTCTGATCCAAGATCGACTTTTTCTGCCTGTCTCATAATTTATACTCCCTCATCCACAATGAGATCCGTTCCGTCTGCCGCCGTGGTCGCAAGGGTATCGCAGCGTTCGTTTTCCGGGTGTCCGTCATGTCCTTTTACCCAGATAAAAGTCACCTGATGCGGCTCCTTTGCTTTCAGCAGGCGTTTCCAGAGATCTGTATTTTTAACAGGTTCATTTTTGCCTCGTTTCCAGCCTTTTTTCAGCCAGCCGTCAATCCAGTGTTGATTAAAGGCATCGGTCAGATATTTGGAGTCCGAATAAAGCTGCACTTCGCACGGTCTGGTCAGCTTTTCCAAACCGGTGATCGCTGCCATCAGCTCCATGCGGTTGTTGGTCGTCCGTACATATCCCTGGCTGTATTCCCGCTCATGCAGCACACCTTTGCTGTCGATATATTGCAGGATCGTTCCGTAACCGCCCGGTCCGTCCGGGTTTCCTCTTGCTGCACCATCTGTAAAAATTTTTACAAACATCTTTTTCCTCCTAGTGAACTACTTTTCTAAGATAAGGTCACAGAAAGCCGCCAATCCCCGGGACGGCGGCTTTCTTTTCAGAGACCTAGGATATCAGGAAGCTATCCTTTCCCAGTCCTCTTACATACTCTTTAGCAAAGATCATAAATAGAGTAGATCAGTTTCTCGGAATCATCCCATCCAAGGCATGGGTCTGTGATGGATTTGCCGTAGATGTGCGGTACACATCCGATCTTCTGATTTCCACCTTCGATGTAACTTTCGATCATCACACCTTTTACCAGTGTTTTGATGTGTGGATTCAGGTTGCGGCTGTGAAGCACTTCGTTCACGATACGAACCTGTTCTGCATACTGTTTGTTGGAGTTGGAGTGGTTTGCATCCACAACAACAGCCGGGTTTTTGAGATTTCTCTCTTTATAGAGACGGTCTACCAGGTTCAGGTCTTCATAGTGGTAGTTCGGGATGCAGTTGCCGTGTTTGTTTACAGCTCCACGTAAAATGGTATGTGCCAGTTCGTTTCCGGTTGTCTTCACTTCCCAGGAACGGTAAATAAAGCTGTGGCTGCACTGTGCTGCAACAACAGAGTTGAGCATAACGCTTAAGTCGCCGCTGGTCGGGTTCTTCATACCGGCCGGTACGTCCATGCCGCTGACTACCAGACGATGCTGCTGGTCTTCTACAGAACGTGCTCCAATCGCTACATAAGAAAGCAGATCAGATAAGTATCTGTAGTTTTCCGGGTACAGCATTTCATCTGCTGCGGTAAGACCGGTCTGCTCGATTGCATGAATATGCATTTTACGGATTGCCAGAAGTCCTGCCAGCAGGTCCGGTTTTTTCTCCGGGTCCGGCTGATGCATCATTCCTTTATATCCTTCACCTGTTGTACGCGGTTTGTTTGTATAAATACGCGGGATCAGGATCAGCTTGTCGCCGACTTTTTCATTTACTTTTGCCAGGCGGCCTGCATAATCCAGAACTGCCTCTTCATTATCTGCAGAACAAGGTCCGATGATCACCAGGAATTTATCGGATTCTCCGGTAAACACCTTGCGGATCTCCTCATCTCTTGCTTTTTTGATTGCTGCCAGTTCTTCTGACAGAGGATATTTTTCTCTGATCTCCTGCGGAGTCGGTAATTTTTTGATAAATTCGAAACTCATGTCATTCTCCTCATCTGTTTCATTCTAAATTCAGCTTTCGTGCCTGCTTTTTAAAAGCAGGAATTCTATTTTCCTCTGATACCGAAAGCAGACTTTTCCACGAAACGATATCCACGAAAACAATTCCAGTCTATTATATCACAACTTGTATAAATATCCACCCTGTTTTATTCGCTAAAAATTATGGAATTATGATCTTATTCTTTAAAAATATTTCGTTTTGTGATGAAATAAGCGAAATTGTGTCTATAAATTGTAGGCGAAAGGTCATCGTTCCACCCTGTGCCTGAGCTGTTTTTTCTGCCGCAAGCTCCCCTGCCAGACCGACAAATGCACAGCACGCCGCCACACTTTCCAGCGAATTTTCGATTGAAAGAAAGGCTCCTAAAAGTGCCGAGGACATACACCCACTGCCTGTGATCCTTGCCATCAGCGGATCGCCGTTCTTACAGTACCACAGATGTTCGCCGTCCGTCAGAATGTCCGTCTCTCCGGATGCCCACAGAAACAGTCTGTTCTGTCTGGCAAATTCCTGCATTGCCTGTGTATCGATCTGCTGCTGCATGGCATCCACCCCGACAACCGTTCCGTCATTTTTGATCAGTGCCGCAATCTCCGAATAATTCCCTCGGATGCAGTCCGCCCCGGCTTTTTTTATCAGCTCAATACATTTTGTCCTGCGGTAAGTGGAGCCGGATACACCGACCGGATCGATCACGATCGGATGCCCAAGCCTTGTTGCCATAAATGCCGCACTTTTCATCGCTTCATAATCCGCAATCGCCCCGAAATTACAGACCAGTGCATCACACCCCGCGGAAATCTCAGCAGCCTCCTGCGGATGATGTGCCATGGTCGGGGACGCACCGGCTGCCAGCAGAATGTTGGCACAGTCATTGACGGTCACCGCATTGGTGATGCACTGCACCAGCGGACGCCTGTTTTGTATTTCCTGATGCAGCGAAGCGATCTTTTCTGCAAAAATTCCGGTATTTTTCTGATCTGAAACTTCCATCCGCATCTACACTTCTCCGTTCTGCAGTTTCGCAAGCACACCCATTTTCGCCATCGAAACGGTGATCACAGCTGCCAGGATCGTACCACCGCAGGTACTGACAAGGAACGGCACAACAAATGTAAACAGTGCTGCACTTTGATTTCCCATGATCAGAGATGTCACCGGATAAGAGAGCATGCCGCCGATGATGCCCGTTCCAAACACTTCTCCGATGTAGGCAAACGGCAGTTTTTTCCCATAGCGATACAGAAGTCCGCCAAGCAGTGCTCCGCACATGCTTCCAGGGAATGCCAGCGGACTTCCAAGTCCGGTCAGGTTGCGGATCAGAGATGCCAAAAATGCCTGTCCAAGTCCCCACCACGGTCCGACTGTCACTGCACACAGAACGTTGACCAGATGCTGCACGGGTGCACATTTTGACCCGAATACCGGGAAGGAAAACATACTGCCGACCACTGCGATCGCCGTAAACAGAGCCGTCAGTGTCAGCTTTTCAATCCTGTTCCTGCTGTTGTATTTCTCGTTGTATGAATGATTATTC
>ERZ1034713.1232-NODE-1232-length-12060-cov-9.954269_pt1 | contig 12060 bp, 1 predicted proteins | sample MGYA00520692_ERZ1034713 | MGnify/ENA primary metagenome ERZ1034713 (study PRJEB33766, sample SAMN09781717) | gut metagenome | biome: gut microbiome | host: Homo sapiens | place: Madagascar | study: EMG produced TPA metagenomics assembly of the PRJNA485056 data... | reverse complement strand
TAATATGAAAAACGCATTTAAATTCATAAAAAAAGCATTCGGTGTGATTGGTTTCTCGTCTATGATGTTGGCTCCAGTTATAACAGTAAATGCTACTGATATGGAAGACTATGACGGAAATTATGTTTCTTCAAACCCTGATATTTTAAATCATATAACAACAGATAAGGTCGACGATACAACTGATGAGGTTGTTATCTTTAATGGCTCTGATTTCTATATGAAAAACGATTCTTTGACACAAGATGAGAAAAATGCTCTTGCGTATGAAAAATATCTTGAACGTGCTCTTGAACTTCTAAAACAGGGAGACTTCTTCACAGTTGATGAAGAGGGTTTTAGACAAACGGGTAGTATTGAAGGTAATCTTACTCCTAATTGGAATGCTGTATTTAAGGCTATCGCTGATAATCAAGACAACTATTTTAATATGTGGTCTGATATTGCTCAAGGTCTTATTCAAAATAAAGATAGTATTCAGGAAATGCTTAAGTCTTTCGCTAACGACAGTCGTATCAAAGACTTGATCGACAAATTGACAGAAGCCTTCGGCGACTCTGACACGTCGACTGACGACTCGTCTAATGACTCGTCTGACATGACTTCTGACAAGACGGATTCATCCGAGACTAAGGATGAATCGACTAATGACTCGACAGAGTAATATGAGGTGATAAAATGGACATATTTTTGGACATTTGGTACTACTTGAAAAGTTGGACCGTTAAGTCTTTGAGACGTCTAAGACAGGTCACACTTCATCAATGGTACATAATTTCTAAATATTTTTTAATGGCTTTAATGGTTGGAATGATGTTCATTTTTAACCTTTATGCTACACAAGGAAGTATTTCCTTTGCTTATAATTCGGGTGATGTTGACCTTGACGTCTATTCGGCTCGTAGTCAAACTGACAACTTTAGTTTCTCTTTGTCTAATGTCACATTTATGAATGAGGCTTGTAAGGCTGGTGAGACTACTACCACAGGTACGTCGTCTATGCTCGATTGCGTCAAATGGGCACCGACTGACGGGTCTTGGTCTGTCAAACCTGAAAGTAATTATGAGTACGTCTTGACGTCTGACATTAAAAATTACTTCGATATTTATACATGGAAGGACAATTGGACTGGTCAAGAAGTTTATAAATTCTTCAATAGTACAAATAGTTATGAAGAAAGCGGTTTAAGTTCACGCTATGAGTATGTTCAAAGTGGACAAACAGAAGCCCTTTATTATATTACAAGATATATTCCTAATTGGACTTCACAAAATATCACAAAGTTTATGAAATCTTCAACATTCAATGAAAACTCTTCTTCAAACTATTTTAAAGTTGATGATACGGTTTATAGTGAATATTATGAAGCAGTAATTTCAACACAAAAGAATAACTATTTTGACCCAAATCAAGATTTTTGGAGATTATCAACAAATGATAAGCCAAGTGATATTGTTGACTCAACTTATAATGTAACAACTGGTACTTACGATAAAAATGAAGGTACAAACGATTATACTATTCAATATCGTTATATTTTAAGTACTAAAGGTATCAGTTATAGAAGTACTGATGTTAATGGTAAAACTTCTAATTCAAAGGATTTTAATACGACTTCATATATTTACAATGGGGCATATTACATTTACGATGAAACAGTAAAGCAATTTGCTAAATTTGAAATCAATGATAATGACGGTATTTGGGATACTATTGAAAAGAATAATGCTCAAGATTCTCAAGATAAAACAAACGGATTATCAAATTCAAAATATATTTTATTAACTTCAAAGCAAACACAAGAAGTAAAAAAATATTATAAATATACTGAATATGTTAATGAAAGTTTCTTCTATGATTCTGGAATTTATTGGAGTCAAAATGACAATAACGTTTCAAATACTTCAAGTAAGAAATATGAATATGTTAACAATAAGAATGTTTATAAAGTGAATTTTGAAATTTTTAACCCTGTATTTAGTGGTAATACTTTATACACTGAAGAAAATAAGTTAAAAGATTCAAATGGAAAATATATGGTTTCTGATTGGATGAGTACTTGTGATGCTTCAGATTCATCACTAAATTGTAAAGTTAGTAATGATTCAAGTATTTATGATACTAAGTATTTAACTAATTTAACTGTACAATATGCTACTCAAACAGGAAGTTATTTCTATTCTAACGCCCAAAAATCAAACAATTGGTTTGCGACAAGTCTGAGTGATACTAGTACACAATTAAGTGACCCACAATACAAGCAATATTATGTTCAAGGAAAACAAGGATTATCTTTAAATTCAACTAAGACTTATATTCCTAGTAGCAATCAAATTTATAAAACTGCTACTAACAAATTATGCTCTAATCAAAAGAGTCCTGCGGCTTGTTATATTACTTCATTACAAGGTGGTATATTCAATGGTAGTGTAAAAGTTACAAATTATTATTTATCAAAGTCAAATGAAACAACAGGTTGGCTAACAAGTGCATATAAACAATTTGAAAATAATGATGGTATAACTTTTTATGAGCAAGGAACTACAAATAAATTAACGGGGACTTATTATAAATCAGGAAGTAGTTATTTTTACGATCAAGAAATTGCGAACGGAAAAAAATATCGTTATGTTTATTCAGTATATGGTTGGAAAGAAGGAACGACAACATATATTTTTCCTAAAAAAGGTGTAAAAGTTAATGATACGAAAACGCAAAATGAAATTGAACATAATTCTAATTATTCAAAAGGTTTTCATGGTACAGTAAAATTAGATACATTAGAAAAAGTTAATGAAGTAACAAATTATGATTATTATTATAGATATATAACAGAATCAGGAAGTGGAATTTATCATGAAACTCATCAAAGTAATTTATATGTTGGATATAGTTCAAGTTTAGGAGGATATACTTATTCTAAAAAAAATGATTTAAGTTATGCTAATGGTATTTTGACTGGAGCAATGGTTTTTGATGATGTATTAACAAGTAAAGCATATAATAATTATAATATATCATTAAATTGGTTATATACAAAAGTTACATTTACAACCACTGATAATGATAAAACACAAACCGTTTATTTTAGACAAGATGATTTAGTTAATAATAATATTACTATAAATGTCAATGACACTGGTGGTGAAGATGGAGGAAATTTGAAATGGCTTACAAATATATATTGGCAGCATAAAACACCTAATGATGATGGTGGGAATAACGCTTATACAGATGAACTTTTATCAACTGGCTATGATAAATGTGGTTTTCTTAATAGAAAAAAATGCTATTATGAAGTAAAAAAAATTGAACGAAATGTGACAGGTCACAATGCCTATACTATGAATCAAGTTGCACAAACTTATAATAATGCTAAAAAAATGATCATAAATAATGGCTATTCTGAAAGTATATATCAATTTGTTAAAAATAGTGAAAGTTTTTCATATATTGATATTCCATATACAGAATATTATGATTACGAAGATGTTTATATTAATGATGATACTAAACTTTATCCAAATAAAAATATAAGTGAAACAGAAACAGGTACGATTAAAAATTATAAATATTATGGTAAAACATACATAAGTAAACAAAATAACAAATTTGATTATCGTCAAAAACAAACTGAATATATTTGGACAGAATTGAAAACTATTTCTAGTGATGATTATTATGCTATTAAAAATCCAGACGAAAAAGAAATAAAAAAAGTTGAACGATCATATGATAAAAATGCCACTACAGCATCAACAACTCAATTAACACAAAGTAAATTGAGTGACACTAAAATTGGGTTTAATAATAAAATTGATTTTATGAAATATATTCCGTTTTATAGATATAAAAAATGTTTTCCTGATAGTCAAACTGTTAACAATAATTCAAGTTTAGGTGGAATTAAAATAGAACAGTTATTTATTTCAACTGGTCAAAAAAAATATGGAGATTATACACTTAATTGGAGTGGTTCTAACAATTTCTATATTGAAAACAATTATGGTAATGGAGTAACTGAAAGAATTAATTACACTAAAGGAGATAATTATTATTCTGTTTATTATTACACTTTAGGAAACGTTTCAAAAGTAGGACAAGGTAGTGCAACAGGTACTACAAAGTATCTTTCTGAAATGAGTTCTCCTGAAATAGGAAACGACGGTGCAATTAGAATCAATGGATTTGGCAGTGCTTATGGTGAAGATTTAAGTAAATTGAGTTCAATTAGAGGAAATTGTAGTATTCAAAATGCAGGAACTGCTAATCAAACTTGGACTTGTGATACAAATGCTACAGGTTGGACAAAGAATGGTTCAAGCCGTACTTTATATAAGTGGCAAAATTATGTAAGGCAAAATACAACAATTTCTAATGTTGAATTGGCTTATGATCAATCAACTATTTCAAATGTTACATTAAGTCAAAATGGTAATAATTATTATTTAACTATTACTTATAATAATGGTAAAACTCAAGTTCTTAAATCCCAAACATCAAAGGGTGTTGAGAGCGGATCTAAGATATATTTCACATCTTCAAACGCTGTTAAAAATGATAGTAATACTTTAGTAAGAGATGATGCTTTAAATAAATATAATGGAACTCTAAAGGTAAGTTATAAATTAACAACTCCTGTTAAATATCAATCATTCTACAGATACGATAATAGTACTCAAACAATTACTACATATCAACCTTCTGGAAATACAGGATCATTATATACAAATGCAACAGGAACTTATTACTATGCTAATGTAAATGACGCTAAAAATGATACAAATAGAATAACTCAAATTACTATTAATGGTGTAAAGTATGATTTATACAATAAATTTAGTTCTTTAACTAATGGAAGCAATTATTCTATTACAAAGACTCAATTACAATTAACAAGTCAATCATTAAATACTTCAACACAAAATGGTAACAACTTCCCTTATCAAATTGGTGATGGTCAATATGCTAATGAGTATTATTATCCAAAGACTGCAAGAGGTGTGGCAGTAATGCAAGCCAGCAAGGCAATTACTGATACTTGGTATAAATATAATACTTATACTTTATCTAGCAAGAAGACATATACAGGTAATGTATATAGTGGAAGTCAATATTATACAAAATACTCTACAAATGCTAATAATACATTAACTAATGGATTTAACAATTTAACTGCATTTGAAGACTCTAAACCTTCTAACTATAATAAATCAATTACTAGTCATAACTTATTAGACATTATTGAATTCGTATATGGAAATAAACTAACTAAAGACAATATGACTAAGAGCGTAAATAGTAATGGTCTTTATACATTTAAAGCAACTACTTCAAACTCTGGTTGGGGTCTATCTCTTCAATTAAAACCAAATACAACTTATACATATACTGTTTCAGGATATGGTTCTAATATGTTCTTAACTGCTAAAACAGGTAATACAGTTGCTACTCAAAATACTTTTAACAAGTCAATTAGTTCAAATGAAGGCATTTATAGTTTGACATTCACGACTGATTCATCAGGTTATGTGACTTTCTTAATTACAGGAAATACTACAAACTCTGTTGCTTATGTTAATTGGCTACAAGTAGAAGAAGGTTCTAAATTTACTTATTATTTACCTTATCAGTCAAATGTCGTTAGTAAATATATGTACGACCAAAGTCAGTCTTCTTTGTCAAATCAATATCATTACTATAAATTTGACCTTAATACTGAACAATGGTATGACCATCAAGTCTCTGACAAAGACAAATATAATGACACCGCTGGTTGGTGGGGTCAGTCTATCGTCGGTGCGAATGCACTGTCTCAACCTTCGGTTGGTCCGTCTGACGATGTCTTGACGTCTATCGACTTGACGAAACTTGGTTATAAACCTTATACTTATTCGACTAAGTCTGGCACGAAGTGCTCGACTGACAAATGTCAATTCGTCATGACGAAGATTTATCGTGAGGCTTATCACTTATATCATTATACTTTCGACGCTCTTGGTAATACTGATACTCCTAAATATTTCGCTAAGAATTCGTCAAACGTCTTGTCTGTCAATGACAATAGTCAGGCGTATGTCAATTTATACGGCTACTATTCTAGTCTTAAGACTCCTTCGACTAAAGACTTGTTCTTTAATCAGTCTACTGGTAAGTATTATCTTAAGGATACGACTAACTCTAAGTTCTATAATTATGAATTGTTCAAGGACAATGGTTCTTATCAAAAGATTACTATGACTAAAGACCAATTGTCTGACTTCCAGACGACTTATGTCAAGGAAAATACTAATTATATCTCTAGCCTATCTGACTTGGATATTTTGAATGATGGTGCTAATGGTATTTCACTTATTGATAATAATACGTTGAAATTCAATTTAAATGAAGGAACATTCTCTATTCAAGTATTATTAAACGGAACAAAGAAAACAAATATAATTCCTATTAATAATTTAAAAGATGTTACAAAATATATATATGAAGCAGAAAATAGCGATATTGGAACATTAACGTTTAGAATTGGTTTAGTAAAATTAAAAAAATGGAAATCATATATAGATGTTAATGTTAATAACAATTTAATTAATAATGAATATGAATTGTCTTGGACACCTATCGATAATGGTGATGGAACATACAACATTAAGTATCTAAATTTAACAAGTACTTATTTAAAGAACAATACAAGATATTTAAACAGTAATACTGAATTAAATACAATTAGTGGTTCTGAATATTACTTCATGTTAAATAATGAGGCTATTGGTAGTGATTCACAATCATTTAAGTTAAAGAGTGTACATAACACAACTGTTAATGTAAATGGTAAATTATATACTTATGAGTACACTACATATAAGTTAGAAATTGTTGATAATTCGCCAATTTATCATCAATATGAATACCAACTAGATTTAGGTAAATACATTAAGAAGTCAACTACTTCATTTAGTGATAATTTACGTTACTCAAGTTTGAAACTATACTACAATCCTAATAAGCCAAATGGTAGTTTAAGATACAATAGTTTCTATTCTGATGCTAATTTAGCAAGTGACGATTATTCTCAATCAATGAATTTTGATGACGGTAGATTATATGTTTCATCAAATAATTTAAAGATTGATGAAATCTCAAAAAATGAATATAGTGATACAATTTTTGTGAATACTGGAAAGAAGTATGGTAAATATTTATTAAAGAAGGCAAGTAGTGAAAAGATTAATTTTAACAATATTTATAATTACGATAATCTTGATAAGACAAACAGTTTTGAAACTCTTGACTTAACTGTCGATGCAAACTCAAGTAGTAGTGATCATTTAAATGAAGCACACAGCAAGATTGTAAACTTCTACAATGCAACTTCTTATATGAAGAATTATGCATTAAAGATTAGTCCTATTTCATCACTTATTAAATTAAATAATCAAAGTTCATTCTTCCATTGGGCTGGTCAAGATTATTATTTAAGTCTTGATACATTAAATAGTGGAGACGCTATGCAAACTGCTACAGTTGCAGGTGAGGTAAATTCTGATAAACTTGGTGATGAATATGCGGTTTATGAACATTTAATGGTAAATCAAGGATTAGTTGATTATTCATATGATAGTAAAATCTTATATTATGGTTATGACTGCCGTAAGGACGCTGCTTGTAAGAAGGCTGAAAGTGATCCATACTTAAAGCAAGAGGAAAATTACACAGGATTCTTATATGACTCATATACTTTATATATGGTTTATGATACTAAAAATTTACAATCATACAACTATATTGATAGATTAAATAATATGATGAATTTACTTGAAAATTATTTAAATACATTAATTGAAGTAAAATATCTTCCTGAAGATGGTACTAGATTATCATTTAGTAATGAGAATTATAATGCATCTGCAAATAAGACTCGTTATTTCTCACAAGATGATATTTATACTGCAATTAAGAAGAGTAAATCATTTATGATAGATTCAAACGGTATGACTCCCGTTTACAAAGCATTACTTGCTAAAATTGGAAATGATGAAAATCTTAATTCATTATTATATACATTAATTAGAACTTATGTTAATGAAAATAATGAAACTGTTTCATTAATGTCTCAATTATTTAATTCAACTATTTCTGCGTTAATGTTAAATGAAACATCATCTGTTTATGAAGGATTTGGTGCTAGTGATAGAACAAACTTCCATTATCAATTATCTTCATTAAAGATTAGTGATATGTTAAATGACCCATATACTGGAAAAGATACTGCATTTAACTTATTATATCAATTAGTCTATAATGCAAAGAATAATGATATGATTCAAGCCAAGTATCAAGAACTTTATGGACACGAAATCAATACTGAAAGTACCGTTTATGAAATTAATTATGCAATGCAAAAAGCAATGCAAGGTTCAAAGTATGAAGAATATTATGTACTTCAAAAAGATGATATTCTATACATTTATCTTAAAGATGTTGAGCCAATTTATAACAATATTACTTTAAAGGTTGAAGAAGGTCAAATTAATAAAGAGAGTATTAAATCTTTGGCTGCTTTAGGTCATGCTATAGGAAAATCATACAATACAACTAACAGTTATATTACAGTTGATAACACTGTATTATTATTACCTGCAATTTATATTGGTGATACCATTCCTACATATAAGTATGATAAAACTGGTACAACTAGAAAGGTATCCGATCCAAAAGATTATATTGCCTATGCTGGTATAACTTCAGGTGTCACTTATAGTGGAAAGGAAACTAAATATACAACTGTTGATTTTGGTAAAGATGTATTAGGAATGATTGGTACTATGGATGTAACAACATATCTTGATAAGGCTGGTGTATGTAAATTTGATATTACAACAATGAAAGGTATCAAAGATTTAGGAAAGTCATTAAAGACATGTGGTTTCAATAGTGATTTCTTAATTGAACGTGCTGATTTATTATATAAAGTTTTATACAACGCTACTGAATTAGGTGGCAAAACTCAAGATTGGGTTGAGAAGAATCTTGTAAATGAAGCATCACAATTGGTTAATAATATTATATCAAGTGTTGGAAGTTTATTCGGTGCTGATGTAAGTGTTATTGCTGATGAAATGGAAAAACAATTACAAGAAGAGGCTGATGATTCAGATGAGGTATTCCAACAAGCCTTAAAAGATTACGGATTTGCATATTTATATGCAGAATTTGCATTGATTAATAATTTTTCTCAAATGTTAACTCAAACATATTATGGTATTGCTTCTGGTATGCTTACTCTTGAAGAAACATATGTTCAAACTATGGTAAAAGGTTTACAAATGACACACATTATTGGTAAATCACAAGCAGAACTTGATAGTGCTATGGTTGGAGGATTTTACGAAGTTGCTAAAACTAAAGCATCAAACTTAATTGGTACTGTAAAGAGTGGACTTACAAAAGGTTGGTGTAAGGTAAGTGGTTGGCTAGGTCATGATTGTGCTGAAGAAGTCACATTCTACACCCTATTCTATACACATAGAAGTGCTAACACTATTCACCAAACAATTGTTTCAAATAATACTCACAATGTTGAAGGTATGCAAAAATACTTAGGATATTACTTTACTGAAACTGCTGAAACAAATTATTATTCACATTCAATAAGAATTAATGTTTCAAATGATTATGAAACATCATATAAGACTAGACTTGTACAAGGTGATTTAGATACTATATATAATCTAGCGAAAAAGAAAATAATTAAAGATAGCAATGAGCATGAATTTGAAACATATTATATGCCTGATGAAGAATATAAAAACGTGACATTTGAAAGAAAAGGTCAAATTCATAAAACATTCTATATTTCTTATGCTCTTTATGAAAAGTATAAAGACGACCATGAAAAATTATATGCTTACACAACAGAATATACAGTTTATGGTGAAAAAGGTCCTGGAACAAGCCCAAGTGCACAAGGCAATTATTATGGCGTGAAAGGATACATTTATACTTTTGAAAATTTATATACTGATGAAAAATTACAAAATCATTTACAAGTTTGGGACTTATTAAATGAAAGTTATTTAGATGACTATGTATATGTTGAAGATGATACTTTATTTAATCATACTGGCTCACCTTGGGGAGTAACTGAAGATGGTTCAAATGTATTAGGAGACATGTATATTACAAATATAGACGAATCTAATTTTGTAATTAAGAATGAAATGCTTGACAGTTATACAGAATATGAATATGATAATGTTAAGTATGTTCCATATGTGGAAAACAAAAACTATAAAGTGACTGAAACTGCTCCAATGGAAACAAATGGAATCTATATGGTTTCTATTCAAAAGCCAGAATATATGGTTAAAATAGAAAAGACACGTTCTTACTATGAATATAGAACTTTATATACTGACGCAACAGGAAGCAATAGTTATTCTGATACAACAAAGAATAAACTAATTACTGATGATATATTTGCTAACGAAAGTGAAAATAAGTTAAATGTTGATGATACAGTTTATACATCTGCAAATAACAATTTTGAACTTTTACTAAAGAAAGTCAATTTGCTATATACTGCTGATGATGACAAGACTGGTTATACTTTAACTGAACACGACTTTGACTTCATTCAAAATCTAGAATATTCTCTATATTATAGAACTGACATGAACAATAGTTGTGCTATTGGATATTTTGAAGGAGATACATTAAGTTCAGGTATCAAGTATTGTTATTATGACTCATCATTAAGAGTTATTGATAACTATAAGACTACAAATACTGGATTTACTGAAGCCGAAAGTGAAGGAGTAAATCTTCAATGGATTTATGAAAACTTATTTGATATTGTTGTTAAAGAAATTGATGAAACTCATAGTGAATATAGTTTAGTCCTTCGTGATGAAGCAATTGTTAATATAACAAGACTTCCTGAAGATACCGAATTTGTATTTGCACTTCGTCTAAGATACTTAAACGGAAAGACAAGTGTTGTTTCAAATAAATACTTTAAGACAAGTTCTGATATGGTAATGAATCCTTATGGCTCACACATTGAGAACGCTCTTCAAATAAAGGATAAGTATACTCCTTATGTAATTACTAATGGTGTAGAAACAACAGAAGTAATGCCAAAGGCTGACTGGATGCTAGAACACATTTCTGCTAAGGTTGCTCAAATGTATTACACAATATATTCTGACTGTGATAGTAAGTTTAAAGGTGAAGATGCTATCTTATGTAAAGCGATTCCTGAAAAATATCATTTGCACTTATACAAAGACGCTGAACAAGTTGTAGGTGCTAGAATGTACTTCAACCTTGCTGCGACTGGAGAAAGTGTATCACTGGACAATAGTGATAATATTGTATTTATGGTTAACAAGCAAAGATACAGTGGAGAACTTGAAGTAGAAACAGAGGCTGTTGGAAATACTATTATCTTCAAGAACATTAAATCTCAATTTAAAGGTCATTATACTAATGCTCAACACAGCAATTTAATTAATGATGTTGTAAAAGACTATCTATTAAAGAGCGACGGAACAATTAACTTTAATATCTTAATTGAGGGTAATACTGATTGGTGTAAGAAATATCTTAACAGAGAGATTAAAGTGACTTATGATTTTTATTGGGCTTCAACAAGATCTTTAACTTATATGGACTTCAATATGAACGGTCATTTCGATGAAAATGATGTTGTATTAAGTAATAATGAATTCTACAATCTTGATGGAACTGCTGTGACTAAAGAAATGTATCAATTGAATTCATATCAAGAAGAACATTTTGACAATCAAATCAGAGTTCTTGATGGTTCAAGAATGATTGTATATCAAGATGGTAATTATTGGATTCAACCATATAAGAGTGGTAGTGGCTCAGTAATCATTCAATAATATTAAATACGAAAGAGGACAAAAATGTCCTTTTTTGTTTTCTCATCCCACTATCATAGAAAAAAGGGCTGTCTTTTCCTCTGCCTCCTCCATTTGATGATAATGGCTTAGAACTAAGACTTAACCAGTTCCTTCAACACCCCCTTGAATAAT
>ERZ1034713.1230-NODE-1230-length-12076-cov-4.434074_pt1 | contig 12076 bp, 12 predicted proteins | sample MGYA00520692_ERZ1034713 | MGnify/ENA primary metagenome ERZ1034713 (study PRJEB33766, sample SAMN09781717) | gut metagenome | biome: gut microbiome | host: Homo sapiens | place: Madagascar | study: EMG produced TPA metagenomics assembly of the PRJNA485056 data... | reverse complement strand
ACTTAATATAATTTGAATTATGATAATTTCAATTATATTATAACCGCTCAGTGCAAGACCGTCAATAGGACGAAACATCGAATTTTCAACATCGAATTCATACAATGTAGAAAACTCCGGGCTTTTTCAGCTTAACTTATGTGGCTGAGAGAAGTCTGTGGACGTTTTTGATTGCAATAGGGCTACCAATTGCTATTCCAACTGCACTAAAAGATACTACGGCAAAATAGAGTACGTTTTGCCAACGCTCCTGATTTCTGCGGCCGTAATTTCTGTCCATAGCATCCAGCTGTTCTTGGGTATTCATGTCATCGGCCGACTCAATTAATTTTTGCTTTGTTATGTATTTCTCTTTTGATGTGACTTCGGCATCGGTTGCTGCATCAAAAATTTTTTGACGGGCTCTATCGATGACTATGTTCTGAAGAGATTTTGTTTCGCCGAGTGGCTGCATAGTATTTTGTCCGTTCATAGATAATCTCCTAAATATATGTTTGTCTGGGATTGACAGTTCCTTGGTGTAGCTATATCATACTACTAGATGACGGACGAATCAATCTTTAAAATCGTCTGTTTCAATCGTTTGTAAACATAAAAAAGACAAATATGTCTTTAACGAGGTGATATAATGGCATTCAAATCTATAAATCATGATGATGAAAAGATTTTCTATAACAGACTGTGGAAATTGATGGAGGAGCGAAACCTTTCAACGGCAAGAGAATTAGCGCAGGCTTTATATGCCGAGGAGATAGTCCCTGTAGACAGTGCATCTGAAGACGAGATATCTATAATAGGAAGTATGACGCGCAGAATACAGGAACACTTAAATTTAGAAGGTACAGATAAATTGCAGGGTAGATATGTCAAAGCGTATTGTGATTTTTTTGGATGTTCAGCAGATTACCTGTTTGGCTTATCTTCAATTAAAAGTGAAAATCCAGATGTTATTAGATTTTGTGAAGCAACAGGGTTATCTGAAAAATCGGTCAGAAGGCTAATAGAAGATTTACCGGAAGATATAAAAAGAGATTTAGTTGGGTTTTGGTCTAATGTTTTAGAAAGCAATTTGTTTTATGAAGTACCTTTAGAATTCCATCAAATGTGCTATGAATTGGGACAGTACAGAATTGCACAGGACCAAATAAAGGCAATCAATATGGCGGCTAAAAAAATTGACAATTCAGATACATTTGTCGATACTTGGAGAGCGATGATGGAGAGTAATTATCTAAAGGAAGCTCAGCCGCATGAAGGGTCCTACCATATGCATCTGAATGAGCTTTTAGTGAATGTGACAGCGTGTTTGGAAAATTGGGTGGATGAATATGTTCCTACCCATAAAAAAGAGATTCAACAATATTTCTATGGCGACTTAAATAAGAGACTTCAGGAGAGTTATGATGAATTTTTGAAAACAACACAATCCGAATAATATCACAGAAAAACCGCCTTACTACCGGAGTAAATCCGATGGTGGGGCGGTTCTTTTATACCTTGATTTCTTGACCGTTCTTGAAGGTGAAGCGGATATCGTCAGTGCTGTAAGCAGGTCAACGCCAACGCAATCACAGCGTAATAGAATATTTTTTGAGACGGTAAAGGGGATTTTATCTACTTTGCCGTTTTTTTCACATCTGGACTCCAACATGCCTTTGTGCTATTCAGCGATTCCATCGCGCAGCCTGCGCCGGGACGGTGCAGATTTGAAAGGGTTTGGGATTTCCCAACAAGTATTTTGCAACGCAAAATGGTCTTTGTATATACGAAGACACTGCTTGCGGGTCTGCTGGTCATATACCCTTCAGCTCTCACCACCACAAAACATTTCATATTTTTGACTCCATTCAAACTGTGCATTTTTGTCTAACAGTTTTTTGCGTTGCTGCCAATCTGGCATAAGTGTCGACAGTATCGCATAAAAATCCTTCGAGTGGTTTGGGTACAGAAAATGACAAAACTCGTGCAATACTACATATTCAATGCAACTGACGGGCATTTCGAGCAAGTGCCGGTTCAATGTAATGATAGCTTTCTGTGGAAGACAAGATCCCCAGCGAGTATCCATCGATCGAATATGGATTCGTGGAAATGGCACATCATATTTTCGAAATATCGGATAAAGCTGATCCACCGTCTGCTGAAATATTTCGCGACACATCTTATTCAGATAACGGTCAACAAGACGCTTTTTTTGTTCCTGATCTTCTGTGTCTTTTACGGTAAGATAGAGATAAACACCATCGGAACGTATATCGTCTTTTTTTCCTTGCTCTACCCGCAGACGCAGACTGCGCCCCAACACGGAAAAGCTTTCCCCACTGACATAATGCCGGGGCTGCGGTGCGTACTGTCGGAATTCTCGAAATTGCTGCTGTGCCTCAGCAATGTAACGGCTGCGTCGTTTCACAAATTGTGTAACAACACTTTCCGGGACATCTTTCGGAGCAGAAATATAAACAGAGGCATCTGTCCGAATTCGAAGGTTGATATTGCGTACATTTTTTCGTTCCAGCTGATAGCAGATACACCCATGCTCCGTCTCAACTTCGCAAAACTGTATCATGTAAACCTCCGCAACGCAACTGTTTTAACATTCTCAATAATCATGTCGATCACATCAAAAGAAAGTACCAGTCCCATTTCTTTTTGGTAGCGGTAAAACAGATCATCAATATCCTGTGAGATTCGATCATGAATCGTCAGGTTATGGGTCCAGTCCACTTGGCTATGCTTTTCGATGATTGTCGTAATATCCAGTGCCATCTCGGCGGCAAAATCAGGCTCCACTGACAATTTTTCATTGGAGAAAATCGCGGTCAGTACACCATAGAACGCCTGTGCATGGACATTGGCTCGGATACGATCCGGGTATGCGATAGCGCTTTTTCCCGTGCGGTAATCCTCCAGAATATCCCGCATCTTGGCCAGATATTCCGCCTCCGTTATCGTCCGGGCTTTATACAGCTCCAGCGCTTCCTTGATGCGCTTGGAAAAATTTTCATAGTATGCTGGGTTCTCCTGATACTTCGTATTGATACTCTTAGCGAGCCGTGTGCGAATCGCATCAGCTTTGGCACGCAGTGAGCCTAACTCGTTTAATTCCTTTTCAAACGCATCTCTGTCCAGAATGTCTACCGGCTCTGTGATTCGCTTCAGACCCTCTACTGAAAGGTGTACGTCCAGCAGGTTTTGCATCAGAGGTTCGTATTCCCGATTGTCGATTGAATCCCCATAACGAGGTTTCACGCTACGCCGTACCGCAGAGAAAAAGCCAAATGCTTTGATATATTTTTCCCGCTCTTCCACTGCCAGCGCCTCATAGGTTTTTTCGGAATTCAGAACAAGATTCAAGGAGCGACCAAAGTTACACAGCCGTTTGTAAAACTCTTCCCGCTTCGAACTATCCGCTAAGAAAACCTCTACCGCCTCTGCATCGGTTCCAGCAAGTGTCAGACCAGGAACAGCCGAAAACAACTCCATCAGTGCAGAATAATCGCTGCGTACCGTTCCAATCGCAGAGAGCACGTCCACCACAACGCCTTTCAGATCATGCCCATCAAAGTTTTCCAGCCCGGCACCACTGTAAAGCTCCATTGCCTCATCCAATTTTTTGATCAGGCCCCGGTAATCCACGATCATTCCATAGCTTTTTCCCTCGCACAGGCGGTTTGTGCGGGCAATGGCCTGAAGCAAACCGTGCTCCTTAAGTTCTTTGTCCAAGTAAAGCACTTGGCAGAGCGGCTCATCAAAGCCGGTAAGCCATTTGCTGCACACGATCACAAGATCCAGTTCTCCGGCATGATACTGTGCCTTGATTGCTTCTTCATAATCATCGGCACTGCCATAGCGCTGCATCATCCGATTCCAGTAAGCAACTACCTTGTCGTCTGCTCCTTCATCTGCATCATCCACGCTCTCGCGCAGATCCGGGGCCGAGATCACAACAGCGCAGTTCAGATCGCCAAATTGCTCAAAGCATTCCAGATACCGAACGGCATCCCGCTTGTAATTGGTGGCGACCATTCCCTTGAAGCCTGTATTTTTATAGGTTCGGCAAAAGTCCTCGTTGATGTCCAAAGCGATCCGTTTGATGCGTGCATCCGTAGAGGTCAGTCGTCGGATGCTGCTCCATTTCCGGGCGAGATCATCTCTCTGTGATTCCGTCAGACGTTTTGTTGTTTGCTGAAACCATAGGTCGATGTTCTTTTCGTCAACTTTCTGCTCCACAAAGCGGCCTTCATAGATCAGTGGAACAATTGCACCATCGGCTACACCGTCCTGAATCGTATACTTATGAATCAGTCCGCCAAACTTTTTCAAGGTGTTCTTCTCGCTCTTCATCAAGGGCGTTCCCGTAAAGCCGATATAGCAGGCGTTCGGAAAAACCGTCCGCATTTTATGTGACATTTTGCCGTAATTGGAGCGGTGGCTTTCGTCCACAAGAACAAAGATGTCCCGAGATTTGTTGCAACCGTCCAGTCGCTCGGCAGTGCTGAATTTGTTGATGATGCTGGTGACGATGTCCACCCGCTCATCCGTAACCAATCCCAGCAGATGCCGCCCGTTGGTAGCACGCGCAGGGCGAAGCCGCGTGTGCGCGAATGTCGCCGTGATTTGCTTATCCAGCTCTTTTCGGTCGGTGACGATCACTACACGTGGATGGTCTGCCTGCAGCTCCAGCAGCAAATATTTCGCCACCATCACCATGGTCAGACTTTTTCCGCTGCCCTGTGTATGCCAGATCACACCGCCGCACCGGTTTCCTTTTTCATCATGCTGTTTGACTGTGTGCAGAATTTCCTTTACCGCAAAATATTGCTGATATCGGCAGATCTTTTTCACATTGTAGTCAAACAGCACGAAATACTTTGTCAGTTCCAACAAACGGACCGGTGTAAACAGGGAAACAATATCTTTATCCTGCACCGTTGGTGTCCGATCCGGGATCAGTTGAGCCATTTCCCGGTTCAGGAAATCTGCATCTTGCTCTTTCCAGATGCTCCAAAACTTTTTCGGTGTTCCCGTTGTTGCATAGCGTACCTCGTTTTTATTGGTCGCCATTACGATCTGCGCAAACGCATAAAGCTGGGGGATATAGTGAGGCTGCTGATTACGGCAGGTTTGCTCAATGGCCTGTTTCACCGGGATATCCGGAGCCTTGCACTCAATCACCGCAAACGGAATTCCGTTGACAAACAGCACGATGTCCGGGCGGGCATCATGCTGTCCATCGGCGCTTTCCACCGCAAATTCTTCCGTGACATGGTAAAGGTTCTGCGTCGGGTCCTCCCAGTCAATGTACTTCAAGTTGAAGTTCAGCAGCCGCCCTTCGCCTACAGTTTCGGGATAGCTTTTGCCCAGCATAAGTGCATCATAGATTTTTTCGCTGGTGCGCACAAGGCCGTCCGTCAGTGGTATTTCCAGATCATCCATGGCGTGCTCAATGTTGACTGCCGAAAATTCATTTTCCACACCGCCGTAGGTATAGCGGTTCAGTTTCCGCAGCTGACCGCGCAGCACATCCCGCAACAGCACCCGGTAGCCGCTTCCGCGCTGCTGACGGCATTCTTCCGGGGAGAGATATGTATACCCCATGGCCTGCAGCAGTTCCAGCGCAGGCTTTTTGCTGATGTTGGCTTCGGAGTAAATGGATTTATCGAGGTTCATGGTGACCTCCATCAGAATTTAATCTTTCTTGAAAATCGGCGGTTTGTACTCGGGATTCGGGTTAGGCGTTGTCGGCGGGGTTCCCTTGTCTTTTGGAGGGGTGGAAGGACGTCTGCTTTTAATGGTATAGTTTTCCGACATCGGTCTCTTTTCATACATTGTTTTTATTCTCCTTTATTATAATCTGCAATTTCTATTGTAAATTCATTGATATTACGTGCAAGATACACTTTTTTCATCGAATAACTCTCACTTCCATCTGAATTCCAAACGGTAACATTGCTCAACAATATTTCGTGAATATCTTGTTTATCAGAATATTCTTGCACACAGCCATAAAAAACGTGCTTTGTAATCAAATCTCTATAAATAATCCACGGTTGTGCTAGAAACAAATTATCCCAAACTTCTGTATTACCTGAGCGAGAGGTTATATTTAGTTTTTCTGCTATGAAGAAAATAATGTTTTCACTATCCACTTTTGCCAAAGCAAACGCAAAGGGAAAGCCAACAATGAGTGCAGCTATTAAATTTTCTTGTGGAATCGTAGTCCCGGGATGATTTATAATCTCGGTAATCGACATTGCCCCCCAGCCCGTCTTGATGCAAATCAATTCGAGTACGGCATTTATCACCATAATTAATAAGTTCCCGAACATATAATCTACAATCGAACACCCGAATGCACGAATAACGGTTGAAATACTTTCCGTTTCCTTTCGATTGACAAGAATGGAGTATACGGTCCATGAGATAAATCCTGGAACAAGAAAAAACGCCAATTTTATAAAATATTCCGTTAAATCCACTTCATTTCACCCTCACTTTTCCCGTCAATAACAACTGCATCAGTGCCTTTTTCTTCTGCTTTTCAGCCTCGATGGATTCTTGGAGCAGGTTGATTTCATGGTCAGCAGTGCTTAAAATTTCAACAATAAAATTTTGTTCAATTCTCGACTCTGGAATTAACATCTTGGCGCTCATAATCGCCTTCTTATCTCCACGAGGCATTTTGCTTCCTTTAGCGGTCGTCATTACATTAAAAAAGAAGTTATCGTTTGCAATTAAATAATATAAAAATTCGCTAGAAATACCGATGGGTTTAAAAACGAGGACATCTGTGCTACATAAACCATCTTTGTTTGCCCTCCAAACTTTTTTAAGATAGGGACGGATATTTCCAACTAAAATATCTCCTGCATTAAAGCCAACTCCAGAGATTTCGATGTTTGATTCATCAAATAAAACCTTTCCGCTTAAGTTTGGACTAATATTTTCGGTACTGACATAATTATATTTCTGACCATCGATATGCTTATTTATCAGGCAAGATATGTCACTGAGATGAATGGCTTTGAATGATTTCTCTTTGTTTTTTGGCATAAGCAGTTGCTGCATCAGATACTTTTTCTGCTGCTGTTTTAGAGCAAGGAGCTTTTCTTTCAGCTCAATCACTTTGTCCTGTGTGGAGAGGATGGCAGCAATTTTTTTGCGTTCCTGTAAAGAAGGTAGAGGAAAGGCGAATTTCAAGAATTTAGAGAAATGTACCCGTTGCTTTTCTATAAGTGAGCCGGTCGAGACCTTATTGTAGTAGCTGATTATCGGAGCAAAGGTCAAAAAATTTTCCATGAACACTGAATCACTTTCGTGAACTGAAGAAAAAACATCATAATATCCAGAAACAGCCACAGGGGAAGAGCCTTTATATCGTGCAATCGCACCAAAACGAATGTTCATTGGATTGTACACAAAATCATTTGGACGAACCACTTTGTAAAGATTTTTCTTCTTCACAAGATAACTACGTTCATAGCGTTCCGTTTTCGCAGTAACACCATCTTCAATTGTTAAGCTATATAATGGAAAACGATCCAAATCGTTTGTATATTCGATAAAGCTCACAAACAGTTCAGAAAAAGGTGTTTTTTCCCAGTCAATAGGAACACTTCCTAGCGGTCCGTTTTTATATGCCTGCGAAACTTGTTCATCTTCAGATAGCAACATTATTCTGTACCCCGCTTTCTTTGGTCTTGCTTTTCATCTGAAATATCACAAATTTCCGCATACAGTAACTCTTCATCATGCCGTGCAATATACCATTTTTCAATTAGCAGTTCAATCAATCGGTTCAATTTCTGTGCTTCATTTGCATCAACTTCAACAATACGGTCAACGTCCTGTTCCATATGGGCACCAATATTACCGATCTTGCGTAATCCATTAATCGCATTCCACTGAGACGTTGGAACTTTATTCTTTAATGTCGTAATTTCAGCATTAAGATTTTTTTCATGAATATTCCAAAAATCATGAAGCATTCCTTGTAAGCAACGGCGCAAAAGTGTCGCCGCTGCTTTAGGACTTTTATCTAAAATCATATTGGCTTCTTCGTAATCGTTACGAATTTGCTGAGGAATATAATCCGGATAGTGCTTGTGTACATACTGAGGAACGATACTTATTACAGTGTCTGTGAATCTGCCTTTTCCTATCACTGTTACTTTTCCGCAAGCATTATTATTGCATTTAAAACAGTAAAATTTGAACTCCGCATCTCGTGCGACAGCTGGAACATTATCATTGCTCCGAGTGCTGTAATATCCCACATCCTCCGAAGAGTATGACGACCAATACACCTGCTCCCTTCCACAAAAAGGGCAGGTATAAGTATGTTTCAAAAAGTCAACTTCAACCATTGTTTGGATCCCCTAACTTGTTTACAACCCCAGCTCATCCAGATACTTTTTCATCTGCTCCTGTACCTGCGCCAGTTCAGCTTCGATATCCGCAATATTTTTCTTCACCGCCTGAATATCTACCGGAGCTTCCTCTTCAAAGGTATCCACATAGCGGGGAATATTCAGATTGTAGTCGTTCTCCCGGATTTCATCCAGCGTTGCACGATAGCTGTATTTTGGCATGGTTTCACGCTTTTTATAGGCATCCACAATTTTCTGGATGTCCGTGTCCCGCAGAAGGTTCTGATTCTTGCCTTTCTCGAAGTTACCCTCTGCAGAAGCGTCGATGAACAGAACATTATCGACACCTCGGCTAATGCGATCCTTGCGGAACACCAGAATGCAGGCCGGAATGCCCGTGCCGTAAAACAGGTTGGCAGGCAGACCGATCACAGCATCCAGAAGGTTGTGTTCAACAATCTGGCGGCGAATTTTGCCTTCGCTCGCACCGCGGAACAGTACACCGTGGGGCAGCACGACAGCCATTCGGCCATGACTGCGGTCAAGGCTGTTGAGCATATGCAGAACAAAAGCATAATCACCCTTGGAGGATGGTGGAACGCCCCAATCAAAGCGCCCCCATGGGTCCAGAGAAGCGTTCATTTTTTCCGGCTTTTTTCCCTTGGCATCCAGAACCGCATTGGAAAGGAAGCCGCTGTCCCATTTGTCCAAACTGAATGGCGGGTTTGCCACAATACACTGGAACAGCATCAGATTATCGTTTTCGATGTTCTGCGGATTGCTCAGGGTATCGCCCTGCCAGATGCGGGCATCGTCTACCTCGTGCAGGAACATATTCATCTTGCACAGAGCCCATGTCTGCGCGTTTAGTTCCTGACCATAAACTGCCACTTTTCCGTCCGGCACGCGCTTGCATGCCTTGAGCAGGAGACCACCGCTGCCGCAGGTCGGGTCATAGATACGGTCATTTTCCTGCGGATCTACCAATGCCGCTGCCAGTTCGGAGACCTTGCTCGGCGTAAAGAACTCTCCGCCCTTCTTGCCGGCGTCCGAAGCAAAGTTGCCGATCATATATTCATAGGCGTCACCAATGATGTCGGAACCGTCCAGCGCAGAAGAACGCAGGTCAAGTCCGTGGAAGTCTTCCAGCAGGTTGCAGAGGGTCGCATTTTTTGCCTTGATGTCTGTACCAAAGTCCACATTGGAGTTGAAATCGATGGAGCGAAATACGTTCCGAAGCTTGCTGCTGTTATGATCTTCAATAGAAGCCAGTGCCGTGTTGATCTTCAGCCCGATTTCGGAATCATGGCGATTTTTATAAAGGTACCCAAACGTAGATGTATCGTCCAGCTTAAAGCGCTCCCGGCTCATGGCACGCTCGACACGGCGTTCATCACCGTCGTATTGCTCCCGGTATTGCTCTCGCTTTTCCTCCGAAACGTCGCTCAGATATTTTACGAACAGCATGGAAAGAATGTAGTCCTTATAACGGGAACTGTCAATTTTACCGCGAAAGCTGTCGCAGGCGTTCCAAAGAACGCGTTCGATTTCCGATTTTGTCGTCATAGTCGTTATCCTTTCCTCTGTGCGTGATTCATTTGTTCCAGCATCGCCTCATAGCAGCTTCGCTTTTCAACTTCCAACTTACGCAGAAGGCGTAGTTCCTGCTGTGCCAGCAAGCGAAGCGCTTCCATCTGGCGTTGTATTTCCGGCGATGGCAGCTGAAGCTCCAAGCGGCAAAAATACCTTGCGTTTACGGAGCTGATCATACTTTTGGTGGTATTTTGATAGATCTGCCTTTTTGCCTTCGGCGTGTTCAGATACCAATAAAGATACCCCGGCACAAGCTCTGTTCCCCGAATGCGAATTACGACAAAATTCGACGTGATCACCAAGTTGCGTGTGGTGTCGTCAATCAAAACTGCTGTGTAGGGGGCAGTCAAGCGCACTACAATGTCATTTGGCTGCGTCAGATAGTCCATGGACAATGGTTCTTTCGCAAAATACGGCTCCAATTCAGCAGGATCAATCTCGCCTTCCGCTTTTACCGCCCGTAGACTAAGCTGATGGTATCGTATCGCCTGCGGGGAGTCAGCTCTTGCCTGTTTTCGAGAAAGGACAAGTCCGCTACGGATATCTGCAATTCCTCCAAGATTCATTTCACACCTCGGTTGTCACGTGCAATAAAGAACAAAAGCTTTTGAAAAAGAAAGCCAGAGCGGATTTCACTCTGTCATTGGGCTAAGTATACTCTGCTTTGATTATCAATGTCAAGTGCTTTTTACAAATTCATTTGTCATAATTTAAAATAGCATCGTTTTGGACTTATCAAATTTCACCGTTTCCCTGATCTGACCCACATGACACCATAGCATCGTAGAATCAGGTCGGATTTTTATTTTTGCATCATTGTATACAACACATGGACTAAGAGGGTGGGTAACTTGGACTACGAGTCCATAAACTTTTGCTGCAGAAATCGCTACACTGTTGTCAAAGGAGGCGAGCACTATGCTGAAACTAAGCAGTCTCAAAATAGACCCCGAATTTTCCGCTCAAATTTTGCCGCTGAGTTTTGATGAGCTCCATCAGCTTGAAATGAACATGATTCGGGACGTAAAGCTCACAGACCCGATCATTGTGTGGAACAAAACCATTCTGGACGGGCATAACCGCTACAACATCCTGCGGAAGCATTCGTTTATCGAATATGAGATCAAAGAAATGGAGTTTTCCAGCCGTCAGGAAGCTTTAATCTGGATTTGCAATCATCAGCTTGGGCGGCGCAACCTGACACCGGAGCGCAGAAAGTATCTGATTGGAAAGCGGTATGAAGCGGAAAAACAGGTCTCTCAAAACCGCGGCAATCAGTACACATCCGCCAAGAAAGATGCCACGGATCAAAATGATCCCTGCCAAAACAAATCCGGTAACCACGTTACGCGGCAACGGATTGCAAACGAGACCGGCACCAGCGAGGGTTATGTGCAGCGGGCCGAAAAGTACATGAACGGCGTGGAGGCTGCCGATGATGCAGCACCCGGTGCCCGGGAGGAAATTCTGAACGGGAAAATCAAAGCTGCTGACCGTGAGATCTGCGCCATCGCCAAGGCTCCGAAGGAACAGCGGCCAGAGATTGTGGCAGAACTTCGCAAACCGAAAAGTAAACGGGATAAGCAGCTTACTTCCCCTACAAAAAGCCCTTCCGTGAAGGTCAAATCTTTTGATGATGACGGAAGTCGATTTCTGATCGGCATTTCAAAAAAAGTACAAGGGCACAAAAGGGCGCTGACCGAAAGTGATCAAAAAGCCCTGAAACAATCCGTTGATACCCACTATTATCGCAAAGCACCTGCGGATCATTCCATCCACATCGCTGCGATTGAAGGTGCTTATGACGCCTTTATCGAGAATTGGGAACTCACGTTTCGAGAGTACCCAGATCTTCTGACAGAGCCGGAAAACTGGAAGCAAATTGAAAAGTATTCTGACAATCTGCAGCGCTATCTGGAATTTATCCGCTCGAAGCACCTGAAAATGCTGGAATCGCAGAGACAGGGAGGGTGATTGGCTTGTTTGATGATTTGACAGTTTGTACTCCGCTGCCCCGGTATCTCCTGAACTAAAACCCAACAAGATTGGAGAAGAACAATGACCGAAACTGTGAAATCTTTGGATTATACGAAAAATATCTTGCAGACCATTCC
>ERZ1034713.1227-NODE-1227-length-12090-cov-37.983133_pt1 | contig 12090 bp, 8 predicted proteins | sample MGYA00520692_ERZ1034713 | MGnify/ENA primary metagenome ERZ1034713 (study PRJEB33766, sample SAMN09781717) | gut metagenome | biome: gut microbiome | host: Homo sapiens | place: Madagascar | study: EMG produced TPA metagenomics assembly of the PRJNA485056 data... | reverse complement strand
GGCCTCTTGAACCCCATTCAAGCGCGCTACCAAAACTGCGCTACACCCGGATATCGACCGCCGCTTCCCTACCGAAGCGTGGCGACAAGAGATATTATACTCAGGCAAGGCCGTTTTGTCAACAGATTTTTCAATTATTTTTGGTTTTTTCTGAGAAAAGTCCGATTTTTACACGGATACGCGCTTTTTCGTTTCTACTTTTTTGTCAGTGTTTTTCTGCTTCGGCGGCGCGCTGCGCGCGGTCGCGTTCCAGCAGCGGGCGCAGATACTGGCCGGTAAAACTGCCGGGCACGGCAGCCACCTGCTCCGGGGTGCCCTCGGCTACGATCAAACCGCCGGCGCTGCCGCCCTCCGGGCCAAGGTCGATGATATGGTCGGCGCACTTGATCAAATCCAGATTGTGCTCGATGACGATGACCGTATTGCCCACGTCCACCAGCTTTTGCAGCACCTCGATCAGGCGGTGCACGTCTGCAATGTGCAGGCCGGTGGTAGGCTCATCCAGAATATACACCGTTTTGCCTGTGCCGCGCCGGGCTAGCTCGTTGGCCAGCTTCACACGCTGCGCCTCGCCGCCGGACAGTGTGGTGGCGCTCTGCCCCAAGGTGACATAGCCAAGGCCAACGTCCAGCAGCGTTTGCAGCTTGCGGGCGATCTTGGGCTGGTTGGCAAAGAACACCACCGCTTCCTCCACGGTCATGTTCAGCACATCCGCAATGGTCTTTTCCTTATACTTTACTTCCAGCGTTTCGCGGTTATAGCGGGCGCCCTTGCACACCTCGCAGGGCACATATACGTCCGGCAGAAAGTGCATTTCGATCTGCAGAATGCCGTTGCCCTCACAGGCTTCGCAGCGGCCGCCCTTGACGTTGAAGCTGAACCGTCCCGGGCCGTAGCCGCGCATCTTGGCGTCCTGCGTCTGGGAGAACACGGTGCGGATATCGTTGAACACGCCGGTATAGGTGGCGGGGTTGGAGCGCGGGGTGCGGCCGATGGGCTGCTGGTCGATGCCGATGACCTTATCCACAAATTCCAGCCCCTCTACCCCATCGCACTTACCGGCGCGGGAGCGGGCACCGTTCAGTTCGCTGGCCAGCGTTTTGTACAGGATCTCGTTGATGAGGCTGGACTTTCCAGAGCCGGAAATGCCGGTGACACAGATGAACTCCCCCAGCGGGAAGCTGACATCGATGTTGCGCAGGTTATTTTCCCGTGCGCCCTTTACGGTCAGGCAGTGGCCGTTGCCGGTGCGGCGGGTCTGGGGCACCGCAATGCGCTTGCGGCCGGAGAGGTAATCGCCGGTAATGCTGCGCTTGGCCTTACAGATATCCTTTACGCTGCCTGCGGCTACGATCTCGCCGCCGTGCACACCGGCACCGGGGCCTACGTCCACGATATAATCCGCGCTGCGCATGGTGTCCTCGTCGTGCTCTACCACAATGACCGTGTTGCCCAGATCCCGCAGGTTTTTCAAGGTAGCGATAAGCTTATCGTTGTCCCGCTGATGCAGGCCGATGGAGGGCTCGTCCAGCACATAGAGCACGCCGGACAGGGCGCTGCCGATCTGGGTGGTCAGGCGGATGCGCTGGCTCTCGCCGCCGGACAGTGTGCCTGCCGAGCGGGCCAGCGTCAGGTAATCCAGACCCACGCTCTGCAAAAATTGCAGGCGGTTCTTGATCTCCTTCATGATCTGCCCGCCGATCTGTTTCTGCTTTTCGGTCAGATTCGGCTCATTTTCCGCGATGAAGCGCAGTTCATCCCGGATGGACATCTCGCAGAATTCGCTGATGTTCTTGTCCCCGATGGTCACGGCCAGCACCACCGGCTTCAGGCGGCGGCCATGGCAGTCCGGGCACTCGACGCCGGACATGAAGCTGCCGATCTCTTCCTTCATCCACTCGCTGTTCGTCTCGCGGAAGCGGCGCTCCAGATTTTCCACGATGCCCTCAAAGGTGTTGTAGTACACCCCGCTGCCGAACTCGTTGGTGCGGTGCATCTCGATCTTTTCGCCGTTGGTGCCGTAGAGCAGGGCGTTCACCGCCTCGGCGCTCATCTCCTTGATGGGCGTATCCAGCGTAAAGCCGTATTTTTTACCAAGGCCAAGGTAGTACATCTCGCTCACCGAGCCTTCGGCGTAGTACCAGCCGCTGGCCTTGATGGCCCCCTCCCGGATGGAAAGGCTGCGGTTGGGCAGGATGCGGTCCTCATCCACCCGCATAAAGGTGCCAAGGCCGGTGCATTTTTCGCAGGCACCCAGCGGGTTATTGAAGGAGAACAGCCGGGGCGACAGGTCACTGATGGAAATGCCATGCTCCGGGCAGGCAAAATTCTGGCTGAAGGTCATGCACTCGCCGCCGATGACGTCCACCTCAGCTACGCCGCCGGTAAGCGCCAGCGCCGTTTCCAGCGAATCCGCCAGACGGCTGCGGATGCCCTTGCGCAGGGCAAGGCGGTCCACCACGATCTCCACCGTATGCTTGATGTTCTTTTCCAGACTGATTTCCTCGTCCAGGTCATACAGGTTGCCGTCGATTTTTACGCGGGCGTAACCGGCACGGCGGGCAGCATCCAATTCTTTTTGTTGGGTGCCTTTGCGCTGACGCACCACCGGAGCAAGAATCTGGAACTTTGTGCCCTCCTCCAGCTTGAGGACGGCATCCACCATCTCGTCCACGGTCTGCTGGCTGATGACCCGCCCGCAAACCGGGCAGTGCGGCACGCCGATGCGGGCGTACAGCAGGCGCAGATAATCGTAAATTTCGGTCACAGTGCCCACGGTGGAGCGGGGGTTGTGGCTGGTGGTCTTTTGGTCGATAGAAATAGCCGGCGAAAGACCGGTGATCTCGTCCACGTCCGGCTTATCCATCCGTCCCAGAAACATCCGGGCATAGCTGGAAAGGCTTTCCACATAGCGGCGCTGGCCGTCAGCGTAGATGGTGTCGAAGGCCAGACTGGACTTGCCCGAGCCGGAAAGGCCGGTCATAACGATCAGCTTTTCCCGCGGGAGGGTCAGGTTGATATTTTTCAGGTTGTGCTCGCGGGCACCCTTGATGATGATTTTATCGTTTGCCAAGGTATTTTCTCCCTTTTCGTTGTGTCTGTGCATGGTTCTGCTTGCGCTCGGTCTCGGCGGCAGAGTCCACGGTGGGGTTCTCGCCACGGCGCAGGCGGTCGATCTGATCCCGCAGGAAGGCTGCGTGCTCAAATTCCAGCAGCTTCGCGGCCTCCTTCATCTCCCGGGTCAGGCGCTCAATGGCAGCTTCCCGCTCCATTTTGCCCATGCGGCGGGTGTTGCGCTTGGCATTTTCGGCCTTGTCGCTGATCTCGATGCTGTCCGCAATAGCCTTGACGATGGTCTTAGGCACGATGCCGTGCTCTTCATTATAGGCCATCTGAATGGCGCGACGGCGCTCGGTCTCGGTAATGGCGCGCTCCATACTGTCGGTCACCACATCGGCGTACATGATGACCATTCCCTCCGCGTTGCGGGCGGCGCGGCCGATGGTCTGGATCAGGCTGGTCTCGCTACGCAGAAAGCCCTCTTTGTCGGCATCCAGAATGGCCACAAGGCTCACCTCCGGCAGATCCAGACCTTCGCGCAGCAGGTTGATGCCCACCACCACGTCGATGCTGCCCAGACGCAGATCCTTGATGATCTCCATGCGCTCGAAGGTATCCACCTCGTGGTGCATATACTTGACCTTGATCCCCTGCTCGGTGAGGTAATCGGTGAGATCCTCGGCCATCTTTTTGGTCAGGGTGGTCACCAGCACCCGCTCCTGCCGCTGGATGCGGGCGTTGATCTCGCCCAGCAGATCCACCACCTGCCCCTCCACCGGGCGCACCGAGATGACCGGGTCCAACAGACCCGTGGGGCGGATGACCTGCTGCGCCACCTGTGAGCTGTTCCGGCGCTCGTACTCGCCGGGGGTGGCGGAGACAAAGATCATCTGGTTGAGCTTGGACTCCACCTCCTCAAATTTCAGGGGGCGGTTATCAAAGGCGGACGGCAGACGGAAGCCATACTCCACCAGCGTTTTTTTGCGGGCATAGTCGCCGCCGTACATGGCGCGCACCTGCGGCAGGGTGACGTGGCTCTCGTCCACGAAGAGCAGAAAATCCTCCGGGAAATAATCCAGCAGCGTGGTGGGCATACTGCCCGGCGCACGGCCGGACAGCACCGCCGAGTAGTTCTCGATGCCCTTGCAGATGCCCACCTCGTTCAGCATCTCGATATCGTAGTTGGTGCGCTGGGCAATGCGCTGCGCTTCGATGAGCTTGCCCTCGGCGGTGAACTGTTTGACCTGCGCATCGCATTCGGCGCGGATCTTTTCCAGCGCGGCGGCCTTTTTTTCGGCGCTGACGATATAGTGGCTGGCCGGGAAGATGGCAACGTGCTTGACCACGTTCTGCTTGGAGCCGGTCAGGGGGTTGAACTCGGTAATGCGGTCGATCTCGTCTCCGAAAAACTCCACCCGGATGGCAAGCTCGCTCATATAAGCCAGATAAATGTCCACCGTGTCGCCGTGCACCCGGAACTTATTGCGTACAAAATTCACGTCGTTGCGCTCGTATTGCAGGGTGACCAGCTTTTTGCACAGCTCGTCCCGCTCCATCTGCATCCCGGGGCGCAGACTGATGACCATGCTGCGGTAGTCGATAGGGTCGCCCAGCGAGTAGATGCAGGACACCGATGCCACAATAATGACATCCCGCCGCTCGGAAAGCGCCGCCGTAGCCGAGTGGCGCAGACGATCGATCTCGTCGTTGATGGCGCTGTCCTTTTCAATATAGGTATCGGTGCTGGGAATGTAGGCCTCCGGCTGGTAGTAGTCGTAATAGCTGACGAAGTACTCCACCGCATTGTTGGGGAAAAAGGAGCGGAACTCGGTGCACAGCTGCGCCGCCAGCGTTTTGTTGTGCGCCAGCACCAGCGTGGGGCGGTTGCACTGGGCAATGACGTTAGCCATGGTAAAGGTCTTGCCGCTGCCGGTCACGCCCAACAGAGTCTGGCAGCGGTCGCCCCGCTGCACTCCCTCCACCAGCTGCGCGATTGCCTGAGGCTGGTCGCCGGTGGGGGCATAGTTCGACACCAGCTCAAATTTTTCCTCTGCCATCGTTTTCTCCCTTCCGTACATATAACCACAATCTGTTGTTGTTTCAAGTTGTATTATAGCACGCACATTTTATAATGTAAACAGTTTTTTGTTTTACGGCCAGAACAGCGTACCGGTCTTGAAGTCGTAGATGGGCAGGCGGTTGGCGTCCCGCATGGAAAAATACTCGGTGTCGGTCAGGATGAAGTGATCCAGCAGATGCACATTCACCAGTCCCAGCGCCCGGGCAATGCTGCCGGTGGCCTCCATATCCTCCAGCGAGGGCAGCGCCACCCCGTTGGGGTGGTTGTGGCAGAGCACTACCGCATCCGTACCGCCCTTGATGGCGGCAGCCACCACGTTCTTGATATCCAGACTGACCCGGTCGGAGGTACCCTCCCGCAGCCAGACGGCGGCGCGCACCCGCTTGCGGCTGTCCAGACTGACCAGCATGGCGCGCTCGTAGTCTGACCACGCAAACTTTGCCATCAGGTAGCTGCCCATCTGCTCGGTGGTCTTGATGCAGCGGGTGGTGCTGGTGCGGCTGCGGCCGTAGTACCGGCTGATTTGCGGCAGCAGATGCAGCATCCGGGCGGTAGAGGGGCCTACGCCCTCTACCGTGCACAGCTCTTCCTCACTGGCCTCCAGCACCGCCGCAAAATCCCCGAACCGGTCGATCAGGTCGTGGGCGATGCCGTTGGTATCCTTTTGGGCGTTGGTCAGGTAAAGCACATATTCCAGCGCCTCGTGCTCGGCCAGACTGTCCAGCCCGTAGCTCTGCACCCGCTCCCGCATCCGCTGGCGATGTCCCTTGTGCCGTTTATTCTCTGCCATGGCGGTACTCCTTTTTTCTATGTTCTCTCCTTATAGTACCCATTTTGCGGCGCAAACACAAGCGTTCTGCAAAAATAACCCGGATTTTGCGCCGGAATGCGCGTTGACTTCCCGCCCTTCCTGTATTACTATAAAAGCATGATTCTGACAAAAACGATGAGGATAGCTTTATGAAACAATTTACTGCCACCGCCAACGATGACGGCGTGCGTCTTTCGCGCTTTGTGCAGAGTGTGACCCGCGATCTGCCCACCAGTCTGCTGTACAAAAGTTTCCGCAACAAGCGGGTGAAGGTAAACGGCAAAAAGGCCGCGCCGGAGTACCGTTTGCAGGCGGGGGATCTGATCGAGCTGTACATCAACGACGAGTTCTTCCCGCCCGAGGGCGCAAAGCCGGTGCAGAAGCCTGCCCCTAAAAAGCAGCCCAATCAGCCCAAGGTGACCGTCATCTACGAGGACGAAAATCTTGCGGTGCTGTACAAGCCCACCCATCTGCTGTGCCACAGCGACCGCACCGGCGACGCCAATCTGGTGGACGCCTTTACCCAGTACCTGACCCAGAAGGGTGAATACGACCCCCACGGCGAGAACCGCTTCAAGCCCGGCATCTGCAACCGGCTGGACCGCGGCACCGAGGGGCTGGTGATCGCCGCCAAGAACTACGCCGCCCTGCGGGACATGAACGAGATCATCCGCACCGACCTGCTGCGCAAGGAGTACTACACCATCACGGTGGGCATTCCACAGTCCGGGCGGTTCACCGCATGGTGGGAACACGATGAAAAGAACAACAAGGTCAGCATCCACGCCCATCAATCCCAGGACGAGCGCCGCAAGCAGATCATTACGGATGTGGATGTGCTGCGCACCGCAGGCCCCTTTGCCCTGTGTAAAATTGGCCTTGTCACCGGACGCACCCACCAGATCCGCGCCCATCTGGCCTATCTGGGCAAGCCGGTGCTGGGCGATATCAAATACGGCAACCGCAAGATGAACGAGCGCACCGGCACCAAAACGCAGGCGCTGTGCGCGGTGCGCATCAGCTTTCTGGATGTGCCGGAGGAAAACACCCTGCACTACCTTTCCGGCAAGGTCATCAAGCTGAAAGACCCCCAGATCTTACAGCAGTTCGATGCACTGGACAAAAACAAAGAAGCATAACAATAAGACCGCTGTTTGCAACAACTGCAAGCAGCGGCCTGTTTTTTGCGCTATTTTCTTTTTTTGCCCCGTTCACGCCCGGCCGGGCAGCCAGACCGTTGTTTTTGCCCCGCAGGGGGTGTTCTGCCCGAACACTGCCGTGCCGCCATGGGCGGCGGCGATCTGCTGCACTACATACAGGCCAAGGATATGAGGCGCATTTTCGGCAGGCTCCGCAGCGTTCAGTGCCACCAGAACGGCAGCCGGATAGCCAATACCGTCATCCGCTACGGTCAGGCAGAAGCGCTCCCCTACCCGCCGGGTGTGCACAGTAATGTTCACCGGCTTCGGGTTATGCCGGACGCTGTTGTTCAGCAGGTTTTCCAGCAGCCGTGCCAGCAGCGCCTCGTCTACCGAAAGCACCGTCTGCTCTGCTGGTTCTTCCTGTTCCAGTGTGATCTCGCAGCGCTCTGCCAGTGGGCTTTCGCAGAACTGCGCCACCAGCTGCCGGAACAGCGGCCCTGCCCGGAGGTCTTTCCGGCGTAGGGGCTGGGCACCGTATTCCAGCTTACTGGTCAGGTTCAGATCATCAATGAGGGTGCGCAGCTTTTCGCACTGGATGCGGATGCCGGTCGCTTTCTGCCGGGAGCTGTCCGGCAAAAGTGCATCCTGTTCCAGCTGCTCCGCCCAGCCTAAGATCAGCGCCAGCGGGGTGCGCACGTCATGGCTGACCCCTGCGATCCACTGGGTGCGGGCGTTATCCCGCCGGGCCAGCATCTCGTTTTTGGCTTGCAGCTGCGCCCCGGTCTGGTTCAGCTTTTCTGCCAGTTCCCCGGCAAAACCGTCGGTAGGCAGCCGGACGGTCTGCCCCTGCGCCAGAGCATCCAGACCGTTTGCCACGGTCTCCAGCCGCTTTGCCCCCCGCCAACTCAGCCAGAAGCATAGAACCAGACCCAGCAGCAGCATTCCCAGCGCTGCTGCCGGGAGCACCCGCACCATGCTCAGGGCAAAGTCCGGTGAGCTGTAAATGCTGTACTTCCACAGGCTCCCCTTTGGCAGCCCGATGACGAACAGTCCGTAGGGTTCCGTCCAGCAGAACACCGGGTAATCCGCCAGATACCAGCGGGCAAATTTGGCGATATCGCCGGGAGTGTAGGCATGGTTCAGTTCCTGCGGCAGGCCGTAGCTCCAGCGGATGTTTCCCGCATCGTCCAGCACCATCGCCCACTCGTAGCCGTCCATCCATTCCTGCGGGGTATGCTCTGCCCCAAAGGCAAGCCCTTCTGCCGTTTCCACCATGGAATCTGCGATCTCGCTGGAAGAGTGCTCCCGCTGCGGCAGGCGGCACCCCTCCTGCCAGCCCAGCCAGCCCAGCACCGCAACACCGGAAAACAGCAGCAGCAGAACAATGCCCACCGCCGCCAGCACATACCGCCGGATCAGGCGCACAAAGGTTTTCATGCTTCTTCCCCCTTTGTCAGCTTATAGCCGATGCCCCGCACCGTCCGCAGAAACTGCGGCGCACCGGGTTCGGCTTCCAGCTTCTCCCGCAGATGCCGGATATGTACCCCCAGACTGTTCTCGCAGCCATAGTAATCTGCGCCCCAGACCGCCGCACAAAGGGCATCGTAGGTAACGATATGTCCCCGGTTCTCTGCCAATTTCCGCAGCAGCGCCAGCTCGGTAGCGGTCAGCGCCAGTGTTTTGCCCTCTGGCAGGGTAACAATGGCATCATTCAGGTCTACGCACCGCTCCCCCAGCTGTAAAGGTGCCGGTTTTGTACGGGACAGCTCTGCCCGGTACGCCCGCTGCAAAATATGCTGCACCCGCAGCAGCAGTTCCTGCATCAGAAAAGGCTTGGTCAGGTAGTCATCTGCGCCAAGACCCAGCCCGAACAGACGGTCGGCATCCGCATCCCGTGCGGAGAGGAACAGCGCCGGGACGTCCGCTTTTGCCCGCAGCGCCCGGAACAGCGAAAATCCATCCCCATCCGGCAGGTTGATATCCAGGATCATCAGCTCCGGCTGCTCTGCCGCAAAGCAGCCGCGGGCAGCGGCGCAGCTTTGGGCGGTTCTGATATGGCTATATCCTGCGCCCCGCAGCTGCTCACACAGCAGTGCCAGAAGCTCGGCGTTGTCATCCACAATGAGAAGCTTTGCATCATAAATGGTATCCATAAGGGCAGTTCTCCTTTCCTGCCTTTACTATACCACACTTTTTGCGCCGCAGCGGAAAACGCCTGCAAATTTAAGGGTAAATTAAGCTGCGCTTCCGGTCAGTTTAAGGCAGCGGGTGTATTCTGGCATCGTTCCGAAAACCATGAATGCGAAAGGAGACCATTTATGAAACCTGTGATCGAGACCCATGCCCTTTGCAAAAGCTACCATGGCCATCCGGTGGTGGATCATTTGAACCTGACCGTCCCGGAGGGCTGTGTCTACGGCTTTTTAGGCCCCAACGGTGCGGGCAAATCCACCACCATGAAGATGCTGCTGGGGCTTGTACACCCCACCGGCGGCAGTGTGGAACTGCTGGGGCACACCCTGAACGAAGCAAACCGCATTGCCCTGCTGCGGCAGACCGGCAGTCTGATCGAATCCCCCTCCGGTTACCTGCACCTGACTGCCCGGGAAAACCTTTCCATCGTGGCTGACTTGAAAGACGTGGACCGGAAGGACATCAGCCGGGTGCTGGAGATCGTGCACCTGACCAAGGACGCTGACCGGAAGGTGGGGCAGTATTCCCTTGGCATGAAACAGCGGCTGGGCATTGCCATGGCGCTGCTGGGCAGCCCCAAACTGCTGATTTTAGATGAACCCACCAACGGTCTGGACCCGGCAGGCATTCAGGAGATGCGCAGCCTGATTGCCTCCATGCCGCAGACCACCGGAGCCACCGTGCTGATCTCCAGCCACCTGCTGGGCGAGATCGAGCAGATGGTGGATCAGGTGGGCATCCTGAACCACGGCAGGCTGCTGTTCGAGGGTTCTCTGCAGCAGCTGCAAAAGCACAGCCGTGGCGGCATTCTGCTGCGGGTGCTGGATGCACCCAAAGCCGCAGCCGTCCTGCAGCAGCAGGGAGTAAAAGCCACCGCACCGGCAGACCAGCCGGACACCCTGCAGCTTCCCCCGCTGCCGGACGAAGCGCTGGCGGCGCTGGTCTGTACCCTTGCCGAAAGCGGCGTGGGCGTGGTTGGACTGACTGCACAGACAAAGAGCCTTGAGGACATCTTCCTCAGTCTGACCCAGACCAGCGGGGAGGTGGCGTAAGATGGCAGCTTTCCGTGCAGAACTGCAAAAAGCCCACCGTCGGCACGACCTTGCTCTCTGCCTGCTCATCCCCGGCATTGTCGTTCTGTGGGTGGGCGGCCTTGCTCCGGCAGACCCGGAGGAGCTTGCCAACGGTTACAGCGCCCTGCTTTACAGCCTGCCCGTCATTGAAGCCATTCTGATGCCGGTGATGATGGCAGTGCTGGCCTCCCGGCTGTGGGATATGGAGATCAAAGGCAACACCGCAAAGCTGCTCTACACCCTGCAGAGCCGACGCAGTCTGTTTGCAGGCAAGGCGGTCTTTGGAGTGCTGGAGGTGCTGTTGGTCACGGTGCTGGAGCTGGCCTGTGTTCCGGTGCTGGGGCGCATTCATGGTTATACCGAAGCCTTTCCCACTGGGCAGCTGGTCTATCTGTTCGTCTGCACGCTGGCTGTGGACGCAATGCTCTTCTTTGGCGAATTTCTGCTGATGCTGTGGATGGGCAACCCCCTGCCGGCGCTCTGCGTGGGCATTGTCGGGGCGCTGGTGGGTCTGTTCTCTGCTTTTATGCCGCCGCTTGCCAGTTATTTTGTGCCTTTTGGGTACTACATCCCTCTGAGCGCCTACGAAGTGGCGAACTGGGACGAGACCACCCACACCGTCACCTACGGCACCCGCCCCTTCAACTGGGGGATGCTGGCTTTCACCCTTGCGCTGGGCGCTGTGCTGTTTGCCCTTGCGTGGCGCAAGGTACAGGACGAGGAGGTATAAAACCATGCTGAAACGCTGTATTCTTGCGGAGAACCGCAAACTCCACGCATCCCCCATCTGGGCAATGTTCTTTGTGCTGCCCATTCTTTCGGCCACCTATGGCACGTTCAATTATCTGCAAAATCTTGAGATCCTCACCGACGGCTGGTATAGCCTGTGGACCCAGCACACCCTGTTTTATTCCATGCTCTTCTTCCCTGCCATGGTAGCCACCTATGCTGCCTACTTGTGGCGGCTGGAACATCTGGGGCACAACTGGAACCTTATCATGGCAAGCCCCGTACCGCCGCTGGACCTGTTTGCCGCAAAGTTTGCGGTGGTGACAAAGCTGGCGCTGCTGACCCACGGTTTTGTGTTTGCGCTGTTCGTGTTCTGCGGCAAGGTATTTGCCCATCTGCCCGGCTGGCCGCCGGTTCGGCTGCCGCTCTTTCTGCTGCGGGGACTGCTGGGTGCGTTGGCTGTCATTGCCGCACAGCTGGTGCTGGCCATGGTCATCCGCAGCTTTGCCGTGCCCATTTTTCTGGGGCTGCTGGGCGGCATTACCGGCATCTTTATCAGCTCCAAGGGCTTTGGACTCCTGTGGCCCTATTCCCTGATGCAGCTCGGTATGAACTCCAACAAAAGTGCGGATGCTCTGGCTGGCAGCTACGGGCTGTTTGCCTTCAGCTGCATCTTCTGGCTGGGGACGATGTTCCTTCTGGCATGGCTGCTTTTACGCCGGGAGGATGTGCGGGCGTAAGGCACGGCAACGCATGATGATTCCCAAAAATGACCCCGTGACACAATTTTCGCATCGTTGACAGACAGAAAAAACCTCCCCATGCAGTTTTCCTGCACGGGGAGGTTTTGTTATATGGGAATAGTGATGCTGCCTCAGCGCTTATACTTTGCGGCAGTCTGCAAACGCTGCATGGCACGATCCAGCGCGATCTTGCTCTGGTAATACTCGTGCATGCTCTGCTTATGCTGCAAGCGTTCCTCGGCGCGGATGCGGGCGGCCT
>ERZ1034713.1223-NODE-1223-length-12104-cov-5.857001_pt1 | contig 12104 bp, 6 predicted proteins | sample MGYA00520692_ERZ1034713 | MGnify/ENA primary metagenome ERZ1034713 (study PRJEB33766, sample SAMN09781717) | gut metagenome | biome: gut microbiome | host: Homo sapiens | place: Madagascar | study: EMG produced TPA metagenomics assembly of the PRJNA485056 data... | reverse complement strand
GATGTAAATGCAGAAGGTGGAAGAAACAACATCGAACAGCCGGGTGTGTACACACTGACGGTATACTCAAATGGCTTTAAGACCATGAGCAAATCTTTCACCGTTGCAGGCGAAACAACAAAAGCTGCAAAAACAGCAAAGACTTATGATGTTGTGACAAGAGCGACTTCAGGCGGGAACTCCGGAAGCGGAAGCGACGGTGAGAGCGGAAACTCTGTTATGCCGGCAAATCTGGCATTTTCTGAGGATCTGGTCTCCAATGCAAAGATCCTGACGGCACTGGATGTGAAGAATGCTTCCGCAGAAGCAGTTGCAGAGCGCTGGGATAATCAGATCACAGCATGCGATGCCGTTTATGGCGAAGACGGAGTTGTATTCTACGATTATACAAGCTACTATGATGCTGTTCAGGAAGCAAAATTAAACGGACAGTATCTCTCTTTTGAAGATTATGTTGCAGATGAAAATGCAGTTACTACAGAAAACCGTCCATACGCAGTTAAGGTGGTTCTGGAAGATGGTCTGCTTGGAGAAACACAGTACAACGGATCTTACAAAGGAAAAGAAGCACCGGTCCTGACACTGGATGCGGATGCAGAATTTGTTGCAGAAGGCAGAGATCTTGTACTGACAGGCCAGGATGCAAGAACAGCAGAATACTTTGAGAAAATTACCGGAATTTATGTGAATCAGAGCTGGAAAGAACTGACAGAAGATCAGTACAGCGTAGAGGACGGCAAACTGGTGATCAAAGATTCTGTTCTGACACTGGGAACAAATACCGTAGAGATCAAAGCAGAAGGATTCAAAAACAATACACTTTCGGTTGAGTATAAGAAAGTTCTGGAAGAGAATTTAAGTCTTGTTTCTGACAAAGAACAGTACAACAGAGGCGAGAATGTGGTTCTGACCGTAAATGGTTCCGAAGGCGATTTCCTGAAGAACTTAAATGCAGTCAAAGTAGATGGAAAAAACATTTATGCAAAAGGTGTTGCAGGATCTGATTATTACTATGAAGCAGCAGAAGATCTGAAGTCCATCACCATTTACGATAACGGAAACCTGTTCAACCAGAACAAAGCATATACCCTGACTCTGGAAGCTGAATATTATGAAGCTCTGGAAACAGAGATCACCGTACAGGGTGAAGAAAAAGATGTTCCGGCATCAGAGCCTATGATCAGCAAAGACGAAGACGGCCAGACTTATCTGGTATCCTTTGGAACACCGACAAACTTTGTAGGCTGGAAAAATAAAGTAACCTCGATCACTGTAAATGGAACAGCCTATACAGAAGCAGGCTGGTTTGGCATGTCAGAGAATCAGTTTAAATGGGAAACAGACGGATACGGAAATCAGGTCCTGAAACTGAAAGTGGACAGCGAATTTGATGAAAATGCCGACAATACCTTTACGATCAAAGCAGAAGGCTATAAAGATCTGGCACTGCCGCTGGTTGTAAATGTGATCAAAAAACTGACACCGCCACAGGCGGTTTCCTGCCAGAAAACTATCTTCTCAGATTACTATACCGTTTCCTTTGGCTATGGTTCTGAAATCGAACAGTGGCAGAATAAGATCACAGGCATAAAAGTAAACGGAACAGAGTATAGCCTGGTAACTTCTTCCTTCAGCGTAGGTGATACGACAACCTACTGTCTGCTGAAAAACGATGGTCAGATTTATGTTGGAACAAATGCAGTTGCAGATGGAGAAAATACCATTGAGATTTCCGCAGAAGGATATGAAGACTGTACCGTCACCTTTACTAAATAAGAAGTTGTCGGTGACTTCCTGGCAGGTGTAAGAAATTGAAATACTGAGCATTTTATCAGGAGGCTGTCAGCAAAAAAACAGCAGAGCATGTGCAAGTGAACGAATTCCCAAATTGTCATTAGACAGTTTGGGAATTTTGTGGTTAAAAAAATCCTTCCTGATATAATAAAAGTAACTCAGAAAACGGGAAGAAAAATCAGGAAAACAGAAAATATGTCAGGAGGGATTTATTATGAAAAAACAAAAAGGCGGTTTTCGAAAAATAATCGGTGTTTCAATGGCATGCTGTATGCTGACCAATCTGGCAGTGCCGGTTTCTTTTGCGGAAGAAACAAAAAAAGAGCCAACGTATATGCGGATGGACCATCCACTGAAGGAAGAAAATAACTGGGATATTTCAAATGAGCTGATCATGCCGGGCGAAGCATTTTACACCGTTCCGAAATTTGAAGTAACGTATGACCATGGTTATTACGGACAGACAGTCACGAACCTGTGCCTGAAACACGTTTCCCTGATACGCTGAAGGTGGAGCTGAGCCTCCCCATTGAACTGGACAGCGCGTGACGGTGTTCTGCCGCCGGGCAGAGGAAATCACCCCTGCTACTAGTGCCAAAGAAACAGGATAAATTAGCCCATGATGAAATTACCGGTACAGTGTGAGTGTCATACTCATACTGTACCGGTGTTTTTTTCGTAAAAACTGTGCGGTACTGTCCATGGCGTTTGAGTTACTTTCCCAGACTTATCTGGTATCCTTTGGAACACCGACAGACTTTGCAGGCTGGAAAAATACAAAAAGTCCTGTTATCAGGTAAAAGACTAGCCGTTTGGCTAGTTTTCATAATATGCGATAGATGGTACAATAAAAAAGAAAGTTTTAGATCGACAGTAACAGGAGAAAATATGAAAAAAAACAAAAAGACAAAGAAAGTGATTGCCTGCTTACTGATGTTGGTTCTTGTGACCGCGGCAGTGGCACTGGCAGAATATGCAATGCTCAGTCGAAGTTATGAAGAAAATCGAAAACTTCGCATTTCTCAGGAAAACAATGGACAAGGGGAGATTTTGGAAGCGGAGGAAGACAAAGAAAACGAGAGCCTGGACGGGATCAAAGTGCATGGACAGCTTTCTGTGAAAGGAACACAGCTTACGGATGCTTCAGGGAATCCGGTACAGCTTCGGGGAATGAGCAGCCATGGGATTTTATGGTATCCGGAGTACAGTAATTATGCATCTCTTTGTGAGACAAAAAAATATGGGGCAAACATGTTTCGAATTGCCATGTATGCCGATGATGTGAATGAAGGTTATGTTCAGCAGCCGACGTTGAGTAAAAAGCTGGTCTGTCAGGCGATTGAAAATGCACTGGCAGCTGACATGTACGTGATCGTGGACTGGCATACACTGAAAGAGGAAAACCCGTTGAAGAATGTTTCACAGGCAAAAGAATTTTTTGAAGAAATTTCGACACGCTATGCGAAAGAGCCGGGGGTTCTTTATGAGATCTGTAATGAACCAAATGGTGACACCACCTGGGACGAGATTCGGGAATATGCAGAACAGGTGATCCCGGTGATCCGTCAACATGCCCCGGATGCCGTGATACTGGTCGGAACACCGGATTACAGTTATTCCATTACAAAAGTAGAGCCGCTTTCTTATGAAAATCTAATGTACAGTTATCATTTTTATGCAGGTCAGTATGACGATGCATACAAAAATATGATAGAGGACACTCAGAGAAAAGGGATTCCGGTTTTTGTAACAGAATGGGGGATCAATGAGGAACAGGGCGGTGAAGCTGCACTGACACAGGGAAAGGCATTTGCAGAATATCTGAATGAAAAGAAAATCAGCTTTGCAGCATGGTCTCTGTGCAATAAAGAGGAGACATTTTCTGCACTTCGCCCGGATTGTGGAACATACAGAGACTGGGCGGAGAAAGATTTCACAGAAGTTGGCAGGATTTTGTTTGAAGCCTTGAAAGGGTAAAAAACAATGGGTAAAACGATGAGAAAAGAAAAAAAGGGAAAAGAAGCAAAAAGTACAGGATGGAACAAATTTTTTGTTGTTCTGACGCTGATCTTTACACTGAATTATCTTGTATGGCGGATTTTTTTTACCATGCCGCAGCAGCATGGCAAATGGTCGGTTGTCATGTGGGCGATTCTGCTTGTGGCAGAATGTGCTGGTCTGCTTGAGATGGCGGTACATTTCTACAATATGTATAACTATGATCAGATGGATCTTGCGATGCCGAAGATGGCAAAAGCAGATTTCCCGGAAGTGGATGTGTTTGTACCGACGGTAAATGAAGAGAGTAGTCTGCTGGAAAAAACACTGTATGCCTGTAAGCAGATGGAATATCCGAAGAAAGAAAAAGTACATATCTATTTATGCGATGACGGCAACCGGGCAGAGATCCGAGAACTGGCAGAAAGACTGGGTGTTTTTTATCTGGCACGGGAAGAACACAAGGATGCCAAAGCAGGAAATCTCAATTATGCACTGACACATTCAAATGCACCTTATATTGCTGTGTTTGATGCTGATATGATACCAAAAAAAGATTTCCTGATGAAAACCATCCCATGGTTCACAAAGGAAGAAACCGGATTTGTACAGACACCGCAGAATTTTTATCATCCGGATCTTTTTCAGTATAACCTTTATGCACAGGACAAGATCCCAAATGAACAGGATTACTTTTACCGGGTGGTTCAGATTGCAAAAAATAAATCAAACAGTGTGATCTTTGGAGGATCAAATGCAGTTCTCTCCAGAAAGGCACTTAAAGAGATCGGAGGGTTTGTCACAGGGGTTGTGACAGAGGATTTTGCGACTGGAATTGAGATTGAAAAAAAGGGATATCGCGGAATAGCCATACCGGATGTACTGGCAAGCGGAATGCCTCCGGCAACGTTTAAGGAACTGATCGGACAGAGAAGAAGGTGGGCAAAAGGCTGTATTCAGTCCGGAAGAAAAACGAGATTTCTATTTTCCAGTTCCCTGGATTTCTGGCAGAAGATCAACTATCTGACGGCGATCAGTTACTGGTACACACCGTTGAAACGGCTGATCTATTTTCTTGCACCGCTGTTATTTGCCTTTTTTGGCATTATGATCGTAAAATGCAGATTTTATCAGATCTTTTTATTCTGGATGCCGATGTATGTAACAGGAAATATCTGTATGAGGCGTTTTTCGAGAAATATCCGTACGACAAAATGGACGGATGTTTATGAGACGGTATTTGCACCGTGGCTTCTGCCAACGATTCTGCTGGCCGGTATCCGTAAAAAAGGAACATTTCGTATCACGGATAAAAAAACGGAACAGGGGAAAAACAGTTCGGTTGGATATGCACTGCCTTATCTGGCAGGCGTGCTGCTTTGCATGATCGCGATCGTCCGGCTGGCAGGGCTTTCAGCGAGAGAGCAGACACTTACATACAGTGTGATTCTTTTCTGGCTCTGCCTGAATCTATATTTTCAGCTGCTGGCATGTTATGTGGCGGTCGGAAGAGAAAGAAAAGCAGATTACACTATGCAGGCACTTACAATGCAGGGTTCTCTGAAAGGAGAAAAGGAAATCTGCACAGTCACATGTGAAGGATTTTCCGATACGACAGTCTTGCTGAAAAGAAAAGGCGGTATAAGAGAGCAGAAAGGGGAACTGATCCTTGGAAGAAGCAATCTGGTATTGCCGGTCTTCAAGAAAGAAACACCTGGAGAGCAACAAGAATCAGAACTGACAGAAGAAAGGGCATATATCTTTGAAATAGATCCATCCAGGTGGCAGGAAGAACAGAAAAAAAGTTATCTGGAATTTTTGTATGACCGTGCACCTTTGCTGCCGCAGCAGTTACAGCGAAAGGGATATCTGGATGAAAGTGTTACCGCTCTTTTTTATCATCTTACGGAGGAATAAATCATCCGAAAATAGCATGTTTTTGGAGATTTAGATAAAACAAAATGAAAAAGGAAAGGAGAAATGCATATGAAAAAAACAGTATGCAGTATGCTGGGGACTTTTGTGCTTGTCTGCCTGCTTGTGATTTTTCCGGTACGCGTGTGGGCGGCAGAAGTTACGGACAGTGAAAAAGGCATTACCTATGAGCTGACGCAGCAGACAGACGGAAGTTACAGCGTGACAGTTACCGTAAACCAGGATCAGACGGAACTTGTGATTCCATCTTCACTTGATGGCGGGGACGGAACCGTCTATTCGATCCAGAGAGTGGAAGAAATCTCATGGGAACCGGAAGAAATGAATATTCAGAAGCTTACATTCGCAGATGGAATCAAAACCATAGCGAGGGGTGCGATGTCTAAGTTTATTTCGACACAAAATCTGACAGTAGATTTTCCGGATACACTGGAAGAGGTAGAGGATGGCTTTATTATTGGATATTATGATTTTTCTGATAAGAAAGTGCCTCAGTGGCTTCAGGACATGACACCGGAAGATGGTGTGGTCTATGCAGGAAAAGTGGCAATTTACATACCGGGAAGCGGTCATATAGTGCTTAAAGAAGGCTGCACAAAGGTTGCACATTATGCAGCACTGAACAATACTGGAATTACAGGAATCTATATTCCGGCTTCTGTAGGACAGATCGGCGGCGGAGCCTTTGGCGGATGCAGCAGTCTTGCCAGTGTGGAATTTGCAGAAAATGCACAGATCACCGATCTGGACTGGAGAACATTCTGGGACTGTACTGCTCTAACAGAGATTTCCATTCCGGACAGTCTGACCAGAATCGGAACAGAGACATTTTCTGGATGTACTGCTCTTGGTAAAATTGCGATTTCAGAAAACAGCCGACTTTCCCTGCTGGAATATGCAGCGTTTGGATATTATCCGTGCGGATATATAGATTTAAGTGATATGGTGTTGAGCAACCCACCGATACTGTATGGCAGTACAAGAAGAGAGGGTGCAGGAGTGCCGATCACAGAAATTTACCTGCCGGCGTCTGCCCTAAAACCATATAATTCCGGGAAGGATAAGGCAGCAGGAATCTTTGCCGGATCCCGGACACTCAAAAAGGTGACGATTGGTGCGGCGGGAACGGAAAAAATGCAGCTTCCCTATGAAGCATTTACGAATTGTGTGAATCTGGAAACGGTCGATTTAGGCGGAAATGTATCTAAAATTGGTATGGCTGCATTCTTTGGCTGTACATCCCTGAAACAGATTGATCTGTCAGGCATAGATAGCATTGAGTGCTGTGCTTTTGCAAAATCAGGTCTTACGGAAGTGACTATCCCGGAGACGACAACAGAAATTGGAAGCTTTGCATTTTTAGGATGTACCGGACTTGAGACCATGACGATTTTGACGGATCAGACAGGAAGCTATGGTGGAGAGTCGCTGATGAGTATCCTTGGACTGACTGCTTATGTTTCGAGCAGAAATATTCATTCGTCATCTGTACAGAATTCTACGCCGATTCGAAGCAATGCAGAATTTAGGAGTCTCTATCCGAAACACACCGCACTTAAAACATTAAATATTGGGATCAAAGACGGAAAGACGGTTTTTGAACAGAAATCAAATTTTGCGGCCTATATTCCTTCTCTGGAAAAGGTGACGCTTCCGGAAGGGATGACGCAGATTCCAGATCAGGCTTTTCATATGTGTTTCAGTCTGAAGAGTATTGATATTCCGACCAGTGTAAAGAGTATTGGATATCAGGCATTTCAGTTTGACGTTGGGCTTGATGTAGATTTTTCAAAACTGACCAATCTGGAAAGTATAGGTCAAGGGGCTTTTCAGATCATTGGAAATCAGGGCGGAGGCAGTGATTCTACAAGATACACCGATTTGATCACAAATGGCGGAATTTCAAACATTATTCTTCCGTCTTCTCTGAAGAGTATTGGTTATCATGCATTTTTTGGTCAGCGTAATGCGAAAAAGATTGTAATACCAGAGAGTGTGAGCAGTGTTGGAATGGGTTCTTTCCAGATGATTCCATCCATGGAGGAGCTGGAAGTTTATGCAACGGTAAATGCACTGGGAAGTGGTTACTTTAATGAAATATTCTGGAATGAAAGGAGCAAATCCTTACAGAACATTATTCTGGGTGAACATTATTCTTCTACAGGCACAGCGAACGGATATGATCTGTTTTATGCTCTGTCAGCGAGTCAGGTGGAGATGAGACTGGACAATCTGAAGGCAATCGGAAAGGGAATGTTCCGAAATATGGAAAATCTTACGTCTTTTGATATCCCGGCGACGGTAACGGAAATTGACCAGGCAGCGTTTATGGGAACGAAATCACTGGAGACGATGACCATTCCGGAAAATGTAGAGACTATGGATGTTGAAGTATTCCGCAACAGTGGAGTAAAAGAAGTAAAAATCTACAATAAAGATATGCTGTTCAAGGAACCGGTTGATGGGACAGCAGAAGACAGCAGCAGTACGTTTGATGAGACAACGCAGACAAAAGTTTATCCTAGAAGCGGAGAAACACTGGAGACTTACCTTGCCATTCCAGAGAATGTGACGATTTATGGCTACAGCGGTTCTACGGCAGAAGCATATGCAAAGAAAAACGGCAATCTGTTTGTAGCTTTTGATTCAGCTGGAAAACAGAAAGTTATCGTCAGTGTGACTGCACGTACAACTGAAAATAAAGAAGTTGCCGTAGATTTAACCGGACTTGGAGAATATGAACAGGGCAGTGATGTGACGGTTACCGCAAAAAGTGCAGACGGATATCGTTTCGTTGGATGGTATCAGATGGTGGGAAATAACTACAGCGGCGAGTGCCTGTCAAACAAGCTTTCTTATACTTTCAGTGCGACTGAAAATACAGATCTCGCAGCAGTCTACGAAGCTTATGGTACAGTTCGCATCAACATTGACGGAGGAAGAAATTTTAAGATCAATGGAAAAGCCTATACTTCTGACAATATAGCAGATTATTCCGTTGCATCGACTGTGACAGCAGAAGCACTGGAAGACGAGTTCGCATATTGGGTAAATGAATATGGTATGATCGTAAGCCGCGATCGTAAATACAGCTTTACGGTAACGACGGCAGCAACCCTCCGTGCTGTTTATAATACCAGGGCGGAAGATAAAATAACGGTTATTTTTGAGAGCTATTATGGACAGGTTATTCTGAGAACGCAGATTGCGGAAGGAGAAATCGATACGATCCAGATTCCTTCCGGCCCGACACGAATCGGTTATACTTTTAAGGAATGGTCGGCAGGAGCAGATCAGATCAGAGCAGCACTGCAGGCAGGAGAATCTGTGATCACAATAAAACCGATATATGAGTCTGTCAGTGAAGAGTGTGAGATCAAAGTCATAAACGGAAGCGGAAGCGGAACTTACCATACAAATGATAAAGTGACCATTGTTGCAGACGAACCGAAAGAAGGCTATAAATTCTCACACTGGAAGGAAGTTGGAGGAGCAGGTGCGATCTTAAGTTACAACAAAACGTACCAGTTCTTTGCGGGAAGTGTATCTGAGATAGAAGCTGTTTATGTGGAAGACAGTGAAGCAGTGGAGGCGAAGGCAACTACTTTTATTGAAAGTATGTATGTTGATGAAACAAACGATAAAATTTCCTTTGTTTCCATGAGTACTGTCCCGGAAGGATGCAAGATTATCAAAGCAGGTATTGTTGCTACATCCGATCCGAAGGTAGGAGATAACGTAAATGCTTCCAATGCGGAGTATGTAAGAGGCAATGCATGGAGCGGAAATGCTTACCGTTATACCTGGACGAAGAAAGATTACAGCCAGTACTCAATCTGGTATGTAAGGGGATATCTTGTGTATGAAGATTCGCAGGGCAATGTAAATACCATTTACAGCGATGAGGCCTATTCTACAAACAGAAGCTGATGTATGATGAAGGAGGTTGATCTGTATGAAAAAAAATTATGAGGTGCCGGAAATCGAGTTTATCCAGCTGAATATTCTGGATATCATTGCAACAAGCAATCAGCTTGGTGAGGGCGGAAACGAAGACTGACCATGCAAAGAATGGAGAAAACAGATGAAAAAGAGAACAGGAATGTTTATGGTTCTGCTTTTCCTTTTGCTTTTGCCGTTTTCCGTATCAGCAGCTGATCAGGAAACCTATTCTTCCGGACATTTTTACTATCATGCATATCCGGGCTATGTCTCCATCTCAGGATATCTGGGAACGGAGACGGAAGTGGAGATTCCATCGAGTCTGGCCGGAAAGCCGGTGTCGGAGATTGAAGACCATGCATTTGACGGGTGTGGCAGTGTAAAACAGATCACAATACCGGATACTGTGACTAAAATCGGGGTGGATGCTTTTAAGGGGGCAGAAGCTCTGGAAAAGATCATCAGCAATACGAAGGACGTTTCTATTGTGGCAGAAGAAAAAGTAACGATAGAAACAGATTACGCTGCTGATGGAAGTGATGAAATCCCTTCCGCTGTGGGAGTCACCTCCCAAAGTAGCGAAAAAGAACAGACGGGTGTTGGTGACGGAGGATATGAAGAGGACGGAAGCGAAGAAAACGAGCGTACAGAAAAACGTATGCAGACAGAAGGCATGAGTCAGACAGAAGAATCCGTGCAGACGCAAGAAAGTATCCGGACGGAAGAATCTGTTCAGGCAAGGGAAAGTATCCAGATGGAAGGATCAGTTCCGGCAGAACAGGGTATTCAGACGGAAAAAGCGGTTCAGACGGAACAGGATATGAAGGAACAGAAATCAGGAAATCAAAAATCAGAACCTGAAACAGATCATGCAGCCGGATGGATTTTGGCAGTCATCAGTGTGGCAGCCGTGTGCACAGGGGGTATTTTGTATCTGAGAAAGAGAAATATAGATCATATAGAATGACGCAGGAATTCCCAAATTGTCACTGGACAGTTTGGGAATTTTGTGGTTTAAAAAATCTTTCCTGATATAATAAAAGCAACTCAGAAAACGGGCAGAAAAATCAGGAAAACAGAAAATATGTCAGGAGGGATTTGTTATGAAAAAACAAAAAGGCGGTTTTCAAAAAATAATCAGTTTTTCAATGGTATGCTGTATGTTGACCAATCTGGCAGTGCCGGTTTCTTTTGCGGAAGAAACAAAAAAAGAACCAACGTATGTGCGGATGGATCATCCACTGAAGGAAGAAAATAACTGGGATATTTCAGATGAGCTGATCATGCCGGGCGAAGCATTTTACACCGTTCCGAAATTTGAAGTAACGTATGACCATGGTTATTACGGACAGACAGTCACGAACCTGTGCCTGTACCACGTTTCTCTGGTACTTGGGGAAGAACCAAGATTTTATGACAGTAAACTGGTACGGAATAAAGTGGACATTGCCGGACTGACGGCGGATCGGACGAACACATATAATGTCTGGACAACACAGACGGAGCTCTGGAAGAAGAGTCTGGAAAGTGCAGAGATGGGTGAAGATACACAGAAGCAGCTTAAAGCGTTTCAGGAAGGCGAGAGCACAGAGAATGCGGGTTACACAAACAATACAAACACCCCGATCGTTCTGGAACAGGTGCGTACAGGAGCTACCGAACATGAAGGAACCATTTATGGTGGTGAATATAGCAGAACACCGATGATTGTCGGGTATACCACGCATAATTCAAACTGTACGATCCGATTCTATGAACCGTATTATACTATATCCTACAAAGAACTTTCAGAAGAAGAACAGGAAGGCATGCCGGATCGTTATTATGTGCAGAGGGAAAAACAGGAACTGATTTTAAAAACACCGGTTCGTGCAGGGTGTCATCTGACTGGCTGGAGCGGTATGGCTTTTGTGGATGAAAAAGTGGAAGAGGGAAGAACCATATTTTCCTTTGACTGGGAACACAATATGATTCATGCAAATTTAGGTGATGAAACAGTGACACCGAGATATGACAGCGGAAAAACAATTACATTTAACGCAAATGGCGGAAGTATTGAGGGAAAAGAGTCTGTCATTTATGAATTGCATATGGACAGTGAAAACTTTTTTGATATTGCAGATCACATTCCGCAGCAGGAGGGGTATCAGTTTGTCGGATGGTGTCTGAAACCGGATGACTTAGATGGCAGTCTGGTCAAAAATACGGAAAACTATGACTGGGTTCCAAAGTACCGGGATGATATCCGGGTTTATGCAAAATGGAAAGAAAAACCGAAGGAAACAGAAACGGAAAAAGAAACAAAAACAGAAGAGGAAACAAAAACAGAAGAGGAAACAGAGAACAGAGAACAGATACCGGATGTAAATTCGAAGGATGGTCAGAAACTTTCCGGTATTTCCATCAAAAAACTGACAGCCGGAAAGAGAAAATTT
>ERZ1034713.1222-NODE-1222-length-12106-cov-4.715625_pt1 | contig 12106 bp, 18 predicted proteins | sample MGYA00520692_ERZ1034713 | MGnify/ENA primary metagenome ERZ1034713 (study PRJEB33766, sample SAMN09781717) | gut metagenome | biome: gut microbiome | host: Homo sapiens | place: Madagascar | study: EMG produced TPA metagenomics assembly of the PRJNA485056 data... | reverse complement strand
CTCTGCTAACGATATATTTGCGGAAGAATGGCAGAAATTGGATTTTCTGCTTGAAGATATTGCAAAAGGCAGGAAAAAAGAAACTGAATTGATGGAAAATGAAACATTCCTTCACATGTTAGCGGCAGTCAAATCTAATGCACGAGAATATTTAAATATTCCATGTTTTATTAGAGACGATGAAATCTGTCAAAGATATTGCATCTCGTACAATATGGAAGTCTTGCAGTATATGAATACTAAAATGTCCAATATTTCAGTTTATAAAGAGTATTTACAAATTGAATAGGAGGCGCAAGAAATATGTTATTTATTATATTACTTACGGAAATCCCAAAAATAGGACTTATACTTTTAGTTTTAGTAATACTTGCTGTCATAATTACTGTCATTGACCTTATTGTTAATGATATTGTACCGATGCTAAAGGAGATAAATGAGAAAAATGAGAAAAACACAGATAAAGCTGATTGAAAAAGCAAAGAAGAATGGATTTACCGAGGAGCAGATTCGTGTTCTGTCCTATGAAAATTATACAATCGATTATCTTACCGAACTATACGAGATGATGGAAACTGGAACGGATGTAGCTGCGATTGAAGCATCTATGTCTTTGAGTGGTTATAGACTTGACTTACTTAAAAAGGGTTATACTGCAGAGGACTTTAATGTTATCAAAGTATTTGAAGATAAACCTCTTTATTATAAGTTCCCTTACTTCTACATGTTTAATAGGGTTTTAAGTGGAAAATCAAAGCACGAAACGGATAGTTCTCTATACCTCGAATACGCAGGTTGTATCCTTGACGGAATGGATGATGATGTTTTAAAAAACAAGCCGAATACAATACCGGATACGATAACAGATATCATGCTGTTTGCAATCAAAAATAAACTGCCCTTCCATGAACTGCTTACAATACCTCATTTATCGGACATGACATTTGAGGAATTTGCTTGCAATAGGATTCCGGGCTACATAACATTCCATGAAAAATATCCGGATGGACGAAAAGTTGCTTCTGCCTTATCAGAGGATGCCGTAACTGCTTATCAAAATGTAATGAAGTTGCATGGAGAAAGAAGGATTACGGTAGATTGGGAAGCTTCTTACTGTATGAGATACAGTCTCTCACCACAGGCTGTCAACATCTCTTTAATACGTTCTGAGAACACGGTTATTAAGAAAGATGTAGGTGTATGTTGTGAAGGTTTTTGCGGAAAAATTGAAATTGTCGTATTCCTTGGCGCTGACGGCAACATTTTCATAAAGAAAGGAAATGGCAGACTCTTTCCTCTTTCTTTCCGTGAAATCAGCCATATCTATCAGGAATATGGCGAAATCGGGCATGATATCTGTGAATTCCTGTTCACTTACACAGAAAAGTGGTTTGACGCTTCCGTTATGAAAGATTTGTACCGGACACTCTGCAGGGATACTTACTTAAATATTCCTCTTAAATTCAGCGATTGCTATTCCGTGAAAAACTGCAATCAGCTGATGCATACGCACTACAAAACAGATACACCTATTAACTGGAACAAGGCAGATATCAATGTTGCCTATGCGATTATGAAATGTCTTCCTTATATTCGAGATGTGGATAAAGGGCGTTTACTGCAGGAAACGCGAAATGAAGAACTTGTTCCAGCTGCAGCCGAATTCTTTGAAAGACACAAACAGTCTTACAAAGCCTCAAATTTTCTCTTAGATTACCTTAGCTATAATTTAAGTGGTAATGATTGCTGCTATTGCTATAATAATCTGTCATATTTCCAGGATTATTTTTATCTTTGCCGGGAGATGCACTGTAAAGTATCGATTGGATTCAAAAGCTCAAAGAAAGTCATCGAGGCACATGATGATATGGCGGAGCGTCATCGAAATCGATTACACCACGTATCTGTTCCAAAGGATAGTGTATTTTATCCTTTACGCGAGCTGCTTCCAAGTGATTTTGAGTGGATTAAAGGCGGTAAACGGCTCCGTGAGGAAGGTATCCAGATGAAACATTGTGTGAATATGTATTATCGGGATATCAATGATGACAGATGTGCAATTTACTCTCTCGTCAGGGATGGTAAGCGTTATACGATGGAAGTAATTAAGAAAGGTAATAAATATCGTATCCGTCAGATATTCGGCTACCATAACAGTGATTGTCCGGATGAGGTCAGAAAGTATGTAAAGGGATTTATAAGATAAGGAGAAAATTTATGGTCTTTATCAATGGTCAATGGGAAGATATAGAGAATTTAGATGATGTGAGCCGTATTATCCGAGAGTCTTTTAATACGGACCTTGCAGATGCTATGGATAAGCTGCTTACTAAGATGGAACAAAAAAGTGGCAGCCTTGAAGAGGAGTTAGGGGGGGATGAAGTCGATGATTTACATGATATTATCGAGGAACAGGCTGCTGATATTGAGACTTTAGAAGACGCACTAAGTACAGTCTTCAAGGAACTGCATGACAAAAACCTGTTTAACGGTATTCTTCATTCCTTGGAAGCAAAGATGAAACAGAAAGGATTTGAGGTATAATTATGAGCTTTGACATTGACGAAGCTGTAGATATTTATAATCAGGAAGAATCACAACGAATAAGCTTAAGAATCGCTACAGAGCGCGACCTAGAGGAGATTTTTACCCTCATTCAGACGGTCGGTAAAGAAATGGAGCGTAAAAATAACGAACTTTTTGCATATAGCAAAAATGCAGATACATATTTACAGATGCTAAGAACAGGTATTTGTGCCGTAGCTGTTAAAGAAGAAAAAATAGTAGCTTCATTGCTGACTCGTCCAGAGGATAACAGAGATGGTGAATTCGATTTGACCGGTATTCCCAAAAGATGTATGTCCGATACTATTGAGCTAACTACATGTCAAGTATCGGAAAACTATAGAGGAAACAAATTAGAGCAGCGGTTAATTAACTTTGTATTGGCGGAGCTAAATAAATCAAAACGTTATAAATATGCAATCTGCACTGTTCATCCGGATAATAAAGCATCTCTAAAATCTGTAGAAAACAGTGGATTTCATGTATGTAGCAAAACTAAACTTTATGGTGGAAAGACAAGATATGTGTTAATGAAGGAGCTTTAATGTGATTTTAGAACAAGGAGGGACATATTGATATGAGTGAGACAATAAAAATTGTAATAAACCGTATTTTAACAATGGCAGTCGAATCTGCACTGAACGAAGATATGGACATTTATATCGATGGAGAACCTGTATCGGATGAGTTTGATATCAAAGGAATCGATTTAGATAAATACAACATCAAGATTGAGGATGATATCTTGTATCTGATATCAAAGTGAAAGGAGAACTATATATGGTAGTTATCATTGGAGCAATTATTGTTTTTTGTTTTTTCATGGGAGTTATTTTTATCCTTTCCGGATGCCATGATTATAATGAAGCAAACAGAGGTACGGAGATTGGTTTTGGCATTTCACTTATCCTTGCCGCGTTTGTTATTACGTTGATGTATTTTGTCTTTGGAGGTGTGTTGTAATGTTAGTAATAGCATTATTGATTGTGACAATAATATTTTTTTTAATAGGTATTATTTGCTTTATTATTGCAATTCAAGAAAAAAGATATCTGTTTATTCTCCCTTCGATTGCGGCGTTTACTCTCGGAGTTTTCTTGATTGTCATATGTCCTTTAAATTCTTCAAGTCCTCTCAATGCTGCAGACAATTTATTAAAGGATAGAGCAATCGAAGCTTATAAAGACGGCGATAAAATATACATCAATGGCAGCCCTGTCGAAGACGGGTTCGATTTCAATGGTGTCAATTTAGATAAATATGATATAAAGATTAAAAACGATAAGGTTTATCTGATGTCAAAATAGGGAGGCTTAATATGACGAATAAAGAAAAATACGGAGATAAGATTATAGAACTTGCGATAAACACAGGAGTGTTTTGTATTAAAAATGGAGAGCCTGCACTTTGCGGAGAAATTAAATGTAAAGATTGTGATTTCCTCGAATCAGATTCGTGCAAAGGTAGTACGTATAATTTCCGCGAATGGCTTAATTCAGAGTATGTTGAGCCGCCTGTCGATTGGAGCAAGGTTGCAGTCGATACGCCAATTTTGGTAAGAGATAGTAAAGAAGAAGTGTGGGAAAGAAGCTATTTTGCAAAATACGAGGACAACACAGTGTACGCATGGAGTCATGGCGCAACATCTTGGAGCGCATACGAGAGTGATGATATAAACGCTTGGAAAATGGCAAAGCTGGCAGAAGGTGAGGAGTAGCATTTCAAAGGAAAGAAAACGATGAATGAATATATTAAAGAAATTGAACAAATTGCAACTAAAGCTTCACCGGCAAATATAACAAAATCGTAAAAGAAAGAAAAAAGAAGTCACACATAAGATTGTTTATTACAGTAAAAAAAGAAGGGAACAAAAATGAAAAAGAATGAATATTGTCCGGGAAAAATAACAGAATCGCAATTAAACAGACTAAAAAAGATGCGCACTCACATCGATGAAATAAAGTCTATAAAAGATCTGAATCAGTTGTCAAAAAAGGATGCGCAGCATTTAATCCAAAAATATCAAAATGATATAAGAATACCACACCGCCCTATCATAAATGTGTACGGAAGAGATTATATGAACTTATAAAAGAAAGGAAATACAACGATGTTTATCGCATTAATAATCCCTGTGTTCTCTTAACTGTTGAAGATATAAGAAAAATGCTTGCAGTTTGTATTAAAGTATTTGGAGCGACATCTGTTTTTGAGCTGCAGGGAAAAGATCTTGTAATACTCGCTAATGACCAACGTCTTGATAGATTTATTAAATTTATACAGGAATATCATATATGTTGTGTGGTGGAGAAGGAAGTAGTTTAAAGGCAGGTTGACAGTTTTTTAGAAGAAATCCATTGAAGATTACAGCAACAGTTGCGTTCGAGAAATGGGAATTTGATGAATAACATCTTATACAAAATCGAGAAGCGAAAAATCAAAGAAAATGGTAAGCATTCTTGGCTCGGTAAACAGAAAGCTTCGGTGGCTGAGTATGGCATGGAACTCGTTGAACAGAGAAAACGGAGAATACACTTATGAATACAAAGAAGTTTAAGGAAAGATTAGATGTAGGCAGTAATTTAGAGGATGTGTACCGAAGGAATGGATGTGAGTATAAATCTGATCTTGATCCAGATATATGTCATCCCGGTTTAAAAAAGGAATATGAGGTCAAATATCAGATGTATAAACTGTTTGATAAAGTTTCAAAGGTTGGATTTTTAATTGCGCTGATACCTGCAATTAAGTTTGGTATTTCGCAGATTGGAAATGAACAGCTGGATATTGTTGAAATGATTAACAGTATTATACGTCTATCTGCATTCCTAGCTGCACATATTGTATGTCAGTACAAAGCATCGAAATACAATACATACCGTAGGTTTAGGTCAACCAACTCGGCTATTGAATAACCGAGCATGAAAAAGCGGTTCTTTTGAGCCGTTGGATCAGCCAGTCTGCTGACTGGCGGGCCTCCACCTGCTTTCCCGTGGGAAAACAGGCGAGCCTGCTGTATCTGGGTAAGCTTTCCTATAGGTGCATTTCATGTTTCTTTATAAGGAATTTCACCTTACGGAGAGGCTCCTGACATTGTCAGGAGTAGTTGACCAAGTAGTATTGTAAATGAAATTGCAAAGAGTGTTAATATCGATGAAATGTTGGAAGAATTTCGTATGGAAACGCAAGCTATTATTTCCGAGCAGAATTCAAAACAACTACACAGACTGTATTAATTGAAGTGTTCAAGAGGAGTATTATGGCAGAGAGAATAATCGAAGGTGTGTGGGATTGTCCTTATTGTGGAACGACCGATATTGGAGGATTAACAAAACATTGTCCAGAATGTGGCCATCCACAGGACAAAGGTACAAAATTCCGTATAGGAACAAAGAAGCATTATTTATCAGATGATGAGATTGAATCAGTTGGAACTTCGCCAGATTGGGCATGTGATTACTGTGGTTCTTTGAATAATGCAAAATACATATACTGTTCAAATTGCGGTGTTTCAAGAGAAAATGAAAATAAGGATTATTTTCAATTAAGAGATGACGAACATGAAAAAGCAAATCCGACGGATAAGGATAACGATGATTTACTGGAAAAAGACCAGAATTTTGGTGTAAGTTCGAAAAATACTACATCTGTTTGTGACGAAAAAGAGGAAGAAAGCAGTAAAATATCATGGATGAAATACTTGCTATTCGAGAATAAGTATAAAATTGTTTCTGCAATTGCTGCGACATTAGCAGTAATGTTGATCATTCTTGGTTTATTTACGATTTTTTCACCAAAACAATATTCCGGAGTTGTGTCGGATAAATCTTGGGAACGCTCAATTGATATTGAACAATACAAGACATTACGTGAATCGGACTGGTATTTACCCACTGGCGGTAGGCTTGCGTATACGGCAACAGAAATTCGAACGTACCAAAGCATAATTGATCATTATGAGACGAAATCAAAGCAGGTAAGCTATCAGATTCAGGATGGATATGATATTTCTTATTCGGATAACGGGAATGGTACATTTACGGAGCATAAGACCCCACGTTATCGCACGGAATATAGGACAGAATATTATCAGGAGCCGGTATATCGACAAGAACCGGTCTACGACACGAAATATTATTATGATATTGATCGTTGGGTTTATGAGCGTAGCATAAAAACGTCTGGTAAAAATGACGAGCCTTATTGGGGACATGTTAAATTGCAGGAACAGGAAAGAAGAGGCAAGAAACATGAAAAATATCTCATGTGTGTAAATGTAAATAAGAAGAATAAGACGAAGACATATAAATATAAATGCCCGGAAGATGAATGGAATGAGTATCGAGTAGATGATCATGTACATATTACTGTAACTGCGGGAATTGTAACTAAGGTGGAATGGTAATTCTTCTAATGGTTATTATGATTCATCAACTATGCCAACAGCTTACTATGGTCCGAATGGACGACTGTGTAAGACGCTGTGTTACGTATCGTCGTAGCCAGTGCTGTGGTGGTCGAAGCAGGAAGCTCCGCTTCTTTAAGTCGGAGTAGTTCACATAACAATAGCAGGAGCAATACTCTCCTAAATACCGTATTCGCCAGATATTTGGTTGCCATAACAGTGATTGGTCAGATGAGGTCAGAAAGTATGTAAATGGATTTATTAAAAAAATAATAAACATCCGTAGAAAAAAGTATTTCTCTTTTCATCGCAAACTTTTTTTCGTTTCATATTGAAAAATGTAACATAGTAAACATTTAAAAATGAAAGGAGAAAATACTATGAAAATTACAAACGTTAGAGTTATGCCGTTAAAGAACAGCACTGGAGCAACAAAAGGCTACGCCTCAATCACACTTGATGAGGTGTTTGCTGTTAATGACATTCGTGTCATGGAAGGGCATAATGGATTATTTATCTCGATGCCAAACCGTAAAGGCAAGGATAAGGATGGCAACGAGAAATATTTTGATATCGCTTTCCCTGTCAATGCAGATCTCCGAAAGGAGATTAATGACGCGATCATTGCAAAATACAATGAGGCTGTCAGTGACAGTGGACAGGCGTCACAGCCAGCTCAGGCACAGCAGGCTGCTCCAGCTCCAGCGGATGAGGGAGATCCATTCTCCGGGCTCGCTGGATGGTAAAATGAAAGAAAGGGATCGCATTTGCGGTCTCTTTTTTTATTTCATATTTTAGGTGTAACAAATGATTATCTAATATGAAAGGAGAATATGAAATATGGAAAGTGAAAAAATGAAAACAGGAAAAGAATATTCATTTGCAGGCTATCGATGGATTCCTATCGAGATTGATGAGAATAAGCAGATAGCAGTTATGCAGAGTCTTGGTGTGACATCTGGTCCATGGCCAGGCTTCTCAATGGAAAAATTCGGCGATGATAATTACTATGACAGACATATTGCAGGTGCAGACATCAGTTCTTACAACGAGGCGACAGAAAAACTGATGGAGCAAATTAAATCTGTTGTGATTGATACCCTGTCTGGACGTGGATTATATTTGGCATCGTATAAAAATATTGACTCTGTTGAGGATGTTCATACCAATAATGTATGGAAAACTGCTCTTGCAAAAGCTGCGGCTAATTTCAGCCTGTTTGGAGCTCCTGTTAATGACGTGTGGCTTGGCACTGTCTATGGCAGTAGCAATGCGTGGTATGTTTACCAGTATGGTGGTATGTACAATAACTACTATCAAGACAGCACATTTGTTGTTGCTCCAGCTTTCAATCTTGATTTGACAAAAATTGAGATTAAGGGAGACGAGATTGCAATAAAAAATATATGAAAAATTAGCAAAAAGAGTTCCTTCAGAAGGGGCTCTTTTTATGTCGTAAAAAAGAGGGTAGCATATTTATATTGAAGAAAAAAGAAAGGAATTTGATATAATGAGTACCAAGAACAATACAAAAACATACTTTTCTCCAAGCGGAACAAAGACAAAAAATGAAGAATTGGAGAGACTTAATAAAGAAGCACATGAGGCAGGAATGTCGTATGGTAAATTTGTGTCCCAGATGTACGCGCCTAGAATTGAAAAAAGAGGACATATATATTAATATATAAGAAAGATGGATAAAATAAGAAAGGAATATCTTATGTTTAAAAATGAATCCTCATTTGTATCCAAATTAAAAGAGCAGATGCTGAAAGAATTTTTATGTCATGATCGTAAGGGCGTATATGCTTACACTCAAAAAAGTATGGCATATAATTCAAATAAAATAGAGGGCAGCACATTAACGAGTGAGCAGACCGCTTCGTTATTCGACACCGGATCCATTGTTGGGGAAGATGATAAAATATACAGAGCTAAGGATATCGAGGAAATGACGGGGCATTTCAAGATGTTTAATGAAGTCCTGAAAAATCTTGGAGCACCATTAAATATAGAAATGATCAAATCTTTTCATTTTCAATTAAAATCAGGTGTTTTTGAAGATTATGCAAACGGATATCCGATTGGAGAATTCAAAAAATATAAAAATCAGGTATCAGATATTGAAACAGAACTTCCTCAGAATATTCCTCATAAAATTGGAGAGCTTGTGGATCAGTACAATAAGTCTGACAAGACGCTTGAAGATATTGTGAAATTTCATGCTGCATATGAGAAGATCCACCCATTTCAGGATGGAAATGGAAGAACAGGGCGCGCAATCATCTTAAAGCAGTGTTTTGATGCGAATATCGTTCCAGTAATTGTAAGCGATAATGAAAAATTATTGTATTACCAGGCACTGCACATGGCACAGACGGAACATCAATATGGGAAATTACTAGAATTTTTTAAGAAGGAACAGGAAAAATATTATGAGAATGTAAAGGATTTTGTTATTCCATTTAAGGAAAAGGAACAGGCTTCGTCGTTCTTCTCAGAACCAAAAGAAGAAGATCTTGCAGAACTTGCTTCGCCAAAACAAGAAACAGAAAAATTTACAATGGTCGCTGGATCTTCTTTGAAAGATATTGAAAATCGTGCTGGTTTATCTGATGCGCCCGAACAACAAGAAGAAATTGAACATGATGAGCAGACATCCGAGGAATATGAATTTGTTGATTAATAAGGAGGGAAGTCATGGATAATCAGATTAACATTAAATATATGTTCACCGTGATCGGTGGAGGCTGGACGCGTGTATCGAGGGCATATTTTATTGCTGATGATAGAGTTTATTTTTTAAATAAGTTTTCACCAGCTGATTTAAAAATGTTTGAGAGTCATTTTGATGATATCACAGCTACACTTGCTTCCGTGAATTTTGACACAACTGGGCTGGATTTTGTGAATCATGGCACGAATATAGGGTTTGATATGCCGACAATTACCATGTACCGGTATGAAGATGGAAAATACAAAAAATTGTGGTCAGAAGGGGATTATCAAAATTCAGAAGCTGTCGATACAATCCAGAGCATTTTTCAGGATTCCCGCTACCTGGCAAAAGGGGGAAACCCGGTCTGCAAATACCGCTACTTCATGAGTGGGATGTTTTATCCGACTGACGAAAACGAATACGAGATCAATATTCCATCTCCAGTTATACATGACTCTAAAGAAGAAGCTATGGCTGATGGAAACTTTGGTTACCGCTTTATACAGATAGATAGAGCGGATGGACCGGTAATTGTTATATTTGAAAATGAAAATTTCAAAGTTACGACTGATGAAAAAGGTAAGTCTTGTTTAGAACAATGGGTTGGAGGAAAGATCGTCGGTACTTATACGTTTGAACAATTCAAAAAATCAGGCGGATACATTCGGATGCTTAAACCGGAATGCAAAGGGAGAGGTTTCATTGATGGAAATACCGATTTTGTTCCAACGGAGAAAACGTTTGTGGACATATTCCCGGATATTCAGCCGCAAAAGCTTTATTACATTGATAACGAAGCATATTGGATTGATGAATTAAAGAGAAATAAGGAAGAAACAGAAGGAGAAATTCCTTCATTCGTCATCGGAGAGGTGGACAGTGATGCAGAAGCTGCGGAAATAATTACAAATCTTGATGCCCGCCGTCCGGACTATCAGATGACTCTTGCAAAGAAGGGCTGCGGGATGTCGTTTACGGAGAAATGTCGGATAATGCGGGAAGCAATCGGAAAAATAACAGAAACTGGAGAAAAAGCAGATGAGAAAAAGAATTGAGCTGTTTGCAGTCATTGGATGTATTATTTGCAATGGATTATTCATCGACGGATGACGGATGTCGGATATTACGAAAGGAGCATTTTTATCTGGCAACACTAGATTATACGATGTTAAAACGTATAAATTAAGCGGGGATGTTACGTCCCTTCCAATTTCCGTGTAGGCGATTAATAACAGCGATGAAGGTCCGACTGTGATTACGGAGTTTGTTAATATCAAAGATGAGACGGTGTGGATACAGTCGTATAAAGAATATTCCGGGAGTCATGGAGGCAGTTTTGGACAGAGCATGGTCCAGGAACTTGATCCGGATGGAAAGCCGAAGCTGTATACCGGGGATATTAACAAGCTGATAAGAATATTTATAGGACTGTATAATTACAGTCCCATTTTCTTTGACGTTTTTACGATTGCCGTTATATATATGGTGAAGAAAACTTGTATATAGCAGAATGTTCTTAACAAGAGGTGCGTATTATGAAACTGCGACTTTGAAAACTATTATGCTTGTGGCGGGCGAACGTCTGCATAAGGAGTTAGAGTAAAATTATAAGGCGATGCGGAATATGATATATGGAGATATCCCAAATTTTGAGGATACTACTGGTGCTGCAAGTGACGGAAAGTAATATGATATGCCATTAAGTATGGAAGAGTTAGAAAATATTGGTATGATTAGCAAAGATGAAAAAGGAATATATTGAAAGAAGTAGTAATGGTAAAGGCAGAATTATTAAGATGGTATGCGTCAATAGAGACGGATAAAATGCCTAGATATATAGAAATATCTGACGCAAATGAAAGCCAAATATTTCTCAATGGATGTTGGCAAAATGCCATTTATGTATGGAGTATATTATTTGATGGAAAGAACTGGAAATATGTAGAGACAGATTCAGATAGAGGATATGTTTTTGATTTGAAGTCATTTAGCTCAGAAAACGAAGCAGTGAAATATGCAAAGGATATTTTGAACAAAAAATTTATGACTAACAAAGGCGATTCGAGATTTGAAATGCTTCAGAGGTATATTCAGCAAAAGTATGGATATTCAGATAAAAGAGCGAGCTCTATGCTTAACCAAATGGTATTGTATGAAGACATCTTTGAAGAATTTTTTAATTATGCTCGTGTTGGAAAATTTTGTAAAAAGGACAAAACACAGACACAAGTTTGTGGATATACAGCAGAAACACTACATCGTGATTATAATTTATCGCCTTTGGGAGCGTATAATTACCTAGTGTATTTAAAAGAAGATCCTAATAATGCTTTGACTGATTTAAAGGCAGGATTACCAAGAAAATAATTGTTTTCGACCTGCAAAATAAATTATTATATTTGTTTTGCAATCAGTTT
>ERZ1034713.1217-NODE-1217-length-12155-cov-4.166694_pt1 | contig 12155 bp, 12 predicted proteins | sample MGYA00520692_ERZ1034713 | MGnify/ENA primary metagenome ERZ1034713 (study PRJEB33766, sample SAMN09781717) | gut metagenome | biome: gut microbiome | host: Homo sapiens | place: Madagascar | study: EMG produced TPA metagenomics assembly of the PRJNA485056 data... | reverse complement strand
TTAACGCCAACACACGCTGCAATCCGGCCGAAGCCTTACCTGGCGTATCGTTATTCTAAGAATCTGCAGATCAAGTACAAAAGAAAAATCTGCAGGCTATATATGAGGAAAAATTCAAACTCGGTAAAAAACCTCATAGACAGTAGTAATAAAGAAGCATCCGGGTTTCGATCCCGGAGACATCGCTGCCGTCCACACTGCTTCTCTCCATGCACCACGACATTTGTACATATGGAAAAGGATCTCTCGGACACATTTATAATGCTGAAGTACTTGCAGAAGTTCTGAATAAAATTCGGAATGAGGTGACAAAGGATTGTCCTGTATGTAAGGAAGTGTCGATTAGTGAGTATCGCTTCAATCGAATGCCAGACTTTTGAATCAATCAATACTTCAAAGTTGAAGGGGGTGTCCGCTGCCCTTCACTGTATATATAGCGGCAAATGAAAAAACGTCAAAGAAAACAAAAATATTTTTTTGCAAGAAAAAAAGTCCTTCTTTTCAGAAGAACCTTTTCATTTAATATTTTGCTACTTTCTGTTCCTGTTCTTTCAAAATAGTCATCAGTGAATTATATTCATTACGGTCAAAGACTTTCTTTTCAACGTCTTTTTCCAGTTCTTTGAGATCACTAATAACTTCCTGTTTCTTCCAGGAACACAAATCTGCAAAGATTTCCGGATTTTCCATCGCGAACTTTGCAGCTGACATCCTGACTTTCTGGTAAATAAGCCATCCCGTCAGGGTTACTGTACCGTCAATTTCTTTCCACTGCTTCTGAGTAGAGAATCCTTTATTCTCATATTCTTCCGCTTCTTCCTTTGTAAGAACAAAATTAACGATTACTCCATCCGGGATTTGATTATATCTTGGATCAAACTCCAGATATCTGCGCTCCTGCCCATCTATCCTAAGATCCTTGATACGTTCCCGGTTTAAACGGTGGAACTTTTTATCCGGAGCTTCACCTTCTGACTCAAATTGACTGATATCGGAAAACGATGCATCTGCTACAAACTCGCAGGCATCTCGAAACTCCATTCCCATGGCCTGCTGAACATACTGAATGATATCGACAGATTCACCAGAACTCCCAGCTCCACAGGCAAAGCACCGGAAACGCTTTGTCTTCTCGGAAAACATAGCAGAACCTAAATGCCGGTCGCTATGAAATGGGCACAAGCAAAGTATGTTACCATTCTTCACCTGCACTGGGCTTCCGGTCGATTCGACAACGGACACAATATCAGAACATTCTTTTAGCTCTGCAGTATCAATTGTGAGAACCTTTTTATTATGTTTTTTATACATATATTCTCTCCTTTCATAATTAAAGGTTTATGTTTACAGAAAGAATATGAAATAAAAAAAGAAGAGCCCGAAGACTCTCCTTTGCCGATATTAAATTATTTTGCTTCATATCCGTTTGCAATCATGTCTTTTAAGTAAATTTCTTCTGGATATGCATCCATTTTATGTCCATCTTCAAATTCGATTTTCCATGCAGGTAAAGATTCTAAATCCCATTCCTTACCTTCCTCACATCGTCCAATTACCTTAAACGGTTTTCCAATGTACTTCTTGTCCTCATCTTTTAAATCGAATGGCGACCAAAACTTATCAGCAAATCCAACTGTTTCATAAGCACTATACAAGTCTTTCAAAAATTCTCTTTCTCTTTCATTATCCATTTCACATCTTGCTTCTGGATACTTTTCATTCAATTCATCCCATGTCATATTATTTTCTCCTTTCATTTTATGGAATTTATGTTTACAGAAAGAATATGAAATAAAAAAAGAGTCCCACAAAAGGGACTCTTTGTCACATTGATAACTATTTCTTACTTACTCTTCAACTTCTACAATTACCACATATTCAATTCCGTTAAACTCAAAATCCCATTCTCCATCGTATGTGTCATCTGGTTCAGTACATGTGAGTTCAAATCCATTGTGAAATAATACCCCTTCTGTATATGGCGGCTCATCTTCACAAATTACAAGTTTTATATCAACTTCAATTCCATTTGAAAATTTTGCTGTATGTGTAATTGTTTCGTCTCTCTTATATCCGTATTTCTGATAAATTTCTTCTCCTGTACTATTGAGTAAATCCTTTATCAGTTCCATTTCATCTTTTGCAATTTTTATTACTTCTGTCATAAAAAGTCCTCCAATCTTTGAATAAAATGTGTATTTACTTTATTAATTCTGTAAAACAGTCACATAAAAATTATACTCTTCGTTAGTTAATCCATGTTCTTCTGCCGATTCAACATCTTTAAGAATATCAAAAAGCATATTTACCGTCGTATCTAGCGTATATGATTTCCAATATTCTTCTGTTGTTATGTCTTCATCTTCTGAATCAATAAAATAAAACGCATTATCACAAACTCTACAACAGAGGCCTGAGCATTCTGCATACTCGTCTTCGATCGAAACAGTTCCGGTTCGAAAACCATTTCTGATCATTTCTTTTGTTATCATTGTGTTTCCCATAATTTATTTTTTCTCCTTTCTATTCATATATAAAATATTTCATAAAAAATATGAGATAAAAAAAGAGTCCCACAAAAGGGACTCTTATAAATATTCTAATACATAGTTGCAAGATCACTCGGAAACCGTAAGTCACCTCTCGGTGATAAAGCGACCGAACCAATCTTTACTCCATCCGGGATACATGATCTCTTGAACTGCTGTGTTCTGAACCTCTGGTAAAAGATCTGAAGAGTTTTTGCGATTTCATCTGCACTGATCTGAGGAAATGCGATTTCAGCCAGCTTCTGAATTTTCACACTTCCAAATCCATTTCTGAGAAAATGATAAAGAAAGAAATCATGGAGATCATATTTCCCGATACTTTCTTCTGTTTTCTGACTGATCTCACCATCCTTATCAGTAGGAAGCAGCTCTGGAGAAATTGGAAGCTCAAGCACATCATTTAACACTTTCGATCTTGTTACTTCTGCATAATATTTCACGATCCATTTAACCAGGGTCTTTGGTACACCGACATTAACAGCATAGTTGCTCATATGATCTCCATTATACGTACACCAGCCAAGTGCAAGCTCTGACATGTCTCCGGTACCGATCACAAGAGCATTTAACATATTGGAAAGATCGAATAAAACCTGGGTACGTTCTCTCGCCTGAATATTTTCATAAGCAACATCATACACATCCGCCTTATGCCCGATATCTTTCATATGAGTGTTGCAGCTTTTCTTAATATCAATTTCCTTGAAAGATACCCCAAATTCTTCTGCAAGTTTTCTCGAAATCTCTTTTGTTTTCTCCGATGTCCCAAAACCAGGCATCGACACGCAATGAATATTCTTACGATCAATTTCCAGATAATCAAACGCCCTGCAGCAAACAATCAATGCAAGGGTACTATCAAGTCCTCCGGATAATCCGAGCACAACTTCTTTGATGTCGGTCGCACGCAATCTCTGGATAAGCCCTTTTGCCTGCATATTGAGAATTTCTTCACATCTGGCACTTCTTGTAATGTTATCTCCAGGTACAAACGGATATGCTTCCACTTTCTCAGGAAGAATCTGTGGCCAGCCGGATGTAAAAATGGGAGTTTCCATAACATCTGGAATATCTGCCCATACGTCACTGTTGAATTTTCTTCTGTCATTGATGCATTTTTCAATATCTACAACACCGATGATCATTTCTTCATTTTCCATAGTATTTTCTGTTTCTTTGATCATCTTTCCATTTTCTGCAATCATACAGTGTCCAGAAAATACAAGATCAGTAGAACTTTCCCCTGCACCGCAGGATGCGTAAACATATGCACAGCGGCACCGGCCGGACTGCATCTTCACAAGGTCTCTCCGATACTGGCGTTTTCCGATCACGTCATTGCTGGCAGACGGATTAACAATCACTGTTGCACCCGCGCGGCTTAAAAGCCCGCTTGGAGGACTGTCCACCCATAGATCCTCACAAATTTCGGTGCCGATAACAATACCGTCATCCCCACGAAGAAGAAGTTTCTCAGAAAAAGGGACAATGTTGCCACAAAGCTTGATCGTATCTGTTTTCCGACAAGTAGAAGAAACAAACCAACGTTTCTCGTAAAACTCGCCGTAATTAGGAATATATGTTTTTGGGACAACTCCAATAATAGTTCCTCCCTGTACATAAACTGCACAGTTATAAAGTTTTCCATGATCCTCTACTGGCATTCCTACACAGACTAAAACAGACTTCCCGGCTGTAGCAGCTTTGATATCGCGGAAAGCATATTCTGCCTGTTTGATAAAATCGTTTCGAAGAAACATATCCGCGCATGTATATCCGGTCAGACTTAATTCTGGAAATACAACAAGCTGGACATGCTCGTCTTCCGCTTTCTGAATATATTCTGCAATCTTCTTTGCATTATAAAAAACATTTCCAATCTGCACGGCAAATGTTACCGCCGCTGTTTTGTAAAACCCATATCCATGTTCCGGTTTTCTATCCATAAAAACACCTCCACTCAGATATTAATTGTCGTTATCCATACGCCAGTCGATACAACGCTTGAGATAATGCACATAATCAGGATTTTTACACATACCCTTGCCAGGAGTATCTGAAATCTTTGCAACATCCATACCATTACACATCGTAGTCTTCATGACAATGTTAAGAGCTGGAACTTTTGTATCATTAGAAATATACGTACCGATACCAAATGCTACTTTCGTCCGATCCTTAAAGTGTTCATACAGCTCATGTGCCCGTGCAAAATCAAGAGAATCGCTAAACAGCAGTGTTTTACCAGCAGGATCAATTCCAAGTTTCTGATAATGAGCAATCATCTTTTCTCCCCATTCAATCGGATCTCCGCTGTCATGACGAACACCGGAAAACAGTGTCGCATAAGTAAGCTGGAAATCCCGCAGAAAGCAGTCGGTAGTGATTGCATCGGTTAAAGCAATTCCGTTTAATACTCCGTATTCCTTTACCCATGCATCAAGCGCATACCAGTTGGAATATGCCGGATTGTGTTTATGATTTCCCTGTCCAACACACATGATCCACTCATGAGCCATGGTGCCAACCGGAGTCAGACCATACTTCTTTGCCAAATATACATTGGATGTGCCGATAAAATTTGATCCGTAAAATTTTGCATCTTTCAATTTACAAACCGCAAGCTCCTGTGCTTCTGCAGAAAGTCTCCGACGAAGTCCAAACTCACTGAATGTTCCAATCTCATATTTCCCATTTGCATCCTTAATCTTCTGCTCCAGGCGGGTTTTGAAACTTTCGAACAGTGTATCATAATCATAAGCCATCCGGAAATACACTTCATTAACAATTGCAAGAGTCGGAATTTCATACATAGATGTATTCAGCCATGTGCCAAAAGTCTCGATTGTCAGACCACATTCCTCATCAGTTGAAATTTTAAAATCCTCGTACCGCGGCTGCCATAAACGTAAAAAATCGATATAGCTTCCTTTGATCCAGGTAATACTGTTCAAATATTCCAATTCTTCCTCTGTAAAACGAAGATTGCAATACGCCTTGATCTGCTCTTTGATTTTCTTCACCATCTCCAATGTAAAATGCACATCTTTATTCCTGCACTTAAAAGTCCACGTTGTTTTGTAATCAGAAAACTGGTGGTAAATTGCCTGCCCCATACTGAACTTATACATGTCTGTTTCCAATAAACTGTTAATGATCTGCTTTAATACCATAATATTTACCTTCTTTCTTCTTATTTTATATAATATCAACCTGACAAGTCTTCATTGCTTCGATTGCAGTCTGATGAGATTGCGGTGTTACACAGGCACATGCCTTTTCGATAACACAGACTTTCGCTTCCGGAACAAAAGCTTTTGCGATCATTACATTACTGATCACGCAAATTCCTGTACACACTCCGCAAAAATCAATTTCAATCGATTCATCACTATTTTCACTGTATTTACGCAGCAACTCTCCAAGCACTGTGCTTCCAAACGTCGGTTTATTGATTACTACAGCTGTTTTAGCAACTTCCCATACTTCAGGAACGATTTCCCATCCGTGAGTTCCTTCAATGCAATGAGAAATCGGAAGTTTCTGTCCTTCCTGTGTCTGAAGGTAGTCTCGCTGATGAGTATCTTTTGTAAGGATAAGCTGATCATACCCTCCATTCTGGATTGCGGAAACCACTTCCGGAATCACTGAAACACAGTGTTCATTGCCAAGTGGTCCTGTTGTAAAATCATTCTGCATATCAACAACTACAAGTATCTTTTTCATATAAACTCCTCCTTTAAGATAAAATAAAATCTGGGTTCTTTGCATGATTCAGTACGTTTCTAATGTGTTCTACCTGATTCAATACTGGAATATCCAGTGCATGATTAAGATATTCCAGATTATTTTTCAGGATTGCTTCCCTGACTTTTGTTCCTGACACATCCCTTTCACGAACGGAATGTTTCACCGTAATACGGTCACTGATTTCTTTTGTGAACCACTGGGACACAATATCCGGATCATCGTTGTAATAAAAGGAAAACTCTTTCTGCTGAATAACATTTACAATATTGTAATACAGAAAACTTCCCCATTCCTGCGCATACTGATAGGCATCTTCCATGCTCCAGTCACACAAAGAAAACACTTTCACTTTGTTTTCCAATTGGTGTAACTTTATCACCTGCAAAATCAAATCCGTTCTTTCCTGGACAGAAAGAGGATTCCTGGCTGTATTTTGCTTGTTTGCGCTGCCGATAACAATCAGGCAATCTTCATTTTCTTCTAATATCTGACGAACAACATCCATATGTCCTTTATGAAATGGTTGTGCCCTTGTAAGCATAACTCCTGTTCCCATGATCAGTCTCCTCTCTTATACCGATATACCATTGCCGGTTTAACACTTGTGATCGGTTTTTGCGTTCTGCCTTCTACTGCCTCAACCTTTGGACCTATCTTCCTGCGAAAGTTTTTCTTTTCCAGCTTCTTTTCAAAGATCGCTTCATATACTTTCTGCAGATCAGGAAGAGTAAATTCTTCCGGAACGAGATTGAATGCAATATCTGTATATTCCAGCTTATTTCTCATTCTCTCAAGACTTTCCAGCACGATCTGATCATGATCAAAAGCAAGTGCCTCGTTACCATCTAATCTAGGAACAGAACTCCTGATTTCAAGAATGCCGTTATGAAATACTTTTTTATCTAATGCATAAGAGATAATAAGATTTCTCTCCTGGCATGTTAAAACAAGCCGGTCCTCTGCAAAAGAAACATCAAACCATGCAGCATCCTTCGCATCATCGCCTGCCTGCTCTTTTTGTGCATTCCCATATGGAAGTAATGCTGTATATACAATATCAATAACACGCATTCTTGGATCTCTGTCTGGCTGAGTCATCGTATAAAGCTGTTCCAGATAAACATCAGAAAGATTTGTTTCTTCTTTTAACTCACGACATGCTGCTTCATAAGCAGATTCTTTCATATCAATAAAGCCACCAGGAAGCGCCCAACAACCGATATATGGATGATTTCCACGCCGTATCAGAAGAAGCTGTAATCCGGAAAGATCTTCTTTTAACCGATACACCGCAATATCCACAGTTACTGACGGTCTTTCATAATCCCCAGGTTTGTATGCTTCAAGAAATTCTTTTTCTGTTAATCCGTTATTATCTCTCTTTTCCATATATTCCTCCATCACAGTGTCATAATGCCACCATCTTTATAATTGTATTATAGTGTTATATTGCCACCATGTCAAGTGTAAAATGAAAATTCATGTAAAAAAAGAATCGTCTCAACATATTGAGACGATTCTTCAAATTTTCCATTTACACAGCGATTGGAATATTTTTCACCTGTTCCCCGGTCTGGTAATTATCCAGTCTGACATCATCCTTGGTAAAACTGTAAAAATCAGTTTTATCCGGATTTAACCAGAAATCAGGCGCTGGATACTGCTCTCTTGTGATCAATTCTTTCACAACCGGAATATGCCGGTCATAAATATGTGCATTTGCAATTACATGCACCAGTTCCCCAGCCTTCATTCCTACATGGCGAGCAATCATATGTACAAGAACAGCATACTGACAGACATTCCAGTTTCCGGCAGCAAGAAGGTCATTCGATCTCTGATTAAGGATTGCGTTCAGATATTTTTCTCCATTCTTCTCCGTTACCATAAATGTAACTTCATAAGCACATGGCTCTAAATGCATTTCCTTTAAATCAGCAGGATTCCACATGGTCACCACAATACGTCTGCTGAACGGATTGTTTACGAGGTCGTAAATAGCCTTATCCAGCTGAGTCATCATGATATGCTGATCCCTGACGGCTTTTGTTGCTACAATATGCACTCTATCATTGTAGTTATTTGACCACACTGTTGTACATGTAGAAGGATCTGTATAAATTTTCAGGTTTTTGAAAGCTTTATTTAAGCCTTCTTCCGTAACTCCCTTGTACTCATACATCATCGCCTGCTGATATCCATACGCCTTTCCGATAGAACCGGATTCGTCTGCCCACTCATCCCAGACTGTACTGTCAAGGTCATTGATGTTATTGGACTGTTTCTGCCAGATCCACAGCATCTCCTCAGTACATGTTTTGATTGCAGTACGACGGAGTGTCGTTGCCGGGAATTCTTTCGATAGATCATATCGGTTAACCACACCAAATCTTGCAAGTGTATAAGCCGGCTCATTGGTATCAGTCCATACCGGTCTGACCTTTTCCCCCTTATTGTCTGTCCCGTTTTCCAAAATATCGCTGCACATTGCAACGAATGCTTCATCTGCTTTGCTCATCTCATTTTCTCCTTTCATATATGCAGATTTATTTACTACATCTATTAATATGTAATAAAAAAAAAGAGAGCCCTAACACTCTCTTTTTACATGAGTTTTTGTTTATGAAAAAACGGAATCGATAACCGGCTGTACAACCGGCGAAATTATATCACCCATAACGTTTCCAATAATATCATTAGAAATAGCTGCCATTGCCTGTCCAAAATAAACATAATCAATATCCTGAATCTCTCGATCTGATAAAGGCATAAAATCAATTGAAAATTCTTCGGTTACTCTAGTATAAGTGTAATTAGAGATCATGAAACCTTTATTAATATAATCCTGTAATGCATTCGATAAAATTTCAATTTCCTTTTTAATGCCGCAATTGCCAAGATTTACATAACGAAGCAATTCGATTCTTTTAAATTTTACCTTATAAGTCTTGTTTTCTGCCTGACCACTTCGTAACATACGATATATTCGAAATCTTTGATGCATAAGAGGCATATACAATAATTTTGCAACATCATTTTCAAGAGAATCTCGTTCTGTTGTTGGAAGTCTCATTACATATCCATTTTCAACCTGATGCATAATATATTCCGATGGATAATAATCAATAATCTTGGTTCCACCAATTTTTTGTAAATCTGTTGAACCAATAATATCGTGTCCTCCAACATGTTCTCCTTTATAATAGCGGTCAATTGCCATATGTTGCATTTTATATATATGCTGAAAGACCATATCCCTGTCTTTCTTACTTATTTTTCGATTATCTCCATTTTTCAATACAACGCCCCGGACAAGCTCAATTTCAGGTATTAGTATCGGGCGCTGTGTAGGAGGTGCAAGTATTGCGCGATTGACAAAATAAGAAATAATGCTTTGATCTATTTCGTCAAGAAGTGTAACGAAATCAAGACCGCCAGTTCCATCATAAGTAATAACAGTTTTATAATCAGGATCTATCTTACTAACAATTTCAATCTGCGTCACACCGTTTTTGTTAATAGGATATCTGGTTCTTAAGCCAAAAACAGATTCTCCTACCAGGTTTTCAAGATAAGATGTGGTCTGGCTGCCAAGATCGTTTCTATATTGTTCCTTTATTGCACGCAAAATTTCAATTTCAAGATCAAGCGTAAAATTACTGCAGGCGTTTCTTGATGTGATTTTATCTTTTCCAGGATACTCGATCATCAAGGAGTTATTATCTTTTGACCATAACAATACTTTCTCTAAAGAATCTTTTACAAGACTTTCAAGATTTTTTCCATTATAACTGTCTTTCCGCTGTTTTTCATTTAATGCATTATATGCATAAACTATGTCTTTTGCAAAAAACTTATCGAGACCTTCTGTATTCTCCCATATTTTGTTAGATACGTCATTCTCACATCTGACATAATACCTGCTTTTCTTAACATTTCTAACTTTCGCTTTGCTGGTAGCATATTTTGATAAAGCAGATGGTTCTTTATCTGCTATATTATTCTGCAAAATATCTTCAACAAGCACATTAAAAGAATCCATATAATATTTACTTTTTTCTTTGTTCATGTCATAAAATGACACGAACTTTGGATCGATGTAACTGATAATGTCAGTTATGATTGCCACAGATATATTTTTCATGTTTTCTCCCAATAACAACTTGTCCTGAATGTTACTTTCATTATAACTAAAATCAAGATTAAAACAAACATGAAAAATGATGCCGTTTTCGGAGTGAAACACGGAAAATGATACCGTTTTCGGAGTGTTTTATGAAAAATGATACCGTTTTTAGAGTGTTGCATCAAAAATGATACCAATTTTGGAGTGTTTTTTTATAAAACACGATTTTTGATACCGATTTTGGAGTGCTTTTACTACAAAAACACAGGATTCTGATTGTTAACCGTTTTGTCCACAATAGTTGACATTAAAATTATTCAAAGAAAATTTGATGCCGTTTTCGGAGTGGAACATCAAAAACGATACCAATTCTGGAGTGTTTTTTCAAAAATGATGTTGTTTTTGGAGTGATGCATTAAAAATGATACCACTTTTGGAGTGTTTTTCTGTCAAGCACAAAATTTGATACCGTTTTTGGAGTACTTTTGCTAAAAATGATGTCGATTTTGGAGTGTTGTATAAAAAATAATACCAATTTTGTAGTGCTTTCCTAAAAATGATACCAATTTTAGAGTGCTTTTGTAAATTTGATTTTTATATAAAAGTATTCGATAATCAACATGTTGATATAAAAACTGTAGGTTTATACTACATACAGAAGGGAAAATATTCCAGTGGAAACAAGGTTAGTCTTCGACTATTTTTATGGAATTGAATCAGAACAATTTTCTTTTTACAGGATTCCAAGGCTTCTGGTAAAAGACCAGAGCTTTTCCGGGATTTCAAATGATGCAAAATTACTGTATGGCCTGATGTTAGACAGAATGTCTCTTTCACAAAAAAACGGATGGCTTGATTCTCAGAACCGGGCGTACATACATTATACATTTGAGAATATCATGGAAGACCTGAATTGTTCAAGAACAAAATGCTCTAAAATATTATCCGAACTGGACAGTAAGAACGGAATAGGATTAATCGAGAAAAAAAGAGTCGGACAGGGACATCCTGATATTATTTATGTAAAAAATTTCGCAACTGTACAGAATAATATACCGGAAAAACGGATTAATTCTGCTGAAGTCTCAAATTCAGATTTCAAGAAGTATGAAAATCAGACTTCTAAAAGTCCAGATTGCGGATTTCAAGAAGTCCAGAATAAATACTTCTGCAATTCCGTAAATCAGATTTCCGAAAGTCCACAGAATGGATTTCAAGAAGTTTCAAAAACGGACTCTAATTATAACAATATAAGTCATCCTAATTTTAATTATAACCATCGATCTAATCAAAGTGAAAGCAAAGATGTGATGGATCAGAATGATTGCAATGCTTATATGAAGATAATAAAAGAAAACATAGATTATGATATGTTCATGAAATATGGACAACCAGAGGACAAGCCTTTGTTTGATGAAATGTATGATATTATATGCGATATTGTCTGTGTAAAAAGAGATACCGTAACCATTGGAGGAATTCAATATCCATATAATCTTGTACGATCAAGATTTTTAAAACTTAATAAATCACACCTGATGTATGTTATAGATTGTATATTCAAAAACACAACAAAGATCAACAACATAAGGGCTTATATAATCGCTGCATTATACAACGCTCCTACCACAATGAACAATTACTATCAGACAAAAGTACAGCACGATATGTATGGCTAACTGATCTGCACATGAATCAGGATTCATGGCAGGTTTAGGTCCCACAGACAT
>ERZ1034713.1216-NODE-1216-length-12156-cov-5.578878_pt1 | contig 12156 bp, 26 predicted proteins | sample MGYA00520692_ERZ1034713 | MGnify/ENA primary metagenome ERZ1034713 (study PRJEB33766, sample SAMN09781717) | gut metagenome | biome: gut microbiome | host: Homo sapiens | place: Madagascar | study: EMG produced TPA metagenomics assembly of the PRJNA485056 data... | reverse complement strand
CAGCCAGCGTGGAACGGGTGTTCCGCTTGCGTAGCTGCTCCGAGAATGATACAATATGCTTGCTTAGGGCTTTCGTATCATTCGGGAGCTTGCCGCCTTGCTTTGGTAGAGCAGGGCGGTTTTAAATTGACAAAAATGTTCGTGTGACATATAATATACTTAACGAGGCAGCCGGAAGGTGAGTGCACTTCACCCGACCCGGCGAATTTAATACTTAGTTATCAAGAGATAGCCGTTCCTAAACTTTGACGAGAGCAGGACGGCTATTTCTTATGTTTTCTGTGAGTATCTATGTAAGTCAGTATTGTCACCAGCATGATAACAAATGTAAACAAGTCATTCCATGAAACCATAATAATCATCCTTTCCGTAAGACTCGGATCAGATGAGAGCACGTCCTCCAGCTGCCTGGGTAAGTGTATTATATTGTCAAGGTGCTTACTCTGGTGTTGGTAGCACCAGAGCATTTTTGATTATACGATTATAAATACGCGAGGAACTACGCACATTAAAAGCAATACTATGACTACAACGGCAAGTATTATAGGCAGTGTTCTTCGTTCGTCCTCTTCAACTTTTGTTTGTTTCAGATCTTCGTGTGGAAGCCCTTCTTTTACAGTGTTGGAGTATTGTAAATTATTTCCACAGTGAGAACAGAACTTTGTCCCTGGAGCATTTAGTTTCCAACACTGATTGCATTGAATTTTATCTCCATTGAATTTCATGTATGTATTGACATCAAATCCACACTTGGGGCATGTAAATGATTCTGTACTTATTAAGTTTTCACATTCTGGACATTTAAATAGTGCCATACTTAAGATACTTCTTTCGCTATATATTTTTATTGTTCCAAATCGAATTTAAAATCTGAAAGATCTATATCATAGTTATCACTATAACCTTCAAGGATTAATTGAAGCTTTGCTGGTTTCATTTTATCGAAAGTGATAATTCCGGATGAAGATGCTCCAGGCGTGAGATCATCAGATAATTGTGGATAATCATCACTATATGCAGAGTATGATTCTTCATATTGCTTTTTGTTTTGCACAACTTTAGCAGATGATGAGTAAATACTTACATTATCATTGGAATTGTTTGTCACATCAACATAAAATCTTGTTTCGTTCTCTGCAAATTCAACTTTCGTAACCTTAACAGTGATTCCGTGCTGCTCAATTGTCTGATCATCAAATTTCCATGTAGTGTCAGCTTTTCCGAATGAATCGATATAAGTGGTTTCTTTTGCATCGGCTGCTATCATGTAAGCCCACGATGTATCAACACCCATTACGGTCTGCCCAGAATAGGATCCAGTAACTTTTGCATCTACAGATATAAAGCTATCCTCTTTAAACTCTTTTGCAGATACATCTTTTGAAACTTTTAACAAAATACTGTTATTATAGTCCGTATCTGTATAAACTTGATATACATAATAATCATCGTCCTCATCGCATGTCTGGCTTACAATTCCGTAGAATTTAATATATTTACCAGCATAAGAATCAGGGTCTGAAACCACAGTGTTGATATTATCAACGTACTCTCGATCGTTTTTCGGTGCAATATCTTCGGAAACAGTTGTTCCAGATCCCGACATTATAATTCCTAAGAAAATAGCGATACAAGAAAAAACGATTCCGACAATTGGTGCAGCTTTTTTCGTGTACTTTTTACACGCACCAATAATCGAAAGAACCAGTCCAATAATCCCAAGCACGCATCCTAGTCCACCGGCAAAGATCGCAAATAACGTTGCAAGAATTGAAAAAACCAAGCCTATTACACCAATAGTATTCTTCCTTTTAGGTGTAATGTTAGTTTGGAATTGCATAGTCGGTTGAGGTTGCTGAAATTGTTGGTTTTGCATACTTTCGTTCGGTTGGAACAATGGTGCGCCACAGTTTGGGCAAAATTTCGCATTGCCCCCTTCAGTTCCACAGTTTTTACATACCATAAAATCACTCCTTTGTTTTTATTTATATAATTCAAGCACTCCCAAAGGCTCGAAATATATCAAATAATTATCTTGTTTTGTGTATAATCCATATTTTTCCTTGTAGTAAGCAAGGCAATCAATCAGAAATTCCTCTGTAACATTTAAATGCTCTGCAACTTCATATTGACTTTGACATCTGGAATGGTAGCAGTCTACCAGATCTGATAGAGATATCATTTCATGATATGCCCAAACACGAGCACGTCTTTCCTGTTTCCTATTTTCGGATTCTTTCTGATCTATGATATCACCAACAGTTGTGTAATGGTGTCCAAGCTCTTCGGCAAGCACACAAGCTTTTTCGGTTTCTATATACATATCTTTACTAAGAGCAATGGTGCCATCACAATATAATCCTTTGATTCGCTTACTGGTAAAAGGATAATCAATGATATCTACATTTGTATCAGAAGCGGTTTGACATAATTCTTCGAATTTATTCATTATAATCACCTCCACCGCATCTTAAAGTATTTATTGTCCTATAAAAAGGACTACTTCCGTTTGGACTTGACAAATTCTGCAAAGGCTTTGATCTCATCAAGTTCCTCTGGGGTGTACTCATCGCCGTCAAAATGTGCAGCAATGGTAGTTGTTTTTTCTGGCTCATCCCATCCCATAAGCTCTTGTGGAGTGGTTTTTAAGGCTTTAGCAAAATCTCTTATCTTAGATTCTGATATATCAACATCACCCTTTTCAATTTTGGCAATAGATGAGCGGTCCTTATATCCAGTAAGCTCTGCTAATGTATCTTGGGACATTTTTAGAGCTAAACGCCTTTCTTTAATATTTTTATATAGGTCAAGCATAAGCAAAGCCTCCTTGTGATATTGTTTAAATAAATAATAGCACGTTGTGTAAAATTATTCAACAAAATTATTAAAAAGTGTTGACACAAATTCACAACAATGATATAGTGAATGTAGTTCACGGAAGGGAGGCGATAAAACAGTGGCAAATGTTGAACTACTTAGAAAAAAAATTAGTGAATCAGGGATGACAGTGTCAGCTATTGCTGATAAATCTGGCATTTTAAGGGAAACACTTTATAACAGAATGAAAAGTGGAAACTTTTATGCATCAGAAATTGTATCCTTAACTAAGACGCTTCGTCTCAGCAGAAAAGAAAGAGACGATATTTTTTTACCTTGATACGTGAATATAATTCACACAAAGCAAATCAACCTAATTACAACAGAAAGGAGCGTGAGAACGTGTTCAAAAATTTAGATGCCGAGCAGGCAAGGCGAGGACTGACAAATTCAGCAGCAGCGGAAAAACTCGGCATTTCAAGAGTCTCTTACGAGAGTAAGAAGAAAAGCGGTAAGTTTTACGTTTATGAGGCAAAAAAGCTATGTGAGCTTTTCAAATGTGAGTTTGACTATCTTTTCGAGACAGAAAAATAGTCCCAAGCGCTGTGAACACTTAGGACTATCAAGCATAGAAGTCAGATCAATGTAATACGCGAGCGGACATATTGACGGTCAACATCTATGCATCCTTCTTTTTCAAGTTCAGCAATTACGTTACTGACAACCGGAAAGGAAAGACCAAGAGGAATCATGATATCGAGATCGTGAAATTCGGTCACTCCTGTATCGGCTTTGGCTTGAAGAAGTTTTAAAGCTTTCTCAGAAAGAGAAGTCATATGTATCACCTCCCATCCAAGGCAAGATTTTCCGTGGAAAGCCTTAAGGGAGAGTACCCTTTAACAACTTATCATAATGAAAAGCAAATTTTGTACCAATTTTAGGAAAACCATTTAGATAACAGTAGAAAGGAGAGTGAGTAGTGGTGGAAGTATTTTTGGTAGCAGTAATTTTTATACTTTTGGTTTTGCTTATATCGACCAAACTAGGATTGACTGCGTATGTGGCATGGATGGAAGAAAACCATTTTTGCCAACCATCTGACAAAGATATGCAGCGACTTATCAGATGGTGTGCAAAAAAATATCTAGAAGACTTATTTAGAAAATCCTAATTGTTGATTGATTGCCGCGGTGGCGACACCTTCTGCAATAGCACTTACAACTTTTAGGCTTGCAAAGCCTATGCTGGAAGAAATTCCTTTTATTTTGTTCCAGTTATTGTTATCTCGGATGTTTGAAAGAAATTCGTGACCATCCGGTGACAAATCGTAGGAGTCTGGAGATAAAGGTTCTGGATTGAAAATAAGACCTTTCATTTTGAGATACCGTAGATGGTAGCGGATTTTTGGATAGTCATATTTATCTAAAACGGGAAAGTGTCTTTTGGAACCAACCATATAGCAGGATTTTTCAAAAGTAGAGTTTTCTTCGATGATGAAGAGAAGGTCACGGACACAATCATTATCAATACGCATAATTTTTCTCCTTCGCTTTTTTTAAAGAATATCACAAAAGGAGAGAAAGTAACAGAAGGGAGATGAGTAATGACGGAGTATTTAAATGAGCCGGTATTTGCAGAAACGAATACAGAAAAAGTAGATGCTGTATTGTATCAGGCAATGTTTGACGAAGTAATTCGGCTTCGGAAAACTGCAAGCCGCAGAGAACGTAGTGAGATTAGAAGTTTTATCACGGAAGCATATCAATTATATACTGAAAGAAATCATGAAAATGGGAATCCAGATATTTTTCAAGAAAGTATGTTCCGGCAAAACCAATAATCCAATAGAACAGATTTAATATTGACTGTCCAATTCTTTTGGATATTCAAAATGCATGTTGTATCCAGTATTGGCTTCTACAGCAATCAAAACATCTCGAACACAATTGGGATTTAATTGCATAATTATTCTCCTTTCAGAATACTCGGACGCGGCAACGTCCTGTAAGGAGATTGTATCACTAATTATGTAGAAGTTAAAGAACCATGTACAGGCACAGTTAATAACCTATTAACAGGAGGTGGGGTTATGGCAAGATACCCGAAAAAGGCTACATACCGGACATGGGTGATTGATTCAAAAACTGGTGAATGGAAACGAATCGATCCCAAAGACATACCTCAGAACAAAATTGATGAGCTGTGCGACAAGTTTGCGTTTGGTGCAGGCTATAAGCGCACAGAGTAGCCACTTCGGTGGCGCTGGCGGACAAGCCAAGGAGAAAACATGAAAAACAAGTTATTTATTGTAGGGATTGTGATATTTGCATTTGGAGCAATGGCGATGGATTCAGTCGGTGCAGGAGGAATGATTGCATGTGTGATGGTAGCACTTGGTATAGTGCTTGCATTTGCAGGCTATGCATCGGAGCAGTTAGAAAAGGAACGTAGGAAAACGGCCCGACGGATTCAGAAACTTAGAAGACAATGAAAGGAGAAACAGTGAACATCAGCGGCGCAATACCATATCCGGAAGACCAGTACAGAAAGCATTACAAAAATCCAACGTACCCGCGTAAGGGAAAAGAGTGTGAAGGGGATTTCCAGAGTGTGCTTGATGCTGAAATGAAAAAGATGGAACCAACCCACCGTCCAAGAGAGTGATTCCATCAAAGAAATAAATTACATTAAAATATTTCTTTTTTAGTGTAATGGATATTATAAGCGTTTGCAAGATGAAAATTCAAAATGAATGGATAATTATGATTTTTTTGAACAGCATGAGGCAGAAATGGAGAGCAAATTGGAAGAACGGCCATTATGCGAGTGCTGCGAAGAACCAATACAAGATGATTTTTATTACGATATCGGCGGCAAGATTTACTGTGAAGATTGTATGGTGTCTTGCTTCCGGAAGGTGATTGAGTAATGGGATATTACAGAACGTGTTCGCATTGTGGTGCGAATCTTGATCCTGGGGAACAATGTGATTGCCAGGAAAAAAGCAAATTAAAGGAAAGCAGATTCATGGCACTGTTTGCGTGCGATGCATCTGGCCAGATAACAATGAAAGTAGAGGATTTTAAATATGCAGAAACTTAACTTATCAGTACAGTTACAGAACGGAACTATTGATGCCAATTTCGACAGCATTAAGGCGGCTTTGGCAGCAGAACTTGATACATATAAGAAAATGGTTTTTACCGAAGATTCCAAGAAAGATGCTAAGGATACGGTTGCATACCTTAGAAAATTTAATAAAGCTTTGGATGACAAGCGCAAGGAAGTCAAGAAAGCATATATGGCACCATGTGATGCTTTCGAAGCGAAAGTTAATGAGCTGAAAAAGCAGGTAGATGAACCTATTAATTTTATCAATCAGCAGATTGAAGAATTTGAGCGTAAACGTGTTGAGGAAAAGAGAGCACTGATCAAGGAAATTTATACAGGTATTGCTGCCGAACATGCAGAAGCTGCCGAGTATTTGCCATTACAGAAGATTTACGACAAACGTTGGGAAAATGCTACTACTACCAAGAAAGTTATAACAGAAACGATTACCGAGCGCATGACCAGCGTGGAAAAAGATCTTGCAACTATCCGTGGCATGGAATCCGAGTATGAGGATAAGGGCATTGAGCGATATAAAGCCACATTAGAGCTGTCTGATGCTATTGCGACAATGAATCAGTACCAGAAGCAGAAAGAAGAGATTCTGCGCAGAGAGAAAGAGCGCGAGGAAAGAATCGAAGCAGCGGAAGAAAAAGAAGAACCTTCCGGAAGTGCTGTGCCGGTTATTCCTGCGGTTCCAACCAAAGAGCCAAAAGAAGAATCTGTTGTAGCATTCGTACCAACTGGAAATACAGTACGCTATGAAGTCATTGCCGATTTATTCCAGATTGCACAGCTTGAATCTGCTATGCGTGAGTACGGCATTAAATTCCGGAGGGTATAAGAATGGCAGAGACAGCAAAGAAAATGAATATTTACGAAGCCATTTCCCGATGCATGGAAGAGATCGGGGCCGTCGGCAAGGATGCAGTTAACAAACAGCAGGGTTTTAAATACCGTGGCATTGATGCGGTGATGAATGCAATTAACCCTGCATTGACCAAAAACCATGTGTTTATTGTGCCGGAAGTGCTGGACCAGTCGAGGGAAGAACGCACAACGAAAAGCGGTGGGGCATTGATTTATTCAGTGTGTCGGATCAAGTATACCTTTTATGCCGAGGACGGTTCCTGCATCGAAGCGGTAACCGTCGGTGAGGGAATGGATTCCGGAGACAAGGCAACCAATAAGGCTATGGCTATTGCATTTAAGTATGCGTGCTTCCAAGTGTTTTGTATTCCGACAGAAGAAATGAAGGACCCGGATGAAGAAACACCGGACACGGAGAAGCCGCAGTTTAATCCGGCAACACCGGAACAATTGAGAAAACTGAACGAATTTATTATGGCATACGCCGGAATGTGTAAAAACACCAAGGAATCCGATGTTACTGATATGTTAAAGAAAACATACCACTATAACGGTACAAGTGATATTTCTACCGAGCTGGCAGACAAGCTCATCGAGCAGGTAGAGTTTTGGTACAAGAAAAAGAAAGAAGCTGATGCCTAATGGAAACTACTGGAAAGCTTACCGGAGCCAGCCGGACATTTGATGGAAATAGCATCATCCTCACTTTTGAGGTTGATGCTTCGGCATCAGGACAGATTGAGAGCATGAAACAAGATGACCTGCTTCGGATAAAGGCGGTTAAGTACCGTCAGAAGCGGAGCCTTGATGCCAATGCTTATGCATGGGTGCTTATGACCAAGATTGCCAATCATCCAGATATTTCTTCCAGTAAAGAAGAGGTATATGAGGATATGCTCCAGAAGTACGGTACGTTTTACGAGGATGAAAGCGGATATATCACTATTACAGTCAAAAAGACAGTAGACATGGCAAAGGTGTCTGGCCATTGGAAACATATTAAGGATAACGGCAATTTTGCATCCTACCTCATGATTAAGGGTTCCAGCGAATATAACACCGTGGAAATGTCACATTTTATTGACCGCATCGTTGAAGAGGCACAGGAGCTTGGAATTGAGACAGCTACACCGGATGAATTGGAACGCATGAAGCAGGAATGGGGTGCAGCATGAAAAGGCTCTGGAGCGTATTTACGGATGATATGGACCATTGCTATGTTACCGGAACAGCTCCGGTGGAGAGACACCATATCTGGGGCGGTTCCAACCGGAAGAATAGTGAAAAATATGGTTTTGTGATCCCACTTCGGCCGGATCTACATCCGAATGGAGCGCAGGCAGGAAAGAATGCTGCGGAAATAGATCTGAAGCTTAAACAGATGGCGCAAAAATATTTCGAAGAACATTATGGAACCAGAGAGGACTTTCGAAAAATCTTCGGGAAGTCAGTTTTGTGAGGTGATTGAGTGATACAGATTGAAAATATCCCCTACGGGCATGAGAACGCGGTACAGCGTCCGGCAAACCCCATAGAGGACAGAGTGTTGAGAGCGCACATTGAAAAAGCAAATCGGAATAACGACTGCATTATCAATGTTGGAAATGGCTATTATAGACCAGTTCCGGGAAATCTCACAGACGAAGCGGAACTTAAAGAATATCTTGCCAAAGAGTTATCCAGAGCAAGAAAAATACAGGCAAAACGGCTGGCAATGCGCCAGACATTCGAAAGGTGGCGAGAAGTTGGAATACTTACTGACAATACCCGGGAGACTGGATAATCTGAACGATTACATATCGGCTGAACGTGCGAACCGCTACAAAGGCGCACAGATGAAATCCAGGAGCGAATCGGTTGTGATCAATGCCATCCGGCAATGCATGAAGCGTGTGAAAATCGATAAGCCGGTGTACATGGAGTATCGGTGGTATGAGAAGAACAAAAAGCGCGATTTAGACAATATATCGTCCTATGGGCGCAAGGTAATACAAGATTCTCTGGTATATGCTCATGTGCTGAAAAATGACGGTTGGAAAGAGATAACCGGATTCTCTGATGAGTTTTATGTAGATGCTGCCAATCCCCGAATAGAGGTATTGATCCGGGAGGTGGAGTAGTTGGATGGAAGTTATATCAAATTGAGCCGCGGACTTCTGGATTGGGAATGGTATTCGGATATTAATACAACACGGGCATTCATCCACATGTTGTTAAAAGCTAATTGGAAAGATGGAAATTTTAAAGGAATGGTTGTTCCTCGAGGCTCTTTTGTTTCTTCCATTGGAAAGCTTGCAAGTGAAACAGGACTTACAGAAAGGGAAATTCGCACTGCAATTTCACATTTGAAAACGACAGGCGAAGTGACAAGCAAAACGACAAACAAATTCACAGTATTTTCAGTGGTTAAGTACGATTTGTACCAAGCAAACGACAAGCAAAGCGTCAGTCAAGAGCCAAGCAAGCGACATTCTAACGACATTCAAACGACAACAATAGAAGAAAAGAAAGAAGGGAAGAAAGGAAATAAAGAAAAAAATACCAAAAAAGATTTCTTTCCAGAGGATGAAAAGCTGAATAATGCATTTGCTGATTTTGTCGATATGCGAAAGCAGATTAAAGCTCCTATGACAGATCGTGCTGTTGGAATGGCTATCAAGAAACTGACGGAGTTGTCCGGTGGTAATTCAGACACGGCAGTTAAGATTCTGGAGCAGTCAGTCATGAACAGTTGGAAAGGCTTATTTCCCCTTAAGGACAATAAGGCATCCACACAGAATAAATTTAACAACTTCACTCCAAGAGAACAGGACTTTGAAGCCTTGGAGCGAAAGTTGCTTGGCGGTTGAAACACCGGCCAAAAGGCGAAAGAAACAGCAAGTCGAAAATCGATAGTTATCACAAGCCATGATTTTTTACCTTGCAAAACAGGGGCAGAAATGCCCCGTCTACCCAAAGGGGCGATGAATTGAGACACAGAACGAATACGCAGAAGCGTCTTGAGAAAATAAATGCAGAAATATCGGAATCGATTCGAGCGTATGACGGTTCCAAGACAGAAAACAGAGATCCGAAGGCCTATAGCAGATTTAAGACAAACAGCACCTATTATGGCAGTGGGCGAACTTGCAGCTATGGAGAGAAAACGAAAATATGTGATCCAAGTTGCAGATTCTGGTACACATGCGTTAAGGGACATCAGATCAGAGAGGAGAAGTAATGCACGGAGTAAAGAGTTGTCCGGAGGCTCGCTTGAAGGCAATTGGAGATAGAGTGTTTTGCGAAACATTCAAGTCCTTGCAGTTGTTGGGTTTTACTGTACTTTACTACGACTTCGGTATGGAAACAGATGCGCTTACAGATTTTAACAACCGGATGCATGAGAAGAACGCGGAATTGCTTGACAGTGCGGATCGCTATGATGCTGCTGTTGAGAAAATTGACAAGCGATGGAACTGCATCTTAAGCCGGAAGATTATGGAGTTTCCATACCGGCCAAGAGTAAAGATGATGGGCGGACTGCCAAAGGGAAAAGTTGGATTGCAGTCGTTCAATATGGCGAATATGCAATCATATAGCGCGATTAAGTCATTCCTGGTACTGACCTTTTCAGTGATTATGGAAAAGAATAAGCGCTTTGGAAAAACACAAATGGACTTGTTTTGGGCGAATCTTAAGGCAAATTCAGAGAATTACGCTAAGGGAATGACGGATCAGTTCATTGTTGAGTATTTTCAAGATCAGTTGAATTTGCAGTTGAATGGATAGGAGGAACAGCATGGAGAGACTAACGGAGAGAAATCCGTTGTGGATTGATGATGAAATGTGGGAAAGGGCATGTGAACCAGATTGTGAAGAAATAGATGCCGTATATCGGAAACTCAAAGAATATGAGGATGCCGAGGAACAGGGATTGCTACTGCGGTTGCCAATTAGCAAAGATACCCCCGTGTATTCCATTGAGTATTGCTGCGGAAGGGACAAGAACAATCGAATTGGAATGTGTGTCAGAGGATTTTGTAAGGACTGCGATGATAAGGCATATTACATACGCGAATGTACAGCAGAACATTGCAGTATCTGTGAAATTCAAAAATCAGTATTTTTTACCCCCAGGGAAGCCGAAGCCAAGCTGGCCGAAATGAGCTGTTTCCAAAATGGAAATAGTTGAGAGGAGAGCGAACAATGGGACGATTGATTGACGAAGACGAACTGATAAAAGACAGAGTTGAGAACGATCCAGTTGTTATTGCTGCAAAATGCACACCGACAGCCTACGACTCGGACAAGGTTGTGGCGCAGTTGGAGGAATATCGCGAAGAGATGGAGCAGTTTAAGTGTGGCGGAATGTTGTCAGATATGATCGAGGTTGTAAAGGCAGGTGGAGTAGATGCGAAAACCGATTCCTAAATCCGTAAGGAAACAGGTGTATGCGAAATACAATGGGCATTGCGCTTATTGTGGCTGTGAAATACCGGAGAAAGGCTTTAACGTAGACCATTTGCATTGCCTTAGATATTATGAGTACACCGAAGAATTTACCGGAATTGACGTACACGACATAAGCAATCTGATGCCGTCCTGTGGTTCGTGCAATCGCTACAAGGCGACAATGGATTTAGAAACATTCAGAAAAGAGCTGCAAAAAATACCGGACCGGCTGAAAAGAGATGTGTGTACATACAATATAGCCTTGCGGTATGGCATGGTGCAGGAAAACAGAGAACCTATAAAGTTCTATTTTGAAAGGGTAGGTGGTGCAGATGGCAATTAAACCGATTTTATTCAATACAGAAATGGTTCGGGCGATTCTGGACGGGAGAAAGAGTTGCACCAGAAGAATTGTGAAACCGCAACAGTTCATAGGGATGTTGCCGGATAAATGCAAAAATGGAGCACCTGAAAAATTCTTGAAAGAAAAGAAACTCATGTTCAAACCATACTGCGATATGACAGATATAGAACTGATAAATACTGCATACAAAGCTCCTTATCAGCCTGGGGATATCCTGTATGTCCGCGAAACATGGCAATGTTGGCGAGCACACCGATACGAAGCAACTGCTGACATAAGATTCAGAGCAGGCGGAGATGATGTGAGGTTGCGATTTGCCAATGGAAATACAGATTCTATAAACAGATTAGATTATGACACATTTGTACATAAGTGGTTTTGTCACAATGGAGAGTGGAAACCATCATTATTTATGCCAAAAGAAGCGGCACGGATCTGGCTTAAGGTTACAGATGTGAGAGTAGAGCGACTGCAGGAGATGAAGCCGGTTGATGTGATAAAAGAGGGAGCTTATCCTGATTGTTGGGATTGTCTTAATACATACGGAGAAAGCGGTTCGCAGT
>ERZ1034713.1214-NODE-1214-length-12160-cov-9.099546_pt1 | contig 12160 bp, 5 predicted proteins | sample MGYA00520692_ERZ1034713 | MGnify/ENA primary metagenome ERZ1034713 (study PRJEB33766, sample SAMN09781717) | gut metagenome | biome: gut microbiome | host: Homo sapiens | place: Madagascar | study: EMG produced TPA metagenomics assembly of the PRJNA485056 data... | reverse complement strand
ATGTATATTTATAAACAAGCAAGTTGATATTTATTCACTTGCGAAACTTTAGTAACTGTATCTGTAACGTATTCAGAAACAGGTATTCTATGTTCCTCTATTACATTCTCTTCCTTGAACACCTCTCCGAAAACATCCGAGGCATATTCACACAAACGTTTTTTACTGTCTGGACCATTTCCAATAGTCGCAGAAGTACCGATTGGACACAATGCCCCCTTAGGCAAATTCAATTTCAACTTTAAACGACGAATCAAATTTGCCACATCAGTACCCTGTGCACCATCATAAGTATGCAACTCGTCAAGAACGATAAACTTCAGAGCTTTGAAGTCCGTGTCAATGTTGCCTTTCCATAGGTTTCTGAAACGCTGGCGCATCAGTCCATAATCCAACATCTTGAAGTTGGTCAGTAAGATATCAGGAACAGTATCAAGGATAGCATCACGATTCTCGATGATATGGTCAGGTCCCATATCACGCGGGTAATCTTTCGAATCTAACCCTTCACCAACAAAAAGACCGGCTGTAACTTTTCCCTTCAGACGAGAATCATTCCAAATGGTTTCCGCCAAACGCTTCGCCTGATCACTTGCTAAGGCATTCATAGGATACATGATAATTACCTTCACACCTACTTGTCGACTGAACTTGTTACAGTTGTAGCAATAGTCAAGGATAGGGTAAAGAAAACATTCCGTCTTACCGGAACCTGTTCCAGTAGTGAGCAATGTTGGCTTTGGATCATTACCATTCTGCATAGAGAGCTGATGAAATGCCTGCAACTGATGCAAATATGGAGGAAAGTTAGGAACAATCTCCAAAGGAATATTTCTGCTCTCTTCCTGTGATGCAGACACAAAAGGAGTCTTCAATGAGATGTATGGGCCTTCAAATAGTCCATCGTCTTTACTTTCGATGAAGCGATAGAAAGCATCACTGACATCCTTCTCCTTGAATTTGAAGGTTGCCTTGATGTACTCAATTATCGAATCACGTACTTCACGTGCTTGTTGAAGTGGTAGCATATTATCGTTATTTTATCATTGACAAATTAAAAGAAGCAGAATCAACAACTGTATACCCTGCTGCCATAAACTTTACTGTAGAATCTTCATCAACCGGATCTATTGCGATTTTAGAATCTCTCAGCAACATGCCAGCACTGGCTATGACAACATCGTTGTGATCCAACAAATCAACATCACCATCCATACTAAATGGAATGCCATTGTCGAGAAGTATATCCACTATGCTTTCAAGGCCAGGGTATAGGGATTTTGCCTCGTTTCGTTTCATTGCCTCAAGGACATCACTGTTATCATTACAAACATGAACATTCTTATTATCTAACGATTTACACTTTTTTATAAAAGCAGCAACCCTTGGGGAAATAGAATGCAGATTTGTTAGTGGAATATCTGAAATAATCAATGTTGTACTTCTTGAACGGCTAGTAGCAACGTTGAATCTTCTTTCATCCAGAGCAAATCCAGGATTTCTTCCTGGAATATACAGAATTGCATAATCCACTGTCATTCCTTGAATTCTATCTATTGTTTCGATGGTAAAGTCATCCAAAATGTCTTTTGAAGCTGTTTGACTGTATCATTGAAAGGAGATATTATGGCCAAAGAACGATTAGGATAGTTCCTTGTGAACTCATCAACAACTTGGCTAACTATATGCAAACCAGATCCAGAAACAATGCCATTAGTATAGTCCTGGGTGTAGAGATAAATTACCCCACCACCTTCAGGAAACAGATTAGAACTACATCGGCTAAAATCGAGAGGATGCTTCTGCACAGACTGGAATCTGTTGCTATAGAATATACCTGTTAATTCTGCACTTGCTTTTGTCAGACGGAAAGTTGTTGTTATTCGGTACGATTTTACATCTGTGCCGAGTGCATAAGCTTTGAGTCCTTCTATCTGGGTATTGGCATTCCATGCATTATATAAGGCTTTCCTAGGATTGCCAATTATTGGAGGCAGCTGCATAGGATCTCCAACTATAAGACACTTGCGACCAAGTTTCTTAAATGCCAGTATAGAAGCAAGAAACGCCTGAGATGCCTCCTCTATAATCATCAAATCATAGGTAGGAAGCCCATCTTCACTGATGCTATAACTATTATATGCTTGCGATAAGACATAATTAGTAGAACAAAACAGTTCACCATTGGGCACTACGAATCCCTTTTTTATGGGTTTAAGCGAAGGTATCAATCTCCTTTCATCAGCAGAAAGGTTAGATTTGAAAATCTTTCCATCCCGCAAGAAAGGCAAGAGAGGAGGTTGCTGCACCAGTTCCATGAGACCTTTATTTGCCATCGTTGTAACACAAACCGTCTTATTGTCAGTCAAATATTTAGCAATAATATGAGCGATAGTATAGCTCTTTCCTGTTCCCGGAGGTCCTTGAAGAATACAACAGTTGTCTTCTTCCAAGGTCTGAAGTATTCTCTCAGGAATTGCAGTTTCATTATTTGGATCGTACTGTAATTCTTCAGGATGCCAGTCATCATAGTCCATCTTCGGCTCAATCATTTGTTCTGGCATATCATGAAAAACCTCCAAGAAATTTACAAGGTTATTAAAATAATCTACAGGAGGGAAAGGAGCAAAGACTATTACTGATAATGACTTTCCTGACTGCGTAGTTTTCTTGAACAAATCATATAAAGACGTACTCAGACCTGTACATCCAACATAGTCATAGCTGCTATCACCCTTTTTGGTATAATAGAGTGGCAGCAAATCTGATGTATTTGAATGATATTTAGCATTTTTACAGAAATCCAGAAACGAACATGTCCATGACATGACACTTTGTCCGAGTTCAGCTTTTGCTTCTTTCTTTATTACCATAATGGATTTTTGCACTTTCAGACGAGGTGCCTTATCCTTTGGAAACTTAAGAACGACATGTCCGAGCTTGTCGTTTACATGGTCTACGTAACCTACGACAAGCTCTTCCTTCCGGAACAATTGTTTCATAGGAGCCTTGATAATGGACTTTTGTTCCATTTCAGCCTCACGAACCTGATCCGAAAAGAAATACTGATAATTTTGTATTTTCTTATTAATAGTCATCTTCATTCTCCTCTGATTCATTAATACTATCGCTTGATGGAAGCTGCGCAAACAGAGAGTTGTACTTTTCATTAGAATTGATTCTAATGAGCGTGTAGGCAGTTCCCTTAACCCCATTGAGGACACCAGAATACAACACTCTAACCACCTCAGCTTTCTCTTCACCCGTAAGCTTGATAATAATATCGTCTTCACCAATCCATTCAAGAATATCTCCAATAGAATTGAAGTACATAAACTCGTTGGCTTTTGCACCGAGATAAACGCATACAACACATCTATCGTCTGCTATCTTGTTCCAAATAGCAGGAGACAGATACATTATACCGCCAGCAGCACTACATTTATGAATATATTTACCGCCGCAAAGCGTATGCTCATTCTTCAAATGAGCATTTCGTATAAAGTCACTCTTGCTTTCTACAGGAGTATAACCCCTCTTCACAAGATTATTGTAAAGACGAAGTTGGGCAAGATAGTTCTGGTCGGCAACTTGTTCGGCAGACAGATCTTCTCCCAATATATGATTAATCTCATTGACTTCTGCCCTAGTAGGATCAAGAACTTCCAGTGTTCTAGTTACACCATGAGAGCCAAAATTGCGCACATCCTCAGGTGAGAATGGTTTTGGTACTTGTGGAGTATAGTTGCTCTTAGAACTTCCCCACCCATTCATATCACCATAGGTACTTGTTCCATAATCAGCCCTTGTTCGGGTAACATTTCTAGAAAACGTTCTTTCGCGAGTATCTCTAGTCGATGGATAATCGTGAGTAGGTCTTTTATCTGAACGAGTCATGTTAGGCTCATCAACATCTGAATATTGAGAATATGACTTATACGATGTTGACGAATGATTACTAGAAGATACTCCTTGTACGAAATTGTTGCTATTATTGAGCGAACCTACACTTCGTGTATGAGAACTTACATTCTTTTCAATAGCTTCACGATCATCATCATCTAACTCTTCTTCACGCTGATATTCGACTTCATTCTCTTGAATTCCGTCCTCGGAATCAGAGTCATCAGAATCACTGCTATCATCAGATTCATTATCCCCAAGATTGTCATGTTGTGAGGTTTTACTCTCTGATTCGGCAGTATAACCTGTAAATGTATGGCGCTTATCTTCATCAACAACATCCATATCATTTGCTTCGTTACCATTAAGTTCTCTTTTAATTCCGGGAATCAAAAGATCGAGTTCTTCCTTAAAGGCATCATCGAGCATCAGAGTATTATTGTCTTGAGCAAGTTTTATCGCTGCTTTACAGCTATCCATAACCGTTCCAACAAGGTCCTTGTCTGCTACAATTCCCATATACTCTATAAAATTATCCACAAATTGTGTGAATACATGTTTTCCGTCCAACGACTCAACAAAGTAGAAATTTGCAGAATCTTTTTCGCGATAAAATTTCTTTAAGTTTTGGCAAATATTCTCATCTTTCTCATATCTGATAGAAATTGCAGTACAGCACCACAATTCAAGCTGATCAATAAGTTCGTTATACTTTTGATAACGTGAACTCCAGTTCTTTGCATCTTCATATCCTGCAAGAACCAAAGCATAGACCCTTAATGTATTTTTATATACTTCATTCTTTGAGACCTGTCCGATTTTGTCTATTATTAAATCTTCCGCTCCAATAGTAGTTATCTGAAGAATATCGCACGCATTTTTGAAAGATATTGGACCAGCAGGAAGGTATTCCTTATTAATGATTTTAGGAAGATTACCAAAATACTGCTCCAATCTCTTATCATTATATGATAATGCATATAATTCGGTAATTTGAGTGTCGACATTTTTTACGTTCTTCCACTTTGCCGATTCATCTGCTCTATATTCGGAAACGTTTACATCATATTCCTCATCGTAAGTCTCTATCATCCATTGCAATAGCTGAGCTCTTCTATCCTTGCCTCCGATTTTGAAAAGAGCATACAATGAATCACAGAAAGAAAGACGTAAATTTGAAGGCTTATTAAGCAATAGCCCAAACAAAGTACGTTTTTCCTCCTTGTCATATTCAATGTTCGGTAAATTCTTTAATGGTAATTTATTTTCCCAATCAGTTACATTTTTAGTAACGTACGAGGATATACTTAGAGAATATATCTCACCAGGCTTCTTCATACAATCCTTGGTTGGAATACATGCTACAGAGTCAAATTTCCTATCATCAATCAGCTTTTTGACACCACTAATGTCAGCATCTCGTTTAACTAGATACTCACCCCAGAAATATATTGAGAAATCTCTGTTTGACAGATTAGCAATATCATTTTCTTCAAAATTGCAATGAATCTTGAAGACTCGATGCAACATCTTTCGTATGTCATTCGTACATTCTTGTAAATATGAATTAGAAATATAATCATAGTCAAGACCATATTTCTCGAAATCACAAAATGGTTTGTATACACTACCTTCTGTCATTTCTGACACGCCAGTAAACTCATCATCCGAATCCAAGAAGAGTACATTAGAAATCTGGTCAAACTCTTTGAGACTATCTTTATCTGCAATATACATCGCAGCAAGTTCATCCACAAAACGGAAGTGTATAGAACGAAGCAAATCTTCACTATCTTCATCATCTTGAATTTCAAGATAACGATCAATCTTAATTTTTTGCCACTCCGTGAGTTTTGTGATTTTATGTCCATCAATTTCGTCTACTATATCGATAATGAGCTTTCTTTCGTCTGCAGTAGCAAACGAAACTTGAGTTGGAATATCAATATATTTGAAAGGTTCTTCCTTTTCACTGTCAATATAAACAACTTCTGACAGATTGTAAAACTTGCCATCATGAGCCTTGACACGAAGATCCTGAAGATTTGAAATCAAATCTCCTTCATAATGTTCTTCAAGTTTCAAGCGATATTTTGCAATTGTAGCAGGCAGCTTGGCATCATCAGTCTCAGATAATCTATTGTCAATTGTGTCAATAAGAATATCTACCATTTCAAACCGTACTCCCATTTTTACCCAGAATTCTTTCCAGGCATCAACGCTATCATCAGAATCCATATATTCACTGCTAATGAATGATGCATCGGGATGGTAACTTGTTACAATTGTCTCTAATCCACCTTCTTCGATATATTCATCTGAAAGATAGATAATATCGTCAGAATCAACATATTCGTCTGTTTTAAGATAGACAGGAAGAACAGGAAGGTTTGCAAGTGTTTGCACAGCAAGTTTGCACCCCTTCAGCCATCTCCAGAATTTTATATTATTATCCTTGTCTTCGATCGTTGAATAGAAAATACTGGTATTATCAGTCAACCAAGTAATGAAGTCGGTCACCGTAAACTGTACATTTTCTAATCGAGATTTCCAATACTCTTCATTCTCCTCTATGTGATAATCTGGATCAATGATGTCAAGGTCGGCAAATTCAACCAATCCCATAGATGCCAACTCTCGTGCGCTTTTGCTTAATATACGATGCCCATCAGAATGGTCACTAGCATCATCATTGCCATAAAGATAAACCTTTGCCCCCTTCATAACATCTTTTTGCCTGTCGGTAAGATCCTTAAGACGATCTATGACAAAAGTATGGAATGCAACGCTGGCATCCTTGGAACATATAGTGTCATTGATATTGTCAAGTTCCTTAGTTATGACATCGGTGAAGAATTTAGCAAAATCATATTTTTTTACTTTAATTTCCAATATAGACTTTGATTCTCCATATTTGCTTGTACACATGTTCACTGTGTCAGAAGGGAACCATTCGGAATCAAGTATTTCTTTCAATTCAGTGTCATAGGCATAAACATAAGCAGCATTAGAATCTATATCATAGAACCCACCATCATTTGAATCACCAACAAATACGAAGGACTCAAATTTATCTGCGTCCTTCTCTATTTTAAAAACTAAATTGAAGTTAGCATCAAGGTAGGAGATAAAATCAAAGTTCTTTACCCCTTCAACATCATTGCTTCCGCTGGTGTTTGATACGATAGAACTGATATGAGGACGTACGACATCCTTATAGAAACGCTTAGAATCAAGCTCCTCGACATAGAAAGCCCTATTAAGAAATGCTTTTACATTCTTTTCATCGCTTGCAATGTTGATGTAGTCAGAATCAAGACAGTACATCCAATCGTAATTGAGCCAATCTCTCTTTGAACATTCATCAAAACACTCTGAAGGGAAGTAGATGTGATCTTCGGAAAGAATAAATGCTTCGTCACCATAGCAATCAGAAGAGTTGAGCGCATAGTCTCGTAATGAGCCACTACTAAATGAAGACTCATGCTCATAACAGAATTTTACGAAAGCAACACTTGTTTCCTTGTCCTCTTGTTGAGATTCATTGATTCCATCATGATAGTCCTCAGACTGTATAATGTCATTAACAATAATGTCATCAGAATAAGCTAGAACTCCAGCATGCTCTTTGAAATAATCAAGGGTAGCCTTATCATAGCTTGGAGACACAAATGAGAACGTTACAGAAGACAACCATGATGCGCTACAGGTGTTCTTTCCTTCAGAAGATGAAAGGAATACAAAGTTGTCATTGAAATCGTCAACAATGACAGGTTCTACTTCATCATTGAAGAAAGGAAGGCTACAGAGATCATCTGGTACAATGTTATTCTTTGCTAAATAGCTATAAAAATGGAATGAGGTATTCCAATCCTTCAGAGCCTGAACGGTCTCAGCCCAGTTGTCGCTTAACAATGTATCATTTATAAAACTTTCAGCATCATAATCTGCAAAATGATCTTCAATAACATCGTTCCATTTTGTATTATCTTTGAAAAAATCACGCGTTTGGAATGAAAGATAGCATAAATGAGAACTGAAAGCAGACAGGTCTTTCAATTCCTCATCAATATTATAATACAAATCATTTGCAGAGAAAAGCTTTCCACATTCCTCTTCTATGAAGATCTCTTCCTCAAAGTAATCTTTCAGATAATCTTTATCCAGAAGAAAGGTCAAGAACTTATTATTGTTGTCCTGATCCTTCAACCATTCCTTAAAATCGTCATTAGAGATAATATCTGAAAGGCAATCTTTGTCAAAGGTTTGTCCTTCATTTGCGTAACGTTTCAAGAATGAATTGAAATACTTATCTTTCCTTAACATAGGCAATGGAAGATAGTACTCCTCCTTTCCTATGAACTTAAGGAATTCATCGTCAGTCATGATGCCAGAGGTGCTTAATCCCGTGGTATCATAAATTACATGATTTACAAGTGCTATACCTTGTGGCACAGGGACAATCTGATCTGTTGTTAAAGAGTTATCAAAGGAATCCTCAAATTTTTCAATGAAACTAGAGTAAGTATCATGTTCCTTCTTACACTTTTTAAAATCAGGGATCAAAGAGAATACAGAACCTAAATGATACTTTTTTGAAGTAAGAAGATCCTTTACCCATGAGAAAAACTTAGAACCGGCAATAGCTGCCAGTTTTTCATTAAAGTTTGTTTCCTTCTCATCAATAAGTTTAACCTCCGTTTCAATGTCATTTCGGTCACCCTTAGGTATCATGTCTGTATTCATGAGGAATGGGAAGCCCCAAGAAGCATTAGTAGGAAGGTAGCAGTATAAAGTTGCATTCTCAACAGGCTTGACTATTGCCCCATTGTGCTTACAAGCAAATGAAACTTTGGTGTAGTCAAAATCTGTATATTTCTCCGGAATTCGACTTTTTCCCTTTTCTATGGTCTTATTAATCAAGAGCTTCAAATTATCCTCGATTTCATTCTCGTAGTCTCCAACAATCCATTCCTCATTATTACGGAAACATGTACGTTCTTCCTGACCGTTTATAAAAACACGGACAGAATTTATATTAGGAATGAATAGTATTATATTAGAATCCGAGAAGACATCACGGAAAAGATTTTCGTAACAATTCTTGCCCACATGAAGCAGACTTTTGTTATCTGGACGCAGTGCAATCTGTACATGAAAATTATCTTTAGCATTATCAAAGATTTCATTGACCTCTTGTGCTACCTCATTGTGTTTTGTCCAAATTGGTAAAATCTGGAATGGAGCACCAAGACGCTTAATCTTGCCACCTACCTTTTTTTCAGGTGTTTCACCTTCATCGAACCTAAATGAATACTCACCTGTTCTCAGATATACATAATGATTATTCAGGAAAACGGTTTTGAAACCGATTCCTTTATAACCAATCGTTTTTTTGTTAGCAACCTTCTCTTTTTCGTTAATACCACAAATACCAGAGATATTTCTTACATTAAATTTTTCTCCTGAATGTAAAAATAAGAGATAGTTATCTGTTATATGAAACTCAACATCTACACTGTGGCCTTCAACAGGATAATCATTAGCATTCTGAAGAAGTTCATATACAAATGTAGATTCCTTTGCACTTAACTGCTTGCTAAGTGTATCAAGGAAATTTGCCGCAGAACCGAAATTCTTTGACTTATCATTATGACGGTCTTCAAAGAGAGTATCAATAAACCATTTCGGGTTAATTGATTTTGGTTGAGTCTTGAAATCCAAGAAAATCTCATACGGATTGGATTTATTCCTATGAGACAGTTTCCAAGTAAAAAGATAATAGTCATTCAACTTAATACCCTTAATTTCAAATGGATAAGTGATGCGAATTGGCTTTTTCTCTCGGTCTCCAGGATAATATGGAATGTGGTCGAAATTAGGCTTGCGCAAATCATCTACAACATAGACCTCACTTTCCTCATCATAGTGATAATATCCAATACATTGACAATTATCTACACCCCACATTTCAAACAAATCCTGCTCCTTGCTATCAGAAGAAGAAATTACGATATTGGACTTAGCATGAGATGCAATAGAGTGAAGAGAAGATCCTACCAAATTTACAATATACTTGGTTTCGTCAGCTCTGAAGGCAGCAATATTCATCCTACATTTGAAAGAACATGGACCTTCAGGAATGTCGTTACTTGAATGCGGAACATTCAAGTAAGACATGACAAGGTTAGTTGGATGACCATCCAACTTAATATCAGAGATACTACCTTTGTAGAAATCACTGTACTTGCTCTTCAATTCAGAAGAGTATATGCCTTCAAAAGTGGTTACGGCGAAGAAATTCTCAATTTCTTCATCCGTAGCCTTTTTGAGCTGGATTCTATTTTTAAATCTTAACATACTATCGTAATTTTAATCGACTATTTGTTAAATGTTTTCTCAAAGTGAGCCCAAGCTCTACGATAGTCAGCTATGCGGTCACACTTGGTGTATGGAGCATAGTAGGTAACTTGCTGACCACCATAAAGCTCACTCTTGGCAGGATCAATGGTGTGTGTATGAGTAGGCGACGTTCCTGCATAGGTGTTTTCATCTATCTGCTCTCCACGTATGTCTTCCCATCCCAGCATACCAGTCTTAGTATTGCGCTTACGGCCGAGTCCCACGCCAATTAAGCCCTTTGAACAGGTGAACACAATATTGCCCCTTTGGTCATACCATGTATCAGCCTCGTTCTGCTGAAGCACCGGGAACTGAATAGTATAAATCATTTCCAGGTCTTCCAAAGTCAAACCAAGAGCCATAGCTGCTATCACGTCTATTTCAACCAAAGCCATACGACGTTCAAAGTAATTGCGCAAAGGAATGTCCCATGCCCAAGCTTCATGCAGTTGATCGAATGGTGATGCATCCATGAATGCTATCTATAGCTATAATGCTTCCGTTTCTTCAGATATTCCATATCATCCTGATGGGCATAGGCCTCTTTCTCAAATCTGATATTAAAATATGCCTCTAATCCGTTTCTATATTTGACTGAGCCCACTTTAAAAAGTAAGGCCTGTTTAAAGTGGGCTCAGTTAATTTACTGATTGATAATACCACTATCGTTTAATCCTTACAATGCTTACGTGAGTAATACTGAATGCAATCTGAAGCCTTGAACACAATCTTATCACGGGCTGCAATCGTAATCTTCTCCTTAGTGGCAGGATTAATACCCTGACGCTCTGCTACATGCTTGATAGAGAATCTACCGAAGTCAGGAATAGCGATTTCTCCATCACCTTCCACCATATTGTCCGCCATTAAACCTATCATGGTATCAAAATACCTGGCTGCATCAGTCTTTGTGATACCAGCTTTCTCAGCAAATGCTGCAATAATCTTTGTTCTATTCATCTTATGTAACTCTATTAAATTTATGATGCAAATATACTCCTTTTCTGTCAAATAAGAAAATATAATTTCAAAAACATCTACATAATCCCAAAAATTGGGATAATCTGACATATGCAATGAAAAATCTTTTTATCATTTGGGACGCAAAGTTAATTAAAATTTTCGTAAAAAACAAAAGAAACCTTCCTTTTTAAAGTTATATTTTGAATATCTATCTATCTTTTTTACTACATAGATACATAAAATAGTTGAGTATCAAAAGATACAAGGTTAAACAACTATAAAGGGCAAAAGAAAAAATGACACCAATACAAAAAAAGCCCTCGATACCAGGTACCGAGGGCAAGCCTATCTGTCACGTCCAGTCTCAGTGAAGAGGCAAACACGAACTTAATCGCACATAACAACGATAGGCTTCCGCTGAGGACGTCCAGCCTCAATGAAGAGACTAACACTAACTTAATAGCACATAACAACAGCGGTTATTCTTTTTGCCTCATGTACAAAACGTTGATTTTGAAGATAGAAGTCACACTTCTCTTTCAGCAGCTCATAATCGCTGAATCGCAACACTATTCTTTGCCACGAGGAAGTGGGCAAAGTAACAACACAAAGTGTTCTTGCCAACACCGCCCTTCAGATTTGAAAATACAACGATTGTTACAATAATTATTATATTTTTGTATTACAAATATACAAACAATCTTGTAAATAACAACATCAACTTTTTAAATTTAACTAAGTTTATGCTTTTAGCCAACTTTGTTAGCTTAGAAAAGTTAACAAACATGCAAACATACATACAAAAAATATCTTGCAAGTGATATTTTCATAATGAAGAACTGAGCCCACTTTAAAAAGTAAGGCCTGTTTAAAATGTTTATATTTCACGATA
>ERZ1034713.1213-NODE-1213-length-12163-cov-3.745623_pt1 | contig 12163 bp, 9 predicted proteins | sample MGYA00520692_ERZ1034713 | MGnify/ENA primary metagenome ERZ1034713 (study PRJEB33766, sample SAMN09781717) | gut metagenome | biome: gut microbiome | host: Homo sapiens | place: Madagascar | study: EMG produced TPA metagenomics assembly of the PRJNA485056 data... | reverse complement strand
ATTTTTAGTATTTTTATTTGCTCTGCTAATTAGCTTTAATCTTTTTCGCCGTAAAAAAGAAATGCAAAAATTTCCCATAAATCCTACCCAAACTTCCTCTTTACAAGAACCACTTAACTCCATAAAGCCCGTCATTTCAGGCGTTACCTTTAATGATGTCGCAGGAGTTAATGAAGTCAAAATGGAACTTAATGAACTTGTCGATTTTCTTAAAAATCCCCAAAAATACAAAGAATTCGGCGTCAAAATGCCAAAAGGCGTTTTAATGATAGGACCACCAGGAGTTGGTAAAACACTCATCGCAAAAGCTGTGGCTGGTGAGGCTGGAGTGCCATTTTTTTACCAATCAGGCTCAAGCTTTGTCGAAATTTATGTAGGAATGGGTGCAAAAAGGGTGAGAGAACTTTTCTCTCGTGCTAAGATGATGGCGCCAAGCATCATTTTTATCGATGAGATTGACGCAGTAGGTAAGGCTAGAAATGAGCTTTCAAACGGCGAAAGAGATAGCACGCTTAATCAACTCTTAACCCAAATGGATGGCTTTGAGGACAATAGTGGTGTCATCGTCATCGCCGCGACAAATAAAATTGAACTAATGGACGAAGCGCTACTGCGTTCAGGACGCTTTGATAGACGCATTTTTCTTTCTTTACCAGACTTTAAAGACCGCTTTAAAATCCTAGAAATTTATATGAAAAATAAGAAAAATCAAGTTGATTTAGAGAAAATAGCTAAATTAAGCGTAGGCTTTAGTGGTGCAGGACTTGAAACCCTTGTCAATGAAGCTGCTATTAATGCATTAAGACGAGGGAGCGATTTAGTCGAGGATAATGATTTTTATGCAGTTTTAAATAAAGTGCTTTTAGGCAAGAGAAAAATTCTAAATTTAAGCGAAAAAGAAAAGCAAATTCAAGCTCATTACCAAGCGGCAAAAGCCTTATGTGCGTATTATTTTGATGTGAAATTTGATAAAATCACGCTCATTGAGGACCGCTTTAAAGAATATGAATCTAATCTTAAGTCAAAATCAGAGCTTTTAAATAAAATCAAAACACACCTTGCAGGCTTTATGGCGATGAAACTTTTATATAATGAAAGCTACACAAATTCACAACAAGACTTTATGAAAATTAAAGAACTTGTCGAATTTATGTTAAGCTTTAATATGATAGAAGAGAAAAATTTAGAAAAAGAAAAAAGTGAAGTGAATGAATTTCTAAAAACACGAAAAGAACTCATTGCAAATTTAGCTAAACTTTTACTAGAAAAAGAAAGTTTAACTTACGAAGATGTCAAACAAATAAGTTTATAAAGGATATATAATGAAAGCAAAAGGAAGTGAATTAATCCCTATTTTAACCATAGCAGGAAGCGATTGTAGCGGAGGGGCTGGTGTGCAAGCAGATCTAAAAACCTTTAGCGCGTATAAGCTTTTTGGTATGAGTGTGATTTTAAGCGTTGTGGCGGAAAATACCGCAAGAGTGATTAGCGTGCATAATGTGCCTATTAAATGCGTTGAAGAGCAGTTTTTAGCGGTATTTGAGGATATCCTTCCTAAGGCTGTTAAAATCGGTATGATAGGAAGCAAGGAGCTAATGCTTTGTGTAAGAGAAAATTTAGAGCGTTTTAAGCCTGAAAATGTCGTGATTGACCCTGTGATGTTTGCTAAAAATGGCTTTGCCTTAATGCCTAGTGAGTGCTGCGAATTTTTTAAAGAAAATATCCTGCAATTTGCCGATATACTCACGCCAAATATCCCAGAAGCGGAGTTTCTAAGTGGCTTTAAAATCCAAAATGAAGAAGAGATGATAAAAGCAGCTAAATATCTTCACACTAAAGGTGCTAAAGCCGTTTTAATCAAAGGCGGACATAGTGAAACAAATGCCAATGATGTCTTTTTTGATGGAAAGCAAATTCACATTTTAAAAGGCGAACGCATAGAAACCAAAAATACGCACGGCACAGGCTGCACACTAAGCTCTGCCATAGCTTCAAATTTGGCACTTAGTAAAACAGCCCTTGAGAGTGTAAGAGGGGCTAAGGATTATGTGAGAGGGGCGATTGATTATAGTTTGAATTTGGGTAAGGGTTGCGGACCGACAAATCATTTTTGGGCTTTTAATGCTTGATTTAAGTTTATACCTTGTCGCAAGCCGTGGAAATTTAAACGATGAAAAGTTTTTAAATGTGCTTGAAAGTGCTATAAAAGGAGGGGTTAGCCTCATACAACTTAGAGAAAAAAATCTTAACGCAAGAGATTTTTTTACTCTAGGTTTAAAAGCTCAAAAACTCTGCCAAAAACACCAAATTCCTCTCATTATCAACGATAGAATCGACCTTGCTCTAGCTCTAGATGCTGATGGGGTGCATTTAGGGCAAGATGATTTACCCCTACAAATCGCAAGAAAAATTCTAGGAAAAGATAAAATCATAGGCTTAAGTCTTAAAAGCTTAAAGCAACTTGAAAGCATTGAGGGGGCGGATTATTTAGGCTGTGGAGCAATTAAAAAAACGCCGACTAAAGAAAGTAGTGTTTTATCTCTTGAGCTTTTGAGTCAAATTTGTCAAAACTCTTCTTTGCCTGTGGTGGCGATAGGCGGTATTGATGAGGCGGTTATTAAGGATTTAAGAGACATTAAGCTTGGTGGGGTGGCGGTGGTAAGGGCGATTATGAACGCTAAAAATCCTAATAAAGCCGCAAAAACTTTAAAAAAGGCTGTGTGTGAAAATTTATCTCTTAAATGAAGCGAAATTTAAGGGCGTGGAAAATCTTATCTTAAATGAGATAAGATTTTTCGATTTTAATGTCAATTTAAAAGATTTTAATGCTCTTATTTTAACATCAAAAAACGCCGTCAAAGCCTTAGAAAAAGCAAAAATAAAGCTTAATTTTACCTTACAAATTTATGCCGTGGGAGAAAAAACGGCAAAAGAAGCAAAAAAACTCGGCTTCACAAAGATAAAAATTCCATCACTTGCCTATGGAAAAACACTCTTTGACGAATTTAAGGACGAATTAAAAGGACAAAAATGTCTTTATCTTAGGGGCAAAAATATCGCCTCAAAGCTCAACGAAGATTTACAAAACTACGGCGTAAAGCTAAAAGAAGTAATTGTTTATGAAAATGTCTTTAAAGCCTGCAAAATAGAACTAAAACAACCCGCCATTTTTATCTTAACCTCTCCACATAGTGTCTTAAATTTTTTAAAATTTTACAAAGCACACCCAAAAGATCACTTCATCGCCATAGGACAAAGCACAGCGAAAAATCTTAAAGGCTTGCAATTTAGCCTAGCCAAAGAAGCAACGATAAAAGCTTGTGTTGATTTAGCTAGGCTTTATAAAACTTCACTCCGGCAAGATTAACGCTTTTTATTTGTCCTTTTTCAAGCAAAGTTTGTAAATTTCTCTTACTTTTTGTATCAAAACACTCCACATCAAGCTCACTTTGAGGACGCAAACGCAAAGTTTTTAAAAGCTCTTCCTCATTAAAGCTTAAAATGGCTTTATATCTTTTTGCTATAAAAACAGGCACAGAGCTAATAAGCCTACTAAGCTCCAAAAGCCTCATTTCATCGACCCCACTCACCGCATAAGCTGGAGGTCTATCAATGCTACTTAAATCCACTCTCATAGGTGCGATTTTAGCTAGAGCATCGTTAAGCAAGACAAACTCCTCCTCATTGTCATTAAAACCCTTAACCACCAAAATTTCCATTACCAAAGCACCGCTAAATTTAGCTCTAAATTCTGCCATTTTTTCTATCATCTTGCTTAAATCAATCTCTTTTAAAGCTCTATCTATCTTATAAAAAGTTTTTTCATTTGCACTATCTAAGCTAAATTTAACAATGTCGCATAGCATTAAAGTCCGCATTTTTTCTTCATCTAAAACAGCCGTGCCATTGCTTAAAATGAGAATTTTCTTATCTTTAATAAGCTTTTTAAGCTCCAAAATCAACTCTTTTAAATGTGGATAAAGACTAGGTTCGCCATTAGCAGTTAGGGTCAAAACATCAAATTTCACATCTTTTTTTAAAACAGCTTTAAGTTCTGTTAGAATTTCCTCAACGCTCAAAACACTCTCTTGTTCTCTTATGGGCTTTGCCGCGTCAAGCTCACAATACACACAGTCAAAATTGCACTGCTTTTTCGCTCCACTTAAATCCACTCCCAAAGAAAGCCCAAAACGCCTTGAATTAATAGGACCAAAAATCATCATTTAGCTGAGCTTTCTTGCACAAGTTTAATGAAATATTTCGCATTTTCCACAGGGATATCAGGGAGAATTCCATGACCTAGATTAAAAATATGCGCCTTGCCCTGCATTATTTGCAAAATTTGCTCTACGCCCTTTTTTATGGCATTTTTATCATAAAGTCTGCAAGGCTCCATATTACCTTGCAAAGTAAATTTATGAGAAAGTTTATCTCTTGCTAAATCAAGTGGGGTGCTCCAATCCACCCCAAATACATCAAATTCCCCCTCAATTTTATCCAAAAATCCACTCACACCCTTTGGAAAAACTATCACAGGGATATGCGGATATTTTTGTTTAAGATAAGAACTAAGCTCACACATATAAGAAAAAGAAAATTCAAAAAATGCCTCCTTCTCTAAAGCCCCAGCCCAGCTGTCAAAAATTTGCACTGCATTTGCCCCCGCCCTAATCTGCTCCTCCAAATATAATTTCAATACTTCGTTTAATTTTCTTAAAATTTGATGTAAAAGCTCAGGATTTTGATAAAGCATTTTTTTGCATTTTGCATAATTTTTACTTCCCCTACCCTCTATCATATAAGTAGCGATAGTCCAAGCACTCCCACAAAATCCTATCAAAGCCTTATCTTTTGCTAATTTCTCACGCGTCAAAGAAAGGGCATCATAGACATAATGAAGCTTTTTAATCGCACTTAAATCATCAAGTTTATCTAAATCTTCTTTATTTTGGAGTGGATTTTCAAAAACGGGTCCCTCGCCCTTTTCAAAACGCAGCTCAAGTCCCATTTCTAAAGGAACAACTAAAATATCAGAAAAAATAATTGCCGCATCCACACCCAAAATATCCACAGGCTGTAAGCTTACCTCACTTGCTTTTTGATAATCCTTACAAAGTGAGAGAAAGTCCCCAGCACTCTTTCTTACTGCCATATATTCGCTTAAATATCTTCCTGCTTGACGCATCATCCATACAGGAGTATAAGGCGTTTGCCTTTTAAAACACGCATCGATAAAAATCATTTTCCGTCCTTTTTAAATTATTCATTTCTTAAAGTATCCAAAATATTCACTTCGGTCGCCTTTTTTGCAGGGTAAAATGAAGAAAGAGCGACAATAACTAAAGCTCCCATTAAGGTTAAAACAAAGTCTAAAACCGATAAATCAAGCGGTAATTTTGAAGTGCCATAAACATCAGCAGGTAAGGAGACAAGGTCAAAATTCCCCAAAAGCCACAAAGCCACAAAGGCTAAAATCACCCCGCACACCATACCACTACCCCCTATTAGCATACCAAGAGCAAAAAAGCTCTTTTTAATCTCCTTTTTACTTGCACCAAGTGCGAGTAAAAGGGCTATTTCACTGCGGCGATTCATCACTATCATTAAAAGTGAGCTTATGATATTAAGCCCAGCGACAAGGATAATGAGCATTAAAACGATAAATAAAGCCCTTTTTTCAAGCTCTAGGGCAGAGAAGAAATTTTGATTTTGCTCCCACCATCCTATAGCGGCATAATCCTGCCCCAAATAAGCCCTGAGTTTTGCTATATCTTCAAAAGCATTTTCACTATAAATATGCACACCATCATAACCCTCTTTCACGCCTAAAACCTTTCTAAGCGCCTCTGCTTTAATATACATATAAGCCTTATCGTAAAAAATGAGTCCGGAATTAAACTTAGCTTTCACATCAAAACGCTTAGTCGTAGGAGTGAGAGAAAAGCCACTAGGATTTAAATTTGAAAAGATTAAGGAAAGTTTATCATTTTTTTTAAGGTGAAATTCCTCCGCTAAAGCCCCACCTATGAGTATGTCATAAGAGCTTAAATTCGTATCTTTGAGGGCATCTTTAACAACCTTATTAATTTTCTTCTCCTCTTCAAAATTCACACCAAAAACAACCCCACCCTCAAAACGATTATCCCCCTTAGCGATAACTTGAGTGCTAAGATAGGGACTAAAAAGCAAATGTGGAAATTCACGCCTTAATTCCACCACAAATTCATCATCAACGGGTGCGTAAAATTTCGGTAAAATCGTAATGGGATAATTCATTACAAAAAAGCGTTTTTGAAATTCCTTATCAAAGCCGTTCATTATCGCCATAGCAACCAAAAGAACACAAAGTCCCACGCACACACCCAAAAACGCCAAAAGCATAGAAAGATTGATAAAAGGTTGCTCTTTATCAAAACGAAGATATTTAAAAAGTAAATAACGCGTTAGACTCATCAAAGTTCTCTCAAAATTAAATTTTTCACATTAAATTCCATATTAATTTAAAAATCATTCATTATTCAATTTTCCAAATCTTAAAAAATTCCTCAATAAGCCTAGCACTACGCTCTTCTACGCTTTGCAAATTCCATTCATTTTTGTCCAATAATTCACGAGTAATGAGCAAATCGGCACATTTTTTAATGCAATTTTTACGACTTCCATCGCCTTCTAGCTTTATTTTCCAAGCACAATTTTTTATGGTGCTATTCAAAGAGCCTTTTAAAAGGGTCATATTGCCAATTTGATAAATATAATTCTTCGCTTTTTCATCATCGCCAACGATATCTTTCCAATGCGTTTGCCAAGTTTGTGGTATTAAATGCTCCAAAGTATAATCATAATTCAACTCCACTAAATCTTGCTTATCTTTGCTAAGATATCTTCTATATAATTCAATCCAAAATAAAATAAGTTTTGGAGCTCTATTATTTAAATACAAATGCCCTAAAGCCTTTTCTAATTCACTTCTACTTGGTATATCATTGAGCTTTTCTTTTAAATCTCCTAAAGGATTATTCAAATCAATACTTCTTACAATAGCGGCAAATTTTTTACTATAACTATTTGTATCATACCCACAAACATAACGCGTCATAATGTAATTTTCTATGACTTGCAAACACTCATTTAAAAGTGTCTGCTCTTTAACACTATGACTTAAAAATAAAATTAACGGCATAGCGGTATTGACATTTATTACGCTTATGATATGAAATAAACGCTTCATATCCTCATCAAAACGCAACGCCCCTCCCTTAAAAAAGGGTAAATTTATATAAATTTTTGCATATTCTTTAATGTGCTTTAAAAAGTTTTCTAATTCATCATTGTTAAAATTTTCAATATATCCTTTATAAAGAAAACTTAAATCCTCCAAAGAATTTTTCTCTGGATTAAAAAATTGCCCCACAACAGCAAAGGCATGAAGAAAAATTTCACTTTGCACCCTTTTAATTCTACCTATCTCAACTTCTATTTCCCAAAATTCTCTATTTTCTTTCACTTCAAAAACTGCTTCCCAACACTCCTTATAAAGCTTCTCATAATCTGCACCTATTTTAAGAGCCTTTGCAAAAATAGCATTTTTAATAATATCTGTCGCCGTTAGTCTTAAACCAGCCGTGTTAATAGAATCGAAATTTTTTTGCTCATCTTCATTTGCTTCCAAATTAATAGCAACCCATAATTTTGACTCTAAAATAAAATCTAAAAAGTCCCTAAAGTCCAATTTTTCATTTTCAATTTGCTCTTTAAAACACTGATAACATTGAAAAATTTTCTCATTTTGATATAAATGATTAATCCCCTCATCACCACGCAAAACAGCTGCAAAAATTTCTCTATCAACTTTAAAATGCTCTATTCTTGGCTTTTTATTTTTAGTTGGTTTTTGAAACAAATACTCAGCATAATCACTCTTATCTTCATCGTCTAAACACTCATATAAAACCTTAACTAAAAGGGAAAAGGTTGTTAATCTTTGCTGTCCGTCAATCAAACTTCTTTTTGAACCCTCTCCAGCATTCGTGGCTAATTGCTTAAAAATGACAGAGCCTAAAAAATGGTCTTTTTTATTATCTTTATAACTCTCCTTTAAGTCCTTAAATAATTGTTCCCACTGCTCTTTATCCCAAGCATAAGCTCTTTGAAAAAATGGAACTTCGATACAATTTTCCTCTCGCATAAAGCCAAAATTCTTCTCTGACGCTTTCATTGTTTTTCCTCCTCTAATTAAAAATCTCTCTTATTATGCTCAAGCCCTATCTGCCATTACTCCCCTCTTAGGACCACTTTTTCCGTGGCATTCTTTAAATTTCTTTTCGCTTCCGCAAGGGCAAGGAGCATTTCTAGGCACTCTTTTAAATTCCGCTTCGCCTAAATTATCCTCACTCGCACCTATTTGTGCGGTATTTTCCAAAAACTCTTCATTTTCCCTACTTGCCTTTTGCTCTAAATTTTCCGCTTCTTTTTGTGAAAACTGCACACTAAAAAGTAGCTTAATGCTATCAAATTTAATGCGTTCTACAAGCTCTAAGAAAAGATTATAACTCTCTTTTTTATATTCCACCAAAGGATCTTTTTGGTTATACCCTCTAAGTCCTATGCCCGTTTTTAAAATATCCATTTGATACAAATGCTCTCTCCAAGCATTATCTAAAACTTGCAAATACAAAATTCTCTCGATATTTCTCAACTGTTCCTTCGCAACTTGTGCCATTTTTGCTTCATAAGAGCGTTCCAAAATTTCGCTTAATTTCTCCTCCAAAGCAACCAAATCAAGCTCCTTAAAATCCGCCTCATTAATCTCAGTCGCAAAATCGTGGGCTATTTTTTGCTTTAAGCCCTCAAAATCGTCCAAACTCTCACCCATCATCATAGAATTTAGAGTATTTTGTGCATATTCTTTAATATTTTGCGAAATTTTTGCTCTAATATCATAATTTTCATCTAAAAGCTCATTGCGATAACGATAAATCGTCTTTCTTTGCTCATTTGCCACATCATCATATTCTAGCAAGTGCTTACGACTTTCAAAATGCAAACTTTCCACCTTTTTTTGTGCATTTTCCACCGCCCTTGTAACAATGCGACTTTCAATACTCTCACCCTCTTTAATGCCAAGTCTTTCCATAATGCCCTTAATCTTATCGCCCCCGAAAATACGCAAAAGATTATCTTCAAGGCTTAAATAAAAACGACTTGTCCCAGGGTCCCCTTGACGACCAGAACGCCCACGAAGCTGATTATCAATTCTACGGCTCTCGTGCCTTTCCGTGCCGATGATGTAAAGCCCCCCAAGCTCTCTAACCTCATCATTGATTTTTATATCCACTCCACGCCCTGCCATATTTGTCGCTATGGTAACCGCACCTTTTTTACCTGCATCGGCGATGATTAGGGCTTCTTGCTCGTGATTTTTAGCATTTAGCACATAATGGGGGATTTTTTCCTTAGCTAACATAGAGTGAAATACCTCACTTCTTTCGATGCTCGCCGTCCCCACAAGCACAGGCTGTCCTTTGGCATTTGCTTTTTTAATCTCCTCAATCACTGCCTTAAATTTTTCCTCTTGAGTTTTATAAATTAAATCGTCCTTATCCTGCCTTTTAATAGGGATATTTGTGGGGATAGAAACGACATCTAAATTATAAATTTGCGAAAATTCTGTCGCTTCTGTTTGTGCTGTGCCTGTCATACCTGCTAATTTATCATACATTCTAAAATAATTTTGAAAGGTAATATCGGCTAAAGTTTGGCTTTCTTCTTGGATTTTCACGCCCTCTTTCGCCTCTAAAGCCTGATGAAGCCCTTCGCTAAAACGCCTTCCCTCACTAAGTCTGCCCGTAAATTCATCGACAATAACGATTTCATTACCCCTTAAAACATAATGCACATCTTTTTCAAAAAGATTATGTGCCTTTAAGGCTTGATCAAGCTGATGTGCCAAAATGGCATTATCAAGGCTGTATAAATTCTCCACACCAAAAAGCTTTTCCGCCTTTGCTATACCTTCTTCTGTGATTAAAATATTGCGATTTTTCTCATCGACTATAAAATCGCCACTAGCCTTAACGCCCTTAGCCAAATCTTTAGCCTCTGGTGCCTCTCCCCTTTTAAGGGCTTTTGCCACTTCATTTGCTTTAATATAGCCATCAAGTGTGCGGTTCGTAGGACCTGAGATAATCAAAGGCGTCCTCGCCTCATCAATCAAAATGCTATCGACCTCATCGACAATGACAAAATGATGTCCCCTTTGCACCTTTTCCGCTTTAGAAAATTTCATATTATCGCGTAAATAATCAAAGCCAAATTCATTATTTGTGCCGTAAGTGATGTCGCACTCATAAGCTTTTTTATGATCTAAATCACTATTTGCAGAAGAAAGCACCACCCCAACGCTAAAGCCTAAAAAATGATAAATCGCACTCATTTGCTCAGCATCTCTTTTAGCAAGATAGTCATTCACCGTGACCACATGCACACCCTTGCCACTCATCGCATTTAAAACCACAGGTAAAGTCGCCACTAAAGTTTTACCTTCGCCCGTTTTCATTTCGGCTATTTTACCCTCACAAAGCACCATACCACCGATGAGTTGCACATCAAAATGACGCATATTAAGCGTTCTTTTTCCCACCTCTCTTACTATGGCAAATACATCGTTTAAAAGCTCATCTAAGCTTTTCTTTTCGCTCAAAAGCTCTTCTTTAAAACTCGCAAATTTAGCCTTTAATTCCTCATCACTCAAATTTTCATAAACACTCTCTAGGGCATTGATTTGCGTTACTCTTTTAAGATATTTTTTAACCTCACGCTCATTTTTCGTGCCAAAGATATTTTTTAGGGTATTTAAAAGCATTTGAAACCTTTTTATTATTTTATTTTAAAGCGTAATTATAACGATTAATTGTTAAATTTAACGCACAGTATAAGGCAAACTTAAAGCATATTTTAAATAATTGCCAAAGGCTTTTATTAACCAAGTTTCATTAAAATCGCCTAAAAATTAAGGAGGTAAGATGAAATTTTTTATCCTTTTAAGCCTAATTTGTGGTTTCGTTTTTGCTTATGATTTAAATTATGAAAATTACACAAGCAAATTTACTCAAAGTGTGAGTTCTAAAAATAGTCAATTTGACTATAAGGGACATTTTGTTTTAGAAAAGGATAGAGCCTTTTGGTCATATGAAAGCCCAAGCAAAAAAGAAATTTATATTAATAAAAATGAAATTGTCATAGTCGAGCACGATTTGGAGCAAGTGAGCTTTGTAAGACTTGAAAAAATCCCAAATTTAAATGCTATTTTCAAACAAGTTAAAGAAATAACGCCTAATAAACTTAAGGCTAATTATGAAAATGTCGATTATTTTATCACGCTTTTTAATGATGAAGTCAAAAGCATACAATACACCGATGAATTTGAAAATAAAGTGCTTATCACACTTCATAAGCCTCAAAAAAATACCAAAATCAATCCTCAAATTTTCAAACCAAAATTTCCGCAAAATTACGATATCTTACGCTAATTTTGCGTAGTATTTTCATCGAGTTTTAACTCAAAACCTGTCGTATTATTATCAAGGCTTAAGCCTTTTTTTATCTCTTCCTCGATGCTTTTAGAAAGCTCAAAAAGCTTAGGGTCAATTCCCTCATCTTCTTGCTTTTCTTCATCTTCATTTAAATTTTCAAAGAGTTTTGGCAGAGATAAATTATCATTTTGCTGACTCAAATTTGTTTCAATTTGTGGCACTTGTATCTTAGGAATTTTAAGCTTTGGTGCATTTTGCAAGTCTTTCACACTTTCCTTAACCTCTTCTTTTAAATTCTTTGTATCTGTGCTTTCTAAAAAACGCTTAAATTCTTCAATGTCAAATTTCTCCACCCCACTCAAAGACAAAATATAAATGTCATTAAGTTTAATTTTATATTTTTTATCCGCAAATTTACTTAAAGTTTTTTTAAAATTATTCTTACCAAGTTCCGTGAAAATATCTTCATAAAAAAAGCCGGAAATGACCGTATTAACACTATCGATAAGTTTTTTTTCATTTGCCTTAAGATTTTTCCCCTCAAATTCTAGGCTTATTTCTATTTTTTTAAGCACATTTGCCCCACTTTTTGAGTAAAGTTCCGTTCTTAATTTCTCAAGTTCTACCACTTC
>ERZ1034713.1209-NODE-1209-length-12197-cov-5.684237_pt1 | contig 12197 bp, 8 predicted proteins | sample MGYA00520692_ERZ1034713 | MGnify/ENA primary metagenome ERZ1034713 (study PRJEB33766, sample SAMN09781717) | gut metagenome | biome: gut microbiome | host: Homo sapiens | place: Madagascar | study: EMG produced TPA metagenomics assembly of the PRJNA485056 data... | reverse complement strand
TCGATGCGATCGCGACCGGTGGAAAGTATTTCTTTATCTCGGATTCGAAGACGAACAAAGTGTATGTATATGATAAAGTCCCGAACCGTACAACGAAGCCGGTTACAACGATCAAGGGCGCACACGGTTCGCTGGCATCCAACGGAACGCTCCTTACGGTATCCGGCAATGTTGCCTCCTCATCGGTGGGCGGTGATCTGTGCAAGACGGTTATGATCTATGATCTGAGCAATCTGAAAAATATAACAAAGCAGCAGGTACATGAATTTACCTATAAGGGAGAACATAAGACGTTCAATTTCGCAACGGACTGCGTAATCACAAAGGACGATAAACTTGTTGTGGCGGATCAGGGGGACAATTATGTGCTGATCTGGAACGATTATAAGAATGCGGCAGGCGGCAGCGAACCGGACTGTGTTCTGGGGCGTGGCAGCACCTATTATGATTCTTCCATGCTCACGGGAAATATACCGGGGCGGCCGGTGGATACGATCGGCGTAACGGGTAAGGATTCGCTGGTGATGCCGACATTCCTCGCATACGACGGAAATTATCTGTGGGTCGGTGAGTTTAAGTTCAGCAGCCGTCTGCTTCGATTCAGCGGAAAATTATAATTTAGGTTATAATTTTGATCGTAAAAGGGTACTTGAAAATCCAAGTACCCTCATGTATAATCTACTTAGGAAGTGAATCGGATATGACTCCGATTTGCCCTCGGTAAATACTTATTTTGAAATAGCATCTACTTTTGGTCGAGTGGGATGCTATTTCTTTTTGTTACTATGATTGTCTATGTAAGACAGCGCCGCAAAGATTACAAGCAACAATGTTAAAACGTTGTCTAAGCTCATTGGCATCACCCTCTCTAAAAACTCAAGGGCATCTAACAATCGGAAAATCACATCCTGTTTCCTGTTCGATGATACAATTAAATGATATCACAAATAGAACGTATGTTCAACTGAAACATTGAAAAAGAGGTGTATATATGAACCATACGATTGACCCGGTATATGACAAAAAAAGTCCGTCGTGGGAATTACCTACGGCGGATTTATATTTGAATCGCTTTCGAGAATTATTTTTAGTCGGAACTGACAGCACCCCCAACCCCCATCGGCTAAAACACAACAGCTCCTTTTGATGGTTTTATCATAGCAACGGAATGTGAACGTGTTGTGACAAGGCACTGAATACTTTATAAAAATTGGAAACAAATTCTAAACAAATTAAAACCAGGTGGTTATAACAACGGAAATCAGAGCACACGAGTCCGGTGCTTTCTCGTGGTAAAAAAGCACAGAATTGTGATAATTGAGCTCCGTATTCTGTGGTAAGATAGATGCAGTACATAAGTCTCATAAGAATGTGGAGAAATGCAATGGAACAGATACTGATCGTGGAAGATGACTGGGAATTGAATCGAGGGATTGCAAGGCAGTTGGGAAAGGAACACTATGCGACGCTTGCCGCGCACACGATGGAGGAGGCAAAAAGTATCCTTCGCGTGGAGCCAGTGCATCTGGTTTTGTTAGATGTCAATCTGCCGGACGGCGACGGATTTGCGCTGCTGGAGTGGATGAACCGGGAGCAGAAAGCATGTCCGGTCGTGTTTCTGACGGCGCGTGATCTGGAGGAAGATGCTTTGCGAGGGTACGAACTCGGTGCGGTGGATTATGTGACAAAGCCTTTTTCCAATAAGATACTGCTAAAGAAGATCGCGGTCATCTTGAGGCAGACCTCACATGCCGATACACAGGATTATGGGGATGGCTATCTGACGGTTTCGTTGATGCAGGGCAAGGTGAGGATACGGCAGCAGTTGTGTGCGGTTACGCCGACGGAGTTCTGCATTCTGTCTGCTTTTTTGCGTGCGAGAAATCAGCTCCTGACATACGATATGCTGCTGGATGTGTTGTGGGAGAACGGTAATCAGATCGTGGACAAGCATGCACTTGCCGTCAACATCGGTCGGTTGCGTGCCAAGATCGAAGATGAAGAACACAAATATATTGCGAATGTTTATGGGATGGGATATCAATGGATTGGAAATTGACGGTCGCGCTTGTGATGGTTGTGGTTGCTTTATTTATGGGAATGCGGTATCGCAAGCTGCGAAAAGATGTGGATAAATTTGCCGGACAGATGGAGCAAAGCCTCGATGCGATCGTCGAGGGAGAAAGCGAAGCGGAAGTGCTTGAGGATTCGCTTTTTGCGAAGCTGCAGGAAAAGTTGCTGCGCACGAATCATATTTTTGCGTTACGCGAGCAGAAGAATGAAAAAGAACGGGAGCAGTTGCAAAGCTTGATCTCCGACATTGCACATCAAAGCCGTATCCCGCTTGCAAATCAGAAAATCTATCTGGATCTTCTGGCGGAGGAAGTGCATTCCGAGGAGGGAATGCAGGCACTTGACAGTCTGGCGCATCAGACCGGGCGGTTACAGTTTTTGATGGAGAGCATGATCAAGTTGTCGCGCATGGAGAGCGGCATTATACAGATCAGGAAAAAGCCGCAGGATCTCATGGAGACGATCCGAAAGGCAGTGGCGGGGATCGTTGTGGAAGCATCGAAGAAGAACCAGCAGCTTTCCGTGGACGGACCCACGCAGCTTACCGTCATGCATGATGCGAAGTGGACGACCGAGGCGATCGGAAATGTTTTGGAGAATGCCGTCAAATATACCGGTGAGGACGGACAGATCCGCGTGACGGTGCGCAGGCAGGAGATTTTTACGGTAGTTGAGGTGACGGATACCGGAAGAGGGATTGCTGCGGAGCGTCAGGCGCAGATCTTCGGGCGTTTTTACAGGGAGCCGGAAGTGCATGACCGGCCGGGCATTGGCATCGGATTGTATCTGACCAGAAAGATCATGGAGGCGCAGGACGGATATGTGGATGTTGTATCGAAACCGGGCGTGGGCGCAACGTTCCGGCTGCATTTGCAGAATGCGAATGTCACAGAAATGTGATCGCCGGCGTGATCGGTTTGTGATAATTGACCGCTATGCTAAAAGCTGACGTCAAGGGAACTGACGTGGAAAACAGAGTGGTCAAGGAGGAAGAACAGTGGAAAACTGGATGGTGGAAACGCGGGCATTAAAGAAATATTACAGGCTCGGAGACAATACGGTAAAGGCGCTCGATGATGTCGATTTTCGCGTGAGGGAGCAGGAATTTGTCGCAATCATCGGTAAATCGGGTAGCGGAAAGAGCACGCTTTTGCATATGCTGGGTGGACTCGATGTGCCGACGGGTGGCGAGGTTTGCATCGCGGGCAGAAATATTGCGGGGATGAAGCGTGAAGAATTAACGGTGTTTCGGCGCAGAAAAGTCGGATTTATTTTTCAAAGCTACAATCTGGTGCAGGATCTGAATGTGTACGAAAATATTGTTCTTCCGATCCGGCTGGACGGCAAGCGCGTGGATCGCGACTTTGTAGAAGAGATTATGCAATTATTGCAGATGGAAGATAAAAAGGAGGCACTACCGGGGACGTTGTCCGGCGGGCAGCAGCAGCGTGTGGCGATCGCGCGGGCACTGGCAGCAAAGCCGCAGATCATTCTTGCGGATGAGCCGACCGGAAATCTGGACTCTGTGACCAGCCATGAAGTGATGGGGCTGCTCAGGGTGGTGGCGAAACGCTATGCGCAGACGATCATTCTGATCACGCATGATCAGGACATCGCGCAGATGGCGGATCGTATTGTGCGCATCGAGGACGGGCGTATCGTATCCGGTAACTTAGGTGAGAAAGCGGGTGATCGCGATGCTGAGTAACAACAATCAGGCGGTCATAAAGAATCTCGCCAAAGCATCACTGATGCACAATCTCCGAAGGTATCTGGTGATGTTTCTGGCAATTCTGTTGTCGGCATTTATGCTTTTTTCCGTGTTGACGGTCGGGGCAACGTATTTTAAGATGTGGCGAATCCAAAATCTCCGGCTGGATGGGGCGGAGTTTGATGCCATCATGTACGGAGCCACGGATGCACAGATGGAGAAGTTGAAAAACAACGCGGATATCACGGATGTAGGTGTGCTCGCGATCGCGGGATTTATCGATGGTTCCGAGAAAAATGATATGGCGGACACTTCGCTGGTGTGGGTGGATGACACATATTGGAACAAGATGCAGGCACCTGCAAAGAAATATGTGAAGGGGCATTATCCGGGGAAAAAGAATGAGGTGATGGTCACGCCCAGGGCGCTCGAAGAGTGTGGAATCAGTGATTACGGGATCGGAGATTCGTTTCGGGTGAAGTGGACGGACACACAGGGTGTGCAGCACAATCTGGATTTTACGATATGCGGCATCTGGGACGGTTATGGAACGAAGAATCTGTTTTATGTGTCCAAAGCATTCTACGACGCATCCGGCTGGACTCTGGACAACGTCAGTTCCGGTCGCATTATGGTGAATTTTAAACAGAAGATTATGACGACCGCGAAGCAGAATGCGTTTATCGAGTCGATGAATCTATCTAAAAAGCAGAGAATTTTCTTTATGACGGAACTTGGAAATTCGGTTCCGCTTTATCTGGGACTTCTGGCATTGATCCTTGTTACCTGCGTGTGTGCCTATCTGTTGATCTACAATATTATGTATCTGTCGGTTACCGGAAATATCCGTTACTATGGACTGCTCCAGACGGTCGGGATGACAGGACACCAGATCTACCGTCTGATCTATCGGCAGATGCTGTTCGTGGGAACCGGCGGAATCGTTCTTGGCATCGCGGGAGGATGCGGGATTTCGTTTTTCGTGATTCCGTCGCTTGTCAAAGCGTTCGGAATCCGGGACAAGGTGCAGGTGGTATTTCATCCGGCAATCTTTGTGCTGACGGTGCTTCTTGTTGCGGTAACGATCTATATCGGAAACCGGAAACCGGCAAAGATTGCAGTCACGGTCTCGCCGATTGAGGCGAACCGATATTCGACGGAAATAATGCCCCATGGAAAAACACATCTCTCTCATGAGAAGGGTAATGTAATCGGACATATGGGCGCACGGAAAGTGTTTGCGGAGAAGAAGAAAACACTTATCAGCATTCTCTCGCTTGCGGTGGGGCTGTCCGTGTTTGTGTGCGTGATCACGCTGCTTCGAAGTCAGGGACCGCGCACGATCGTATCGAGTGCATGGAACGATGATATGGAGATCAGCAATCGCCTTTTGTCAAAGGACGGTGCGAAGTGGAAAGAGGTCATGGACGATGTTTTCTTGCAAAAGATTGCCAATACGGACGGTGTGCAGGAGGTACATACGGTCACAACGGCGCAGGCGATGGTTCCGTGGGAGCCGGAGTTTGCAGACAAGTGGATGCGCGAGTTTTATGAGATGTGGATGGAGATTTCCTATGAGGATGAGAAGAAGGAATACCAGGAGCATCCGGAGAATTTCGGAACGGTTCTGGTCGGAATCGACGAGAAAAATTTTGAGATTTTAAATGAATCACTGGAGCAGCCGATTGATGCAAAAGCGTTTCAGCAGGGCAAAACCTGCGTGATCTACCGGAATGGTCTGTCGTTTGAGGATCGGGAACTGGTGGGGAAAACGTTGCATGCGGCAGAGCTTGGAAACCGGGATCATGCTTTTTCTTTTGTGATTGCGGGCGTCACGGACGATTCTACGATGACCGGGCCGATCACAGGGTATCCGCCGACGATCATTATCAGTCAGGATGCGCTTGCCTCGCTTCATCTGGATACTTATACCTACAAAGCCTGCGTGTATTATGACAAGGCATATGATACTGCAACGCAGAGCCGTGTGGAACAGATTGTCGGGGGTTCGAAGGATGCTAGGTGCTTAAAAATGGAGTCCAGGATCGAATCGATGGAGGAACTGAAAGCGGCGCAGGGAAATATGACCGGTGTCGGAATCGGGATCTCTCTGATACTTGCCGTCATCGGTGTCATGAATTATATCAATACGATTATCGGTAATATTGCAAACCGCAGGAAGGAGCTTGCCATCTTAGAGAGCATTGGAATGACGCGAAAGCAGATGAATCGTATGCTCATGCGCGAAGGAAGCATCTACGCGCTCGGCGCGATCTTTGTTACGATGGTGGTCGGATTGCCGGTTACATGGGGATTGTATCAATCCATGAACTATATGAATGTGCCGTTTTTTCTGCCGGTCGCACCGATCGGTATTGTCGTTCTGCTGCTTTTTGTCATATGTGTCGGGGCACCGCTTGTTTTGCTGAATGCGATGTGCAAAAAAGGAAGTGTGGTCGAGCGCATTTGTCAGAGTGATGAGTAGCAGTAAAGGGGCTGTGAAATAAGTCCCTAAAAGAAATAGGACCATTCGTTCATGCGAAAGGTCCTATTTTTGTGGTAAAATTAACTTGCGATGAAAACTTTACACAATAATTATTGTAATTCAAAACAAGGATATTTACCACTTACCGGAAACCTGTTTACAGAATGAGGCCTTTTGAATATACTCACATTAAACAAGGCAATCGATCGAAAGTATACTGCAGATATGGCAGATCTTTTGAAACTGTTTGAAACCGGAAATGCCCCGCGCATTGCTCAGGGCAATCGCGAACATTGCATGAAAGTATGCCTCGCATAGCGATGTTCGGTCATTAAGGAGTTTACCATGAAAATCAAAATCGAAATTGACGAAAGTCTGCAGGAGGACGAAGTCCTCATACGATGCAGAGTCTGGAATCTACCGACGGTCAGTGTGTTCAGTGTTATTCTCACTGTGTTTCTGGCATGGCTTTTTATTGAAGGTCTCCGTCATTTGAACTTCTGGGAAATTCTGTTCCCGATCGCCTTTTTCTGCATTATTTATGCAAAACCACTCGGGATTACCGCATTCACGCCTTGGCCGGTACTCGGCGCCGCGCTTCTCGGCAGTATCGGACTTTCTATGATATTTAAGCCCAAAAAGCATCACGAATGGACGGACGCAAGTACACACGACAACAGTTTTGGTTCCAACAGTGAGCAGTGCAACGGAGAGAACCTTCGCTTTGACAACAGCTTTGGAGAGTCGATCAAGTACATCAACACTGACAATTTGTGCAGCGTATCCGTCGATAACAGTTTCGGCGCACTGACGATCGTGTTTATATAATGAGGAAAATGATTAATAGAGGAAAAAGGTCTATTCTGTTGCGGCAGGATAGACCTTTTGTTGACTTTGGTCGAAGAGTAAAATAAAACAGGTCGGAAAAAATGTATGATAATAGCAAAAACAGGTCAGAAAAAATGTAAGGTAAGTTATTGAATAGGTCGGAAAAAATGTGATATACTATGATCAAAGAGGTGAATGAGTATGTATAGATCCGCAATAAATGCGCTTTTGCAGTGGAAAAATAAAGATAATAGAAAGCCGTTGATTATAATGGGGGCAAGACAGGTTGGAAAAACCTGGTTGATGAAGGAATTTGGTAGAACAAATTATGAGAAAGTGGCATATATTTCATTTTACAATAATAAGAGAATGGATGAAGTATTTCAGAATGATTTTGATGTAAAACGGATCATTATGAATTTAAATATTGAAGCGGGTGTTGCAATCACACCGGGAGATACGCTGATTATATTGGATGAAATACAAGATTCTCCAAAAGTTTTGGAATCATTAAAATATTTTTGTGAGGAGGCTCCGCAGTATCATGTTGTTGCGGCTGGTTCGCTTCTTGGAGTGGCGATTCATGAAGGGGTTTCCTATCCGGTTGGAAAAGTGGATCTGTTGGATCTTTATCCGCTTAATTTTCGTGAGTTCTTGTATGCAATGGAGGAACAGGGACTTGCGGATGCGCTTGAAACCAAAGATTATACGCTGATTGATAATTTCTCGGACAAATATCTGTTTTGGTTGAAAAATTATTATTATACAGGAGGAATGCCTGCTGTTGTTGATGCGTTTCGTATGCACAGGAATTATGCTGAAGTTCGACAGATTCAAAATGACATTGTGCGACAGTATGAAGGGGATTTCGGAAAACATATAGATGCACACACTTTGCCAAGAATTCGTTTGGTTTGGGATTCGGTGCCAATGCAATTAGCAAAGGAAAATAAAAAATTCTTTTTTGGCCAGATCAAAAAGGGTGCGCGCAGCAGTGAGTATGAGCTTGCGATTCAGTGGCTGGTGGATTGTGGACTGGTGTATAAAGTGAATCGTGTAAATGAACCCAATATGCCATTGAAAGCATATAAAAGTATGAATGCATATAAGCTTTTTCTGCTTGATGTCGGATTATTAGGGGCATTGAGTGAACTTGAAGCGGAATCAATATTGGATGGGAATGATATATTTGTCGAGTTCAAAGGTGCACTTACAGAACAATATGTTTTGCAGCAACTAATATCGGATACAAGATATACACCATATTATTTTGGAACGGAAAAGGCAACGTTTGAGCAGGACTTCCTTGTGCAGAGAGGAAAGGATATTGTTCCGATAGAAGTCAAAGCAGGGGATAATATTCGGTCACAAAGTCTGAAAGCATATTGTGATAAGTTTCATCCAAACAAGGCGGTGCGCTTTTCAACCTTAAAATATATTGATCAGGGATGGATGGAGAATATACCGTTATATGCGGTGTGCAATCTCTAAGAAATAACCGAAAAACATAAAACAAAAAGTCTATTCTGCCGCGGCAGGATAGATTTTTTCTTTTGATGGGATTTTTTGACAGGTTCGTCCGTCTAATAAGTGTAAAGCAAAAAGGAAACCATTTGCTTTGACAAGATCTCAGCGCGCAGGAGAATGGCCATGAAGAAAACAGAAATGATGAATTTAATAAGAAAGGCAAAAGACCGGGATCCGGATGCTTTTACAACTCTGATGCAGCAGTATACAAAAGACATGTATCGCGTTGCAATCGCCATCTTGATGAATGACGAGGATACTGCGGATGCGATTCAGGAGACGATACTTGATTGTTGGGAACGGATCGGGACGCTCAGGGAGGACCGGTATTTTAAGACCTGGCTGACAAGAATCCTGATCAACAATTGTTATGACGTCAGGAAAAAGCGTGAGGATTTCGCTCCGATGGAGGAATACGAGCCACCGGCGGCGGAGGATTCCTACAACCTGGAACTGAAAGAAGCGTTGACCGCGTTGGATGAAATCTACCGCATTCCGATGCTGCTCTATTACGGGCAGGGGTGGAAGACAAAGGAGATTGCAGGGCTGTTGCATGTTTCAACGAGCACGATTCAGACAAGGCTGGCGCGAGGCAGGGAAAAACTGGCAGCCTATTACAGAAAGGGGTAGCGTGATGAACAAGAATTCCAATTTTTTTCAGGAAGATATCAAAGTACCGGAAATTGTATTGCAGAAAGCGGACGAGGCTTTTGCCAAAATTCAGACGGAGGGCAGAAGTGCTATGACAAAAAATAATCAGACACAGAAAAAGAAACGTGGTTTTTGGAAGAATCCGGCAGCAGTCGCGGCGTGTGCATGTCTTATTATTGCTGGAAGCGTGACCGTTGGAGCTGCTGTACACCATGTGTGGAGCCGCGGAATGAAGGGAACCTTGCAGGCCACTGACACACAGCAGAAGGAACTGACCGACAAGGGCGCGGCTGTAGTCTTAAAAGAGGATGCGGATTACAGCAAGCTTGCAGTTACAGATAACGGCATAACGATTACACCGGAGACTATCATTGTAGATAAGTATTTTGCACATATTTCATTTTCGGTAAAGGGATATGACCTTGCAGAGGGCGATGAGCCGGGCTTTGGTGACTGGAATATTGGTGTGAAAGGCGAAAAAGCGCCAGGAAATGTACAGGCATACGGCGAATTCTATGATGGAACTGTCTGTGATGAAAACGGATATCCGGTCTACGAAGATGGAACGCCTATCGAGGAGGATGAGAATGGAGGAATGATCCTGCATTATGTGGACAAAGATGGAAATCTGGAGTTTGTTGCAAGTATTGGTGTCGCGGATCAGAAAGACAGTCTTCTGGGAAAGACGATCTATTGCAAGTTGAAAGATCTTGGAACGCTTTATAAAACCAGCTTTACACCTGCAAAAGAAGGAAACTGGGATTTTGAGATCAAGCTTCCGGATGTCAGTACCGCAAGAGATATTACGGTAGGAAAAAGTATAGAAGGTACGCCTTTTACGATGGATACGATTGAACTTTCACCAATTTCTATCCGCATCAATTACAGCGTAAACGGTAAAGTAGAAATCAAAGAGGATACCAATCAGGTACCATTGTTCAAAGGCGTTGTTCTTAAGGATGGAAAGAAGCTTCCGTTCCTTGGAGATGCCGGCGGTTCCGGATATGATGATGACGCGATGAAAAAGGCATATTCCTTGCGGTCATTTGTACAGGTGATCGATCCGGATCAGGTGCAGGCACTTATTATGCAGACAAGTGATGTTGGTGGGGATACCATGGAGATTCCTATTCGATAATAATTGACGAACACGCCCGTTGCTCATCGTTCGATAACGTGTTATACTTGTGCCATCAAATGTAGACACAAGGAGAAAAATAAGAGAATGAACAAAGGTAAAATTCGTACAAGAGGACTGACGATTCGTGCGAAGATTTTGATCCCGGCGATTCTTATCATTGTTTTTATCTGTGCTTTGATGGGATACAATTCTTATACCCGTTTCAAAGAAACGATGGTAAAAATGGGTGTTGAGGAAGCGGATATGGTGGCAACGATTGTAGTGGATTCACTGGATGCTAATCTGGTTTCCCAGGTGACGGTCGGATCGGAAGATACGCAGGTTTATCAGAATCTACAGGGAGATCTGCGACAAAAGCAGGAGACATGCGGTATCGCTTTTTTATACACGTTGTATACGGATGGAACAAACGTCTATTACGGCGTGGATTCGGATGAAGATCCGGCAATGGTCGGGGATGTATTTGATTCGTCTTATGCGGAACTGAAGTCAGTGTTTGACGGCAGGGAATACATTCAGGATTACATTGATTATACGGAAGACGGAGAATTGATCACGGTATATAAACCAATTGAGGATAATACCGGAAAAGTGGTTGCGGTTCTCGGGTGTGATTATGATGCGTCATCGATTGCGGCAGAATTGCAGAAGACGGTTGCACGGACATTTCAGATTGGTGGAATCTGTCTGGCTCTGGCGGTTTTGATTCTGATCGTGATCGTTAGCAGAATTACGAAGGGACTGATGCAGGTTAATGCGAAGATCTATGATCTGGTGCATAATGAGGGTGACCTGACACAGAAACTGGATGTGAGAAGCGGTGACGAACTGGAACTGATTGCAGGCAATGTCAATGAGCTGCTGGCTTATATCCGTAAGATTATGATCGAGATTTCGTCCGGTTCTAACCGGTTAATGTCCTCTTCGCGGAAAATGGTGGATCATTTGATATCTGCGGATGCAAGTATTACTGATGTGTCCGCAACGATGCAGGAGATGAGCGCGGCGATGGAAGAGACTACTTCTTCACTCAACCAGATTACGGATGCTATGGAAGAGATCTATTCTTCGGTGGAAAGTATCGCAGGTAATGCGAATGCGGGAAATGCCTCCGCACAGGATATGGAGAGCCGGGCTTCGCAAGCAAATGAAACAGCACAGGCTGGGCAGCAGAAAGCAAACACTGAGACGGAAAAGATGGCGGAACTGTTACGGGAGAAGATTGCAAGATCCAAGTCGGTTGAACAGATTTCGGTTTTGACTTCCAATATTATTGAGATTACGGAACAGACGAATCTCCTTGCACTCAATGCAAGCATTGAAGCAGCGCGTGCGGGGGAAGCAGGACGAGGATTTGCGGTTGTCGCGGATGAAATCGGAAAACTGGCAGGCAATTCTGCAGATGCAGCAACGAAGATCCGTCAGGTCAGTGCAGAGGTGATTCAGGCGGTCGACGAACTGGCAGAAGGTGCGCGGCAGATGATCGAATTTGTGCGGACATCCACAGAAGAAGGATTCGGCGGTCTTGTTGCAACAAGCGAGAATTATGCGACGGATGCGAATGCGATGCGCGCAATGATGGGGCAGTTTTCGCAGACGGCAGAAGAACTTCGCAACACAATGGATGGTATTCGGGAGGCTATCTCAGCAGTCAATATTGCAGTGGAGGAAAGTGCCAAAGGCATTGCGGGCGTGTCCGAGTCTTCGGTTCAGCTGAGCGGCAATGTCAATGATATCCAAAGTGAAGCGTCTGACAACAATGGAGTCGCAGAGAATCTGGC
>ERZ1034713.1205-NODE-1205-length-12236-cov-60.379854_pt1 | contig 12236 bp, 7 predicted proteins | sample MGYA00520692_ERZ1034713 | MGnify/ENA primary metagenome ERZ1034713 (study PRJEB33766, sample SAMN09781717) | gut metagenome | biome: gut microbiome | host: Homo sapiens | place: Madagascar | study: EMG produced TPA metagenomics assembly of the PRJNA485056 data... | reverse complement strand
CCGTTCGAAAATCAACAGCAAGCTATTTGGTAAAAGCGGAGCCAAAACCCTTGATACCAATATCTGGAGGATATGATTGCCATCAGTGTAAAAAATGTAATATGATATATAAAGCTTTCATTTCCAATATATTAAATTAGCCAAATTTCGCAATAAATATAAAATATGTAACCAAAAGATTCGTCTCATAACTTTATTTTTTATATCTTTGTTCCCCAAAAACAATAGTTCGTTAATAAATCAATAATGTGCTAAGCAGCTATACGCTGTAAGCACGAGAGATCTTTGAAAATCTTACTAATTAAAGTTCGGTTCGGGTTGTACCCACATGCTTTAAAAATTCGTCTCACCAAATAAGTGTTAGTCATCAGTGACTTGAATGAAGACATAGAATATTCCATTCCCATCTCCTTCATAGTCACCTTGGCAACATTTAGTGATGTGAACGAAGCTTTGGAAGCAATATTCGATCTGGATCAATGGCAATAGCCCATCTTCCCTGTATTCATATATTTTGCGTTTGTAGTGATTTGCAAAGTTACTGAAAATCAGCGACTTGCCAAACTTTTTTGCAGTTAAGTTTTCAGAACCATTTCTTAATATAAGTTATTGATTAACAGACGAATAAATATTAATTTAACGCAGTGTTGATATAAGAAATATGCAATGATGAAAAGAAAGACAACTTATAATTTTCTGCAAATAGTTATCATAACCGTTTTGTTTCTGCTGGTTTCATGTGGCGGAAATCGTGTTGTGGATTCCAAGATGGCAAGTGCTGATAGTTTGATGGATGTCTGTCAGGATTCGGCACAGACAGCCTTAGCCATGCTTGATAGTCTGAAGGCGCAGAAGCCTAATATGAGTAAGGCTCAACAGATGCATTATGATCTGATTTATGCCAAGGCGATGAACAAGAGCTTTGTGGATTTTACCACAGATAGCGTGATGAAGCGGGTGGTTGCCTATTACGACAAGCACGGCTCTGTGAATGAGCGAATGCTGGCATATTATCTTTTAGGTTGCGTGTATCGGGATTTGCAGGATGCCCCTGCTTCTCTCGATAACTACTATAAGGCAGTGGAGCTGGCTGATACCACGAGTGCCTCGTGTGATTATGCCCTGTTGGCTAGGATTCATGGCGCTATGGTAGTTTTGTATAACAAGGAATCTTCTCCTCTGATGTCGATAAAAGAAGCGAAGCTTGCTGCTAAATACGCTTGGATGGCTAAGGATACATTGGCAGCAGTGGTTGCTTATCGCAACCAGGTTGGCGGTTATTATGACTTGGGCAATTCGGATTCTGTCTTGAGTATTTCCCTCAATGCCCATCATTTCTGCAGAAAAAATGGGATGGTTACAGAAATGTATCATGGTTTGAATGCCATCATAGATGTCTATATTAATAGGAAAGACTATAAGCGTGCAGATTATTATATCCAGATGATGCGGCAAAATTCAAATTCGTTTATTACCCCAAATCTGGTTCGTAGAGGTAATGAACTCTTATATTATAATATAGGTAGATATTATTGCGGCATTGGCAAGGTGGATGAGGGTATTGGCTATTTCCGTAAGATACTTACGGCAGACCATATTACATTCAACCAAAAAGAGGCGGCTTATAGAGGATTACATATTGCTTATCAGCTCAAGAGGATTCCTGATTCCATATCCAAGTATGCCCAGCTGTTTGTCAATGCCAATGATTCTTCCTATAGGCATAGCACTGTGGAGTCCATGTATAATATACAATCCATGTATGATTATCAGCATTACCAGCAACGAGCCTTGAAAGCACAGACGGAGAATCAGCTGTTGTGGCTATCTATGGCTTTGGGGACCGTTGTCTTGTTTCTTGTTGCAGTTGTTGTCTTTTTATACATACGCAAGCAGATGAAGCGGAGAAAGGCTGTATTGCTTGGAATAAACGCAGACTATAATAAGGTGCTTGATGAGTATAAGCGTTCTGTTGCCGATTTGAGAATGATAGAAAATAATTTTGAACAGTATCGGCAGAAGAAAGAACAGGAAATCCAGCAGATGAATCTGGCTCTGAATTCTTTTCATCAGGTTGGCGAAAATGAGAACTGGATGACGGAGATTAGCTTGCTTGATAATGAACTGGTGAATCATTTCCATGCGCAGGCAAATGGAGTGAGTTGCAAGATATCAGATAGTGAATGGGAAAAGTTGAAATCATTGGTCGAAAAGCAACAGCCTGATTTCATTCGCTTCATTTCTGCTCCGAGCAAAGGATTAACAGACAGGGAATATCTTGTAGCCATATTGGTAAAACTACATTTTATCCCTTCTGAGCTGTCTCTTTTATTGGGTGTCGGGGCGCAGCAAATTACCAATATCCGTTCGAAAATCAACAGCAAGCTATTTGGTAAAAGCGGAGCCAAAACCCTTGATGCCAATATCTGGAGGATATAATAGCCATCAGTGTAAAAAATGTAATATGATGTGTAAGGCATCCAATTCTAATATGTTATATTAGTTGGATTTCGTGATAAATGTAAAACGTGTAATCAAAAGATTCGCCTCATAACTTTATTTTTTATATCTTTGCCCCCAAAAAATAAAGTTATGAGACGAATCTTTTTTTATACAACTTTGCTGTTTGTATTAATGGCACAATACCCACAGGTTTCTTTTGCAGAAAAAAGAAATCTAATATTTACGGTCTGTAAGAATAATCCTTCAGACGTTCCAAATGAGGTTCCTCAAAGGACAATTATGATGATGCCGAGTGTTGCAATAGATGAATATGAGCTTTTCTTTTCTGACTTTCATCCATCATATATATTAAGGTTGGTAAACGAAGATGGATATGTCGTTTTCGAACAGAGTATTCCAGAATATGTTCTGCAACAAGAAATTCCTTTAGAATTGAAAGGTGATTATAAACTGATTTTGATTCAAGGGAAACGGATGCTTATTAGTAATATTACTTTATGAATTAATCGTTTTATGCTATGCTTGAAAGAATAGTTCTAAAGAAGAATGCAGACTTCCGACTTGCATTTAACCAGTGTTAAACGAGATAAAAAACGTTAATAAATAAATGCATATTTTGGAGATTTCTTTTTTTTACATAAATTTGCGCCTAAAAAATAACAATAACGATGAATAAACAAGTAATAATTAACAATCTAAACACATCAAAAAAGAATTGTGTTATTGTGTCAGTTGGCGATGGAAGCTTGCATCGTCAATTGTGCTATGATACAGCTAATTTTGATTTGCATTTGCTTGTTTATGACGATACTTATAATAAGTATCTTGGGGATTCAAAGTTTGTATGTAAACTGAAAGGTTACAAAATGGATATGTCTTTTCAATATTTTCAAATGCACCCTCAGTTTATAGAACAGTATGATTATTTCCTGTTGTTGGATGATGATATTCAAATCTCAGTAGATTCGGTCAATAAGTTATTTGAATTGATGAAGGAATACAAGCTTAAAATCGCTCAACCTTCATTGAGTAATTCTTATTATACGTATGAACATACATTGCACAATCCAATGTGTACAATACGATATACTAATTTTGTCGAAATGATGATGCCTTGCTTTTCACGTGAAGCTCTTATGGCAGTGATGGATACGTTTGAAGAGCATGTGCGTTGGTGTGGTATAGAGTATCATTGGCCTTTATTGATAAATAGCAATAAAAGAGATATAGCCATTGTTGATTCTGTCCAGGCAGTTCATACCCGTCCTGTACAGACTATAACAAACGAGAATTATCAAATTATGCTAGAATATTTACAAAAAAACAAACTTAAAAAAGAAATTGCTATATATATGGAATGTACTTGTTCCGATACAGATTATGAGGATTATAAGAAATTGAGGAAAAGAGTAGATGACATAATGGTAGAGCTTACAAATGGAAAACTATATAGGATGTTGACTTCCGAGTTGGTTCCTGTAGTATGTTTTTTCTGTTTATATTCTATGGCTTCAGAAAAGCGAATATATTTGGATATGGCAAAAAGAGCTGTTGATGAAATATATTTCAAGCATCGTGCTGATATTAAATCTTGTATAACGAAACAGGAAATTCGAAAATTATCAGTTTTTGTCGATTATTTACGACAGTATAATATTTCTCTGTGTGAAATTATGAAGTTTCTGCCAGAAGTTGATAAAAGGGCTACTAGCTTTGCTGACGTATTAGCTATGCTCAATATCAATGATGATTATGTAGATACAGATGTAATGGATTCTATAAGAAAGGGGGTGAAAAATTGTTTAGAACTCTTAACGGAAGAAAAGTATAAATATAAGTTTTTTTAGTATTAATCTTTTAAATTTTTGAATTATGCAGATAATAAAGAAAATTAAACCTGCGAATGTAGTTGATAAGGATTCTATGTTTCATATCCTTGGTGGCAATAACACTAATTCGTCTGATGGCTGTACTTGTCAGGGCAGCGGTGATAACAATAATAGAGCTAGCCAGTGTCATTGTGTTAACTAATGAAAGTTAGTAAGTATAATATTTACGTAGAAAAAGAAGGTCGCAAATTTGTTTATAACCAGTTGCGGTCTTCTTTACTCGAAATAGACGAAGAACTATTTCGACGACTTTCCATGCCTGATTCTGAAGTGGATACCTTGGATGATGAAATCTTGGAGGAGTTGCATGCCAATGGTGTGATCTGTGACACCAATCTAAATGAAGAAAATATAATTTTAGCAAATTGTAAGATTCGTCGTTTCTCCAATGATATGGCAAGGGTGACGATTCTTCCAACGCTGGATTGCAACTTTCATTGTTGGTATTGTTACGAAAACCACCATGATGGTTTTATGACTTCCGAAGATGTAGCGAAAGTCCTTGAATTTTGCAGGAAAACCATAATAGACGGAAAAATCAAAAACTTTCAGTTAGATTGGTTTGGCGGTGAACCCCTGATGTATTTTCAAGAGGTGGTCTATCCTATTTCAAAGAAAGTACAAGAAATCTGTGCCAATAATAATGTGGCATTTCTGAATACCATTACAACAAATGGTTATTTAGTAAACTCTTCCATGATAGAGAAACTAAAGGAGATTCAGCTAACATCATTTCAGATTACCTTGGATGGGGGGAAACGTTTCCATAACAAGACCCGTTTCTCAAAAGATGTTCATGATTCTTATGAGGTTATAACTTCTAATATCATAGCCTTATGTAGGGCGATTCCCAATATAGATATGACGGTTAGAATTAATTATACCCCTAAGAATATGGAGTCTATAGATGAAATAGTGAACGTATTTCCTTTGGATATACGAAATAAAATAACCGTCATGCCTCAGCTTGTCTGGCAATTTAAAGATGACCGTAATATGCTGGGTGACGACATAACTCGAAAAATGGAGTTGTTTGTCTCTCATGGATATAAAAAGAATTTAACAGATTTGTCATGTTATCAGTGTTATACAGAAAATATGAAACAGTTTGTTGTTAATTATGATTTGTCTGTATTCAAATGTACTGCCCGGGATTTTTCCGAAAAGTATTCAATTGGTAAAATTAACAATGATGGTGAATTTGTGCCGAATAATCATTTTTACGATTACTTCGTCCGATCGTCTTTTGAAAATGAGAGTTGCTTGGAATGTAAATTGCTACCTTCATGTTATGCCAATTGCATTCAAAAGCAGGTAGAGGGACAAAAAATTAATTGTAATAAAAAACAAATTGAAAATAGTGTAAAGAACAACATTCTTTTGTACTTGTCAGAAAAACAATAATGCCTATGAGACATGCCTTTATTATATTAGCTCATAATGAATGGCAAATATTGGGAAAGGTTTTGGAATATTTGAACCATGAAGAATGTGATCTATTCTTGAATATAGATTGCAAGGCTACCGATATGCCTGTAATTGGCGATTTGCTTGACCACAATAATCGAATAAAGTATTGTGGTCATGACAGATTGCATTGGGGAGGTTATAGCATTTTGAAGACTGAAATCAAGATGCTCAATATTGCGATAAATAATTCAAATGCAGATTATTATCATATTATAAGTGGACAAGATTATCCAATAAAGCCCTACGAAAGCTTCCTGCAATTCTTTGACAATAATCCAGGGCAAAGTTATTTTGACTGTAGAATAGCTACGTTTAGAGAAATAGATCGTCGGTTGTTGTATTTCTTGCCTTATGACTATTATCAGGTAAGAAATCCTAAGAGGTATTGTATTACCAACTTCTTGCGAGGCTTTCAGGTGAAATATCAAATAAAACGCCCAACATCCCATTTCCCAGATAAGATTTATTTGGGATCACAATGGTGTTCTATGACAAGAGAAGCATGTGCATTTTTGTTACGTTACACAAAGGAACATCCAGGCTTTTTAAAGCGTTTGAATCATACATTTGCATCTGAAGAAATTTATATTCATACTGTACTTTTGAATTACTATGATGAAGATAAAATTTGTTCGGATAATAACTTGAGATTCATCAGGTGGAGAGAAGAAAATGGAAATCGACCAGCTAATTTGGGAGAAGAGCACTTTAAGTTTATGCTTGATAAAAATCACTTCTTTGCACGTAAAATGGTTTCGCCAATAAGTACAAAGCTGATGGAATATATAGACGATTATCTTTTAGAGCATTTTCATGAATATGAGAGCTGCTTTGATTATGATAATAGAATAGCTGAATGCCTTGTTGAGGTCATGAAAGTTCTAGATATTTCTTCTGTTCTGGTAGTAGGTGATAACTTGATTTATTTAGATGCTCTTCTTGGAATGGAAATTCTAGCTAATGGTATTTGTGACAACGACCAAGCTTTCCATTTAGCTCAAAAGATGAATATTGCAGAGTATTGTCAAGTTGTAGATTGGACTCAACCAATTTATGTTGAGGATGATGACAAATATGATTCTCTGCTTTTTCTTAATCAGTTAGGTGGAAATAAAAAGATACTAAGGCATCTTGGAAATTTGTCAGAATTGACTAGTCATTATATGTTCTTCATAGAAGAAAATATGAAAGAGTCTCTCAAAGATACATTGGAAAAGTCAATTGCTTCTGTTCACCTCAAAAGTAATAGTGAGCTTAGTAAAATGCTGCTGGCAGAATTTGACATGATAGAAAATCTACAAGTATGTGTATTAATTAAATATTGATAAGATGAAACATATAAACTTCAAAATATTGTTGGTTTTTACCTTTTGTGTAATGAACTTAATAGCCGTCGCTCAGCCTGCTGGTAGAACGATAGAGTTGTTTGGCTTTGTGATGGATTCTTTTACTGATTATGGTTTGGAAAAGGCTAAAGTAACATTGATGTCAACAGACAGTACTGTTATAGATACAATGTCTGTGAGAAATCGCCGTCCTTCTGGTTATATGGTTTCTTCTTCTTTTTCCTTCAAAGTTCCTGCTAAGGTTGAATCATATATCATAAAGGTAGATTGTGAAGGCTACAAGTCTATTACGACCAATTACAAATTAAAGCATACAGCAAGAGTCTTACGGCGGTGGATTCCAGCTATAAAACTGGTAAGGCTTAAGCCTAAACATAGCCTGACTGGTGATAATGAGTTGGGTGAGGTAACCGTGCGTGCTACCAGAATCAAGTTCTTTCACAAAGGAGATACCTTGGTGTATAATGCAGACGCATTCAACCTGCCGGAAGGTTCCATGCTTGATGAGTTGATCAGGCAGATGCCGGGTGCAAGAATTGAAGCCAATGGAGAAATCTTTATTAATGATCAGAAAATAGATTACCTTACTTTAAATGGCAAACAGTTGTTTAAGGGAAATAATCTGGCTTTGTTGGAGAATATGCCGTATTATACGGTAAAAAGTCTTAAAGTCTTTGAGCAGAGTAAAGAAAAGAATCGCAACCTGAATACAAAGACAGACTTGAAAGACTATGTGATGGATGTTCTCTTGAAAAAGGAATATAGCCAAAATAATTTCGGAAATATAGAAGCAGGTGTCGGTACTAATGACAGATGGCAGGTAAGAGGATTTGATGGGTATATGAAAGGTTCTGTAAATGCTTCTGCATATGCTAACCTTAACAACGTCAATCAGTCGAGCGTGCCTGGTAGCGATGGATCATTTTGGGATTCAGACAGCCCAAAATCAATTATGAACACTAAAAAAGTTGGCGTGAGTACTATTGCAGAGAAAACTGGTGGAACTTTTTACGTTTCTACAGATTTGGCTGCTCAATGGCAAGGCGTAGATTTGGATGAGCAAAAAAAACAGATCAGCATATTGCCTCAGACAAACATCAATAAAATATTTCAGAATTTAAATGACAGCAGGAATTCTTCCTTTAGTTTGAATAACAAGGTCACGAAGATGGGTATTTCCTATTTTCAATTTCAGACTATGGTGGATTATGGCAGGAGCAAAAATAATGACTTGAACAAATATGCGCTGTTTGATAAGGATATACCATCAAATTCTTCAGTGTTGCAGCTTTTTGATGCTATAGATGACGGTGGCAGAAATGCCTTTGACTATTTGCAGAATTATTCTATCAATAAGGCGAATAACAGAGCACATAATTTTAGACTTCGTGAAAATATAGAAATGTCGCAAGCCTTGGCCTGGGGCGATGATCTCATTTTTCATGCCGATGCTTCATACTCAGACAATAACCAAAAACTAGGAGAGAATAGTCATATAACCTATTATCTCCCGGTAAATGATTCTATTGTCTCTTATGTAGCCAATGATAACACCAAGACGAAATCTTATTCATATACATTGGAAGGCTTTTATCATTTCAACTTCTTGAATAATACGAGTCTGGAAATCGGATATCGTTATACCCAGGATAACGAGTCTGTTTCACGTCAGCGTACCTTGGATGATCTGTATGATGCCAATAGCTATCATTCCAACAGCCTGTCCAGGGAGCATAAGCCTATGGTAAACTGGGAGTATAAAAAGGGTAAGTGGCAATTGATAGCGGGCTTTGATGTGCGTATGCTTAGCAAGAATATGAGTTATAGTAACTCTTCGGTAGATACTACTCTTACGAGGAGTTATGTTGATCTGTGTCCAAGATTCCGACTCAAATGGCAGGGAAAAAATTCCAGGATTCATTTCTTCAACAAATTGGAATCCTATCGCAAACCATCAGTGTTAAACTTGGTTGAAACTATAGATTCATCTCATCCGCTAGTGATGTCAACCGGTAATAGTAGATTGAAAAAAGAATCGATGTACGATTATCAGTTTACCTATGCATGGCATAATACTGAACGCCAGTGGAATGTAAACTTTTCTTCACAGTCGCAGTTTATGCTTAACTCGATAATAATGTGTTCATTGTACGATGATAAGAATGGCAATTCTCTTGTAATTCCCCAGAACGTGAAAGGGAATTGGGCATCATGGAATCGTTTGTATGTTGAAAAGGGATTGGGAAAATCGAGGGCATGGAATATCAACAATGAAATTGTTTACAGGAAAGATGTTACAACTCTTATGTCTGGACATATGAATGAAGGTCTTCAGACTAGCAAAAAAAAGCGAGATATCATTGATGAAACAGCTAGATTAGTCTTTCAGCACAAGGAGTTAACGTTGAAATTAAATGCAGGTTTTAGCTATAATAGTACAAGAAACAAGCTGAATTCCATTAATTACGAAGCCTGGGACATAAGGTATGGTTTTAATCTTGCATGTCGCCTGCCATGGGATATTAAGTTCTCCGGTGACTTGACCTCCTTGACGCGTAAAGGTTATAAATTAGAGGAAATCAACAAGACAAGAGTTGTAAGTAACATTTCCTTGTATAAGACATTCTTGAAAGGTAAGATTACCGTTCAATGTAAGGCTTATGACATATTCCATCAGTTGACTAATTTCGATAATGGATTTTACGAACAGGAGTTGACTGAGGCGACATACAATTGCATCCCTCGTTATGGAATGATTTCCATAGGATACAGATTTGGAAAAAAGTAACTGAATTATGATTAAAGGCTTTCCCCATTATCAGCAACTCGACGAAATGGACTGCGGTTCCACCTCGTTGCGGATGATAGCGAAATATTACGGTAAGGAGTATTCGGCAGAGATGTTGCGCAATCATTGCCACATCACCCGCAACGGTGTGTCGATGCTGGGCATCAGCGAGGCAGCCGAGTATCTGGGCTTTCGTACGCTGGGAGTGAAAATCACCATGGAACAGCTGGTCCACGATGCCTCCCTGCCCTGCATCCTCCACTGGAACCAGAACCATTTCGTGGTCTGCTATAAGGTGAAGAAGAACCGGAGCGGGCGCTATCGCTTCTATATCGCAGATCCCGCTTCCCAGAAGTTGTGCTATACTGAAGAGGAGTTCATGCGCTGCTGGCTAAGCACCAGTGTGCAGGGACGGGACTGTGGTATGGCATTGCTGATGGTGCCGGGTGTGAACTTTGGCAAGCGCAAGGAGGAGTGCGAGAACCACAGGCAGAGCCTGGGGTTCTTTTTCAAATATCTCAAGCCCTACCGTCGTCAGGTTGTGGTTCTCTTGCTGGGGATGTTGCTGGGCAGCTTGCTGCAGCTGGTGTTCCCATTCCTGACCCAGGCATTGGTTGACAGGGGTATCAATGGAAAGAACCTGGGCTTCGTCACACTCATCCTCATCGCCCAGCTCGTGCTTTTCATCGCCCAGCTTAGCGTGAACTTTATCCGGGGCTGGATATTGCTGCATGTGAATACCCGAATTGACATTGCCCTGATTTCAGACTTCCTGGTCAAGCTGATGAAGATGCCGCTCCATTTCTTCGATACAAAGAAAATTGGCGACCTGATGCAGCGCATAGAAGATCATTCCCGCATAAAATCATTCCTGATGGGCAACTCGCTGGGGTTTATCTTTTCTCTTGCCAACTTTGTCGTGTTTTCTGTTGTGCTCGGTTATTATAGTCTTCTCGTGCTTGGTGTGTTTTTGCTGGGAAACACCTTATATATATTATGGGTTACATTCTTCATGAAGTATCGCCGTGAATTGGACTATAAGCGCTTCAGCCAGTCGGCTACCGAACGCAACAAGATGATTCAGCTGATACAGGGAATGCAGGACATCAAGCTTAACAACTGTGAGCGTCAGAAGCGCTGGGAGTGGGAGCATGTGCAGATGATGCTTTTTCGCATCAGCGTGAAAGGGTTGACCATCGGTCAGTTTCAGCAGTCAGGTTCCGTATTCTTCAGCCAGTCCACCAATATCCTCATTACGTTCATTGCTGCCCGTAACGTCATTCATGGCGATATGACGCTGGGTATGATGATGTCTCTCACCTATATCATCGGTCAGCTTTCCGCTCCTATCAACGACTTCATCAGCTTCATCCAGTCTATCCAGGATGCCAAGATCAGCCTGGAGCGACTGAATGAGATTCATTCACAGCCTGATGAGGATACTGACCTTGATGACAAGGTTAGCGAACTGCCTGAGGACAGGACCATCCGTGTAGAACACGTTACCTTCAGCTATGATGGTGCAGAGCGTAACTATGCCCTCAATGACGTCAGCCTGGAAATACCAGAACGTAAGGTGACGGCGATTGTGGGGGAGAGCGGCTGTGGCAAGACCACGCTTATCAAGCTCCTGCAGGGTTTTTATCAGCCTAACCATGGAAGCATCAAGGTGGGTAATTTGCCGCTGACTTCCATAAATCCTCATTTTTGGCGCAGCGTGACAGGATCTGTGATGCAGGAGAGTTTCATCTTCAGTGATACTTTTGCCCACAATATTGCCCTTGACAGCGATTCTCTGGATGAGACTCGACTTTATCAGGCGGCAAAGATGGCTAATGTAGATGGTTTTATCCGCACGTTGCCTCTGGGTTATCATACGAAAATTGGCATGGAGGGTAATGGCGTGAGTCAAGGTCAGCGTCAACGCTTACTTATAGCTCGTGCCATTTATAAGAATCCGGAGTACATCTTTTTCGATGAGGCGACCAATGCCCTTGATACAACCAATGAATCGGAGATAATGCGCCATCTGTATGATTTTTACAATGGAAGGACCGTGGTTGTGGCAGCGCATCGCCTGAGCACCGTAAAGAATGCCGACCAGATATTGGTAATGCGGCATGGAGTAATAGTGGAGTGTGGAACTCATCAGGAGCTGCTAGCAAAGAAGGGTTATTATTACGAGTTGGTGAAGAATCAATTGTAGATGGTGTAAAAAGAAGGCTATGTACTTCCCTGAAAAAGGTTGTCACTTAGGAACAAACAGAAGTGACAATGAAA